>Ga0066376_10000026_pt1 | contig 101581 bp, 86 predicted proteins | sample Knorr_S15_td_Bot_FD_77009 | JGI IMG/M metagenome (GOLD analysis project Ga0066376, IMG submission 77009) | Marine microbial communities from Southern Atlantic Ocean transect - Knorr_S15_td_Bottom_ad_5009_LV_A | ecosystem: Environmental > Aquatic > Marine > Oceanic | place: Southern Atlantic...
ACGGTGCGCTACTTCGCTCGCGCCGTCGACAACTCTCCCGCCGGACAGACGACCACCACGCGTGAGTTCGTTCTGCGCATGCCCGTCGCGGCGGAGCTGCAGAGGGCAGCCGAGGAACAGCTCGAGGGGGTCGCCGAGCGGCTCGAGGAGCTGGCGGCGGAGGCTGCCCGGCAGGCGGAGGAGAACCGTGACCTGGCCCGCGAGGCTGCGGCCCGGCTCCCCAATGAGGAGCCCAGAGCCGGCGACGAGGCGGCGAGTCCAGACTTCGAAGAACGGCAAGAGTTGGAGCGCGCGCTGGAGAATCAGGACGCCCTGAACACGGAGGTCGACTCCTTGAGCACCGAGCTCGAGGAACTCCAGCGCATGATGGAGGAGGCAGGCCAGGCCGATCCGGAACTCACCAAGGACCTCGAGGAGCTCCAGAGGCTTCTAGAGCAGATGAACGACGGGGATCTCCAGGAGCGCATGGATGAACTCGCGGAAGCGTTGAGCGCGGAAGATCTAAAGCGGGCCAACGAGGCGCTCGATCAGCTGTCCCAGGAGCAAGAGAACTTCCGAGACCGCTTGGAGGAGACGCTAGAGCGGTTCCGCCGGGCGGCGGTCGAACAGGACTTCCGGGCGACGACCAGCGAAGCCGAGGAGCTGGCCCGCCAGGAGCGCGCGCTGGCCGACGCGATGCGGGAGGAGGACAATCCTGAGCTCAGGGCCCGGCAGCAGAGCGAGCTGGGCGAACGGGCTGACGAGCTCCAGGTCCGAATGGAGGGACTCCAGGAACGACTGTCCGAGATCGACGAAGAGGACGCCGCTGCCGGGGTCGAGCAGGCGGGCGAGTCGATGCGGAAGGCGCGCGAGAAGATGCAGCAGGCACAGCAGCAGGCCTCGGACGGTCAAAATGCCGAAGCTGGTGAGGAGGCTGACGACGCGGCTGAGCAGCTCGAACAGGTCGCTCAAGAACTCGAGGATGCGCAGAACCAGATGGCGCAGCAGCAGGCTGAGGCCGCCCAGGCGGCGTTGCGTCAGACCGCCGACGACGCGCTGGCGCTGGCGCGCCGACAGGCCGAGCTCCGTGAGAGCATGCGCGGTGCCAGCCAAGAGCAGATCGCGGATATGCGCAGTGACGAGGCCTCACTCCTTCAGGGGGTCGAGAACATGGCCCAGAATCTGCAAGAGGCTACCGACGGCGCGATGGAGGGAGGGCAGGAGCTCTCCGCCCAAATGGGAAGAGCGATGGAGTCGCTGAGCGGCACCATCGAAGCGATGGAGAGCAGGCGCGGCGCCACACCATCCCCGTATGCGCAGTCCGAGGCCGCGGTCGGTGATCTCAACCAACTCGCGCTCATGGCCATCGCAGGCGCTGAGTCGATGGGGCAAGGCCAGTCGCAGTCCGGTGAGGACATGTCCGAGCAGTTGGAGCAGTTGGCGCAGGAGCAGGGCGAGCTGATGAACCAGGCCGCGCAGCTCCAACCCATGCAGCTCGGCGAACAGGCGATGGCGCAACAACTCCAGGAGATGGCTCAAGGGCAGGAGTCGATCGCTTCTGATCTGGGTGATCTCGCGGATGACCCGGGCTCGGAAGATGCCCTCGGCGATCTCGAGGAGCTCGCGGTGCAAGCGGCGATGCTCGCGGAGCAAATGGCGCAGGGTAGGTTGACGCCGGAGATGGTGCGTGAGCAGGAGCGGCTTTTCCACCGGCTCCTTGACGCCGGGCGCTCATTGGAGCGAGAGGAGTTCTCGAATGATCGCGAGTCGGAGGTCGCGGGCGTCTTCGATCGCGAAGGAGTCGTTCCACTCACGCCCGATCAACTCGGCGCGCTTCGCTTTGAGCTGCCCAGCGCAGAGCAGTTGCAGCGCTTGAGCCCCGCGGTTCGCCAACTCGTCCTGCAATACTTCGAGCGCCTCAATGGCGTTGGCGCTGGGGGCGGGGGCCCGTCGTGATGCTACGGGCCAGAATCGGACGGTATGGGTTCTTCGTACTCGCGCTCGGTACCCTGGTCGTGCCCGCTGCCGCCCAGGGACGCGCGAGGAGCCTGGCGGGCCAACTCATCCGGGACGCCGCGACGCTCGAGTCGAGAGGAGACTTCGAGGGTGCGGAATCCGTGCTGCGGCAACTGCTGAACCAGGACCCCTCATCGTCGGGGGGGCTGTTTGCGCTCGAACGCGTGCTTCGCGCCCAGGATGACATTGAGGCGATCCTGCCCCTCGCCGACGTGTTCCTCGAACACGACGCGTCGTCGTCGGGTGTGCGCTCTCTGAAGCTTCGCGTCCTCCTCGATCTCGATTCATTGAATGCGCTGGAGGAGGAAGCAAACCGGTGGTTCGAGTACGAGCCCACGAGCGAGGTGCCTTACCGGGACGTGGCGCGGGTGTACGAGCAGGCCTTCGGACCTGAGCGTGCGCTCGATGTGCTCCGGCAGGGTCGCAGAGGTACCGGACGGTCGGACGTGCTCGCCTTGGAGATGGGGGACCTCTTGGCCACCTCCGGCGATCTGGACGCGGCTGTGGACGAATGGGTCATTGCGATCGGTGACGATGGCGGTCAGGCCGCCGCGATCGGCAGAAGAGTGAATGACCTCCCGGGTGGCGTTGCTGCCGCGGGGCGCCGCTTGGTGGACCGCCTGGCACGCTCGAGCCTGCTGCCGCGTAGGCGAGCCGGCGCGCGGGTCGCTCTCGACCTTGGGTTGGAGGACGAGGCTCTCGCGCTCGCTCGCGCCGTGGCCGCCGATCTCGACGGGCGCTCTCGTGAGAGCTTCCTGGCCGAAACCGCACGCCGCGCCCGCGAGGCCGGACTGGTCGTCGCAGCATCGTGGGCGTACGGCGAGCTCGGTCAACGCGCCTCGGGTCCGGCCGAGCGCCGGCAGTTCGACCAACGGATCATCGACATGGCCCTCGCCGTCGGCGATACCAGCACAGCGCTCGAAGCGCAGCGCAGGGTGGCCGACTCGTTCTCGCCAGGGTCGGTTGACCGTCGTCGGGCGACCGCCCAGATGATCCGCCTGGAGAGTGCGCTCTCGGATCCTGTACACCTGGGCGAGCTGCTGCGGAGGTTCCGGGACGAGTTTCCGAACGCCCCCGAGCTCGACGATCTTGCCGCCACGGTTGCCGCTGGGCTGCAGGCACGGGGCGACGCGGCCGGTGCCGCGACGGTCCTCGAGGGTATCGAAGGCCCCCAGAGCGGCCTCGAACGGGCGTATCTCTTACTCGCCGACGGTGAGATCGAGTTGGGGCGAAGCGCCCTTCTGATGGCCCTTGCTGGCCTCCCCCCGACTGCCGCGACCGACGTCATCCAGTTCGCAGGTCTTTTGGGGCGGCTCTCGGGGCGTGGAGCCACGCTCCTCGCCGAGGCGGGGGTCGCGGCCCACCAGGGCATGGCGACGGAAGCGGCCTCGGCGATCGTGGCGGGCGTGGCTCAGCTGGAGGCCGAGGAGCGGGCACCGCTCCTTGCGGAAGCGGCTCGCATCGCAGATCGAGGCGACGCGGCGCCGTTGGCGGCGTCGATTCGGGCGCAGCTCGTGTCCACCTTCCCCGATGCACCCGAATTCGGTGAGGCGTCCCTGGCCCTGGCGCGCTACCATGGCCGAACCTCTGACGGCGTCCAGCATGCGATCACCATTCTTGAGGAGCTGATCATCGCTCGACCGAACGCCGCAGTCGTCCCAGACGCCCGACTCGAGCTGGAACGACTCAAGGGAGGCTCCCAATGACCCGGGTAGCAGCAGCAGTCTTAGTATCGATCGTGCTCGGGGCTACGGCCACTCAGGATCTGAGTGCGCAGTGGCTGCTCGTGCCGATGGACCGGCAGCAGCAGAATCATCTGCGGGCGTATGGCCTCACGTATTGGACGCTCGAGCAGGGCGAGAAGGCGGAGTGGCTGCTCAACTACCGGGGTGGCTCATTCTTGCTTCCGGACCTGCCAGACGTGCGACGGGAAGCTGCCTTCAGGGGTGTGTCGATCACCGCTATCGACGCTCCCGCGGAGGCACGGATTCGAGCGACGATCGACGGAGCCAACATGGAGGCGGTCCCTCTGGAAAGCCCCCCCCGCGTGGCGATCTACACGCCACCCAACTCGACTCCGTGGGACGACGCAGTCACGATGGCTCTGGACTACGCGGGCATCGATTACGATGAGATCTGGGACTACGACGTGCTCGACGATGGACTCGAGGACTACGAGTGGATCCACCTGCACCACGAGGACTTCACCGGCCAGTACTCGAAGTTCTATCTGACCTATGCGGGCGCACCGTGGCTACAGGAGGAAGTGGCGCAAAACCAGGAAGTGGCCCGCGCCGGGGGGTTCGCCCATGTGCCGGACCTGAAGAAAGAGGTCGCCATGCGGATTCGCGAGTACGTCGAGAACGGCGGCTTCCTGTTCGCGATGTGCTCTGCGACCGAGACGCTCGAGCTGGCTCTGGCCGCAGGCAATGTGGACATCGCTGCGGCGTATTCGGACGGCACCCCTCCCGACGCCAACGCATCCGAGAAGATGGATTGGAGCCGGGCCATGGCGTTCGAGGGAGGCGAAGTTCAGATAGCCCCCTCGATCAGTTCATTTTCGGACATCGACGCGCACCAGGTGAACACGCCCTGGAGGAAGGAGTTGGGGGTCTACACGCTCTTCGATTTCTCGGCGAAGTTCGATCCGGTCCCGGCCATGCTCACGCAGAATCACGAGTCGGTCATCCCAGACTTCTACGGTCTCACCACGTCCTTCCGTGAAGACCGGCTGAAATCGGGCACCATCGTGTTGGCGACTGAAGGCGGGTGGGCGAAGTACGTGCACGGCAACCTGGGAGAAGGGACGTTCACTTTCTTCGGAGGCCACGATCCGGAGGATCCTGAGCACCAGATCGGCGATCCGCCCACCGACTTGGCTCTCCACCCGGACTCCCCCGGGTATCGCCTGATTCTGAACAACGTCCTCTTTCCGGCTGCGAAGAAGAAGAAGCTCAAGACGTGACTCCGCCCCCGAACACGGTGGCTGGGTCGTGAGCGGAGAAGGGGAGATCCCCGAAGGGTTCCCACTCACCCTTCCCAAGGAAGTCCTCGTCGGACTCGATGGCCTCGACGTGGAGCAGCCGAAGACCTCGCCCCCCGCGCCCACGCCCTCAACGCCGCTTACGCTGTCTGGAGAGTGCGCGGCGGTCCTTCGCTTCGAGATCGAACGTGCGGGAGGGAGAGAGGTGTGCTTCCTCGCGGAGGTGGATGACCAAAGGGTCGTGCGTGATCCGCGTGCGGTCGCGCGAGGCAACTTCGAGGCCGTGCTCGTTGCGGCGCGCGACGCGGTCGAGGGCGGCGTCATGCTGCACAACCACCCGAGCGGAGACCTGGAACCGTCCGACGCCGACACGCGGGTAGCGGGACAGCTCTACGAGCAGGGAATCGGGACCGCGATCGTGGACAACGTCGCCGAGAACATGTACGTGGTCGTGGAGCCGCCTGCACCGCGCGTCCGCATCGCGCTCGACGTGGATGCGCTGGAAGCGGATCTCGCGCCGGGAGGTGCGCTGTCCGAGCACTTCCACGCCTTCGAAGACCGTCCTGGTCAGCGCGAGATGCTACGCGCGGTGGCCGATCGGTTCAACGAGGGTGGAGTCGCGGTCGTGGAGGCGGGGACGGGAACCGGAAAGTCTCTGGCGTACCTCCTGCCCGCGGTGCGGTGGGCGCTGGACAACGATGAGCGAACGGTGATCTCCACGAACACGATCAACCTCCAGGAGCAGCTCTCCGAAAAAGACCTGCCCCTCGTCCAATCCTTGGGGCACGACGTGAACTGGGCACTCGTGAAGGGGCGCGGCAACTACATCTCCATTCGTAGGGCGCTCCTCGCTGCAGAGGGTCAGGAGTCGCTTTTCGAAGACGACCGCACCGCCGAAATCGGCGCCATCCTCGACTGGATGGATACCACGACGGACGGGTCGCTGACGGATCTTCCGTTTACGCCCGAGACCGATACGTGGGAGGAGGTCAGAAGCGATCCTGACATCTGTCTGAGGAGCCGGTGCCCTCATTTCCAACAGTGCTTTTATCAAAGTTCTCGCCGGAGAGCCGCTTCGGCTCAGCTCCTGGTGGTGAACCACCACCTGCTCTTCACGGACCTGGCCGTTCGGCGGGCTACTCAGAACTTCACCCAATCGGCGGTCCTGCCCACCTACAGCCACGTAATACTCGATGAGGCGCACAACGTAGAGGACGCGGCCACCTCCCACCTGGGCGTCGAAGTGACCAGGAGCGGGCTTCTGCGGGCGCTCGCGCGGCTCGATCGGCGCGGCAGGGGAGTCCTTACCGCGGTCTACGAGGCTCTCTCTGAGATCGAGGGTGGTGGGGATCTGCGAGAGCGACTCGAGAGCCGCGTTCGCCCCGCGCTCTCTCGGACTCGCGCCGAGGTGGAGCGGTTTCTGGACCTGATGGAAGCCGTGATGCCAGCGGAGCAGGGCACGGCGCGGCTGGGTCCGTCGGGCATTGGAGAGCCCGCGGACCGGGAGGACGTGAGCGAGCGACTGACGGCGACGGTAAACGCCCTAGGCACTCTTGAGCGAGAGCTGGCTGAGCTTCGTGCCCGGCTGGAGCTCACCGAGGCCCTTTCCGAAGGGCTCGAAGGTCGTGTGCTGGACGTGCGCGCCATCGAACGACGCCTGGCCGCGGCCGGCCACGCCTTGCGGTTGATCCTCGCCCCGGATGAGGGGGTGGGCACCACGTACGTACGTTGGCTCGAGACCCGTGGGCATGGCCGCCGCACCAACATGGTGATGGCCGCCGCGCCGATCGACCTCGGGGACCTACTGTTAGACGCGTTGTTCTCGCGTGTTGAAACCACTGTATTGACGTCGGCGACTCTTGCCACTGAGCAGAGCTTCGGCTTCCTGCGCGGCCGGCTCGGACTCGACCCAGGTCGCCTAGACAAACTTGATGCGCCGCCTGAAGTGACAGAGCATATCGTGTTGTCGCCGTTTGACTTCCGGCACCAAACACTACTTGCTGTCCCGACCGATCTCCCGGGAGCCGAGGGCGGACCGGTAGCGTTTCAGGAGGCGACTGCCCAGGTGACCGAGGAGCTGGCTTCGCTGAGCGATGGCGGGCTATTCGTCCTCTTCACGTCTCACTCGGCCCTCAGACAGGTAGCCGAGCAGTTGCGGGCGCGTTCTGCCGCAGATCAGTGGCCTCTTTTCGTTCAGGGAGAAGACGATCGTCACCGGCTGCTGAATCGTTTCGTGGAGCATGGCCGCGGGATCTTGCTGGGGACGTCATCGTTTTGGGAGGGCGTCGATGTGCCGGGCGACCCGTTGCGAGGCCTCATCATCCAGAAGCTCCCCTTCAAGGTTCCGACGGAGCCGATCACCGCGGCACGGATGGAAGCCATCGAGCGAGCGGGAGGAGACGCGTTCAACCAATACATGCTTCCACATGCGGCGCTGCGACTGAAACAAGGCTTCGGCCGCTTGATTCGGTCTCAGTCCGATCGGGGGGTGGTCTTGGTGCTCGACGACCGGCTCGTCACGAAGCGCTACGGGCGCTATCTGCGGAAATCGCTTCCCGATCCGGCCTTCGTGAAGGGCGCCTGGTCCGACGTTCGTCGGCATCTAGAGGACTTCTACGCCGGGTAGGGTGCCGGCGCGCGCCACTCGCCCTAGCTTCCCGCTTCATCATCGAGAGCCTCCACCAACTCGAGCCATCCATGTCCGTTCAGACACCCTCGAAGATCGTTTGCATCGGCCGTAACTACGCGAAGCATGCCGCCGAGCTCGGCAACACGGTTCCGGACGAGCCGCTGATATTCCTGAAGCCGCCGTCGTCCATCATCGGGCCCGGTGAAGCGATTGTAAGGCCGCCGGACGTGGGGAGCGTTGAATTCGAAGGCGAGATCACGCTCGTCATTGGTCGCGTCGCGAAGAACGTTCGAGCCGAAGATGCGTGGGACATCGTCGAGAGCATCGTCCCGTTGAACGACGTGACCGCGAGGGATCTGCAGCGGGCCGATGACCAGTGGACCCGGGCCAAGGGCTTCGACACGTTCTGCCCGGTCGGCACGCCCGTGCCACGCGAAGAGATCGACGTGGACGACCTGTCGGTCGTGACGCGGGTCAACGGGGAGGTGCGGCAGCAAGGACACGTGGACGACCTCGCGTTCTCGATTCCCGTATTGATCGAGTACATCACTCGGATCATGACGCTCGAGGTCGGTGACCTGGTCGCCACGGGGACACCAGACGGGATCGGACCGCTCGTCGCGGGCGACGTCGTCGAGGTCGAAATCCCCGGTGTCGGTGTGCTGTCCAACCCAGTGGTCGCGGAAGCATAAGTGAAGACCAATCGCCGTTTTGCACGGCTCCCTGCGTTCCCGCTGGCTGAAATGAAAGCCACGCGCCGCCAGCTTGAGGCGGACGGTGTGGACGTGATCGATCTGGGCGCCGGGGACGCCACGCTCGACCCGCCGCCGCGGGTCATAGCGCGATTGAGGGAGGCCGTGGGCGATACCTCATACTCGCGCTATGCCTTTCAGATGGGCTTGCCGAGCCTGCGGGAAGCGATCGCGAAGTGGATGCAGCGCCGTTTCGACGTCACGGTCGATCCGTGGACGGAGGTTCTTCCGCTCATCGGCTCCAAGGACGGGATCGCGCACCTCCCGTTTGCCTTCCTGGAGGCCGGCGATGCGGCCATCGTTCCGGATCCGGGTTATCTGGCCTACCTGGGAGGTGTCACGCTGGCGGACGGGGAGCCGCTCCTGACCCCGCTGCGCGCCGAGAACGATTTCCTGATTCCGATCGACGACATCTCGGGTTCTGTGGCTGAGCGTGCCAAGATCTTCTTCCTCAACTACCCCAACAATCCGACCACCGCGGTGGCCCCGGACGACTACTACCAACAGGTGATCCGATACTGCGCCGAGAACCAGGTCATCCTCGCGCATGACCACGCCTACTCCGAGATCGCCTTCGATGGCTATCAGCCCCGAAGCGTGCTCGAGTTCGACGGCGCCCGTGATGTGGCTATCGAGTACCACTCGTTCTCCAAGACCTACAACATGACGGGGTGGCGCATCGGCTGGGCCGTTGGCAACCATGAGTTGATCTCAGCGCTTACGAGGGTGAAGACCTTCGTGGACACCGGTCAGTTTCTGGGCGTTCAAGCAGCGGCTGTCGCCGCTCTTGAGTCCTGGGAGGACTGGGTGCCGGGCAACGTGGCCACATTCCAAGACAGAAGGGACGCGGCAGTGGCCGGTCTAACGGCTGCGGGATTCGAAGTGTCGATACCCAAGGCGACCATGTACCTGTGGATACCCGTTCCGGGAGGGGAGCCATCGGCTACGTTCGCCACGCGCGCGCTGGAAGAGCAGGGTGTGATCGTGTTGCCTGGCAGTGGGCTTGGCGCAGGCGGGGAGGGTTTCTTCCGCATCGCGTTCACCACGTCGGCAGAACGGTTGGCGGAGGCGGCGGAGCGGCTGAGCCGCCTTTTTTAGGCCGGGAATAGGAGGCCGTCGCGGCGGATAGGAACTGGCCACGTACCTCGGGTTAGGAAGCGCATGCATCAAGAGGCCGGCGGAGCGAACCCCAACACCGACCGCGGTGCCGGCCGTGAAAGGCTGGGGCTCGGATCGCGACGGGTGATATGGGTTGCCTTCGCGGTCTCCGCCGCGCTGCACCTGGGTGCGATTGTGCTCTACCCGGCCTTGAGTCGGGCATTCGCGCCCGAGGGCGCCTCTTTCCGCCTTCCCGAGTTTGCTGGGCGTCCCCAGGGCATCGAGGTCATCCGCTTGGTCGAGGTCGCTGACCCAATCGATCCTGAGCGCCCGGAAGACCCCGACGAGATCGAGGAAGTCGAGCAGCCGGAGGTGACGCCAGCCCCCATCACCTTCGAAGGTCGGCCAGGGCCCGACCTGACACCCCCTCCCCTGTCCGGTGCAGAACGCCTGCGACCGAGGTTGAACAATCCGGACCTGTGGGCGCCCCTCGCGGCGAGGATCACGGATCTCAGCTTGGAGCAACGCGAGCGCATTCTCATCGCGAATGTTCTCGAGACGTGGAACGACTCGGTCGCCCAAGCGTTGTCCGCCGAGGCCGCGGCCATGGACTGGACGTTCACGGACAAGGACGGCAAGAAGTGGGGGATCTCCCCGGGTCAGATCCACCTCGGGGACGTGACGCTTCCGATGCCCTTCGAGTTTGGCACGGCGATCGGGAAGCGCGACGAGGTCAACGACCGGCTCCGCGTGTTCGACGAGATCATGCGGCAAGGCGCCCGTCTCGAGGTCAACGAGTCGTGGCGAGACCGCGCGGAAGCGATTCGGCGACGTCGCGACCGCGAGCGAGCCGAAGCGAAGCCTGACACGAGCCGAATACGTCGCTGATCGGGCCCTTTGGCCCGCCCCGCGACTTCCTCGGGCAGTTGCCCAATCGCGCCTGTGGGAAACATTTGACTGGTGGGTGGGCCACTGCTCGTAGTACCTTGTTTTCCCGCGGTTTAGCTGGGGAACACCTGTTTCCACTGAGATTGGTCGGCGGTGTGTGGTATACCGCCGGCCTCTTGTACCTGCGGAACTAGCCGGAGGATCTGCGCGTGAATGACCAGGACCGACTCAGGTAGGGCGTTTTACGCGGGGCTACTCGAAGCCCTGACCGAGGTCATGGGCTCCGCGAAGGGCTATCTCCGTGACCACGGTCCGAGGGTCGCGATGATTTCAACCCAACTCGGGTCGGAAATGGGTCTCTCGAAGGCGGAGTGCTCGGAGCTCTTCTTCGCGGCGGTGCTCTCCGATATGGGGATGGTCGGCCTAGCGGAGGACGCCTGGGAGAACCCGGTGCCTTAACTTCCACCTGAGGTCCGGGCGCGGGTCGAGCAGCATCCGGAACGCTCCGAGGACCGAATTCGCGATATCCCGCATTTGGCTGAGCTGGCGCCTCTCGTACGGCACCACCACGAGTGGTGGGACGGCACCGGATACCCTGATGCGCTGCAGGGGACAGAGATTCCGCTGGGCGCACGGATCCTGCGCATCGCGGATACCGTCGCTGCGCTCGGGCAGCCGCGTCCCCACCGTCCGGCCCTCAGCCCGGGAGCGATCGGGGAGATCATCGAGGCCGGGGCGGGGTCGGAGTTTGGTCCGGAGGTCGCCAAAACGCTCCTTACGCTGCATCGGGGCGGTGATGTTCCAGGCTATGAGCAGTTGGCGTTTCGGCACCGGATTCTGCGGGCTGCCGAGCACGTGCTTCCGGATGAGGTTTCCCCGCTGTCGAGTGATCAACTCCTCAGCATCGTGTCAAATCTGATCGATGCGAAAGACCCCTACACAGGTGGTCACTCGCGACGGGTCGCCACGCTGGCAGTAGCCGTCGCTCGGCAGCTCGGACTCGACGAACACACGCGCGGCACCCTGTGGGCGGGGGGGTACCTCCACGACCTGGGCAAGCTCACGGTGCCTCTCCGCGTGCTTACTAAGAGAGGCAGCTTGGACGAGGAAGAGTTGGCGCTTATCCGGGCCCACCCGTCCGACGGCGCTGACATTCTGGAGAGCATTCCCTCGCTGCATCATCTGACGACCGGAGCGCGGTATCACCACGAACGGTGGGACGGGTCCGGCTATCCGGAAGGCCTCTCCGGGGATCGCATCCCGATCGTCGCTCAGATCATGGCGGTGAGTGACGCGTACGACGCGATGACGTCAAAGCGCGCCTACCGCGACTCGCGGGGCCACGAACAAGCGGTACAAGAGATCGAGCGCTGCTCCGGTGTCCACTTTGGCCCGTCGGTCGCCGAAGCGTTCCTCGCCGTACCCCATGAGGTGTTCGGCACGCTGCATGCCAGCCCGCCCGAAGCGGCGGGACCCTTCGCCCGAGACGTGCCGTTGTTTCGCCCCCCCCCGCCCGCGGCGTCACAGCCAGCCCACCCGCACGGTAGATCGCGTCCGCAGGCGTAGAGCACTCTCACTGCGGGACCACTTTCCGACGCGGGCAAAGGGAACGTTTTCGGCACTGTGGCCCTTCAATGGGCGACACCTTTCCCGAGCCGCCTGGCCGGTTCCGCACACTACACGGGACCGCCATCTTTCGAGCTTGTAAAGCACCAGAATCGGAGCCCACGTGTCGCAAGAGCTTACCCCTCGCCTGGATCCCGGCGCGATAGAATCCGCTCGGTATCAGGCTTGGCAGGAGGGAGGCTATTTCCACGTCCCAGCCAGCGCGGTTCTCGAGGATGGGGCGGTGCCCTATGTGATCGTGATTCCTCCCCCGAACGTGACGGCTGCTCTACACATGGGGCACGGGCTGAACAACACGATCCAGGACGTATTGATTCGCTGGAGAAGGATGCAGGGTAGGGCCGCGGTGTGGGTTCCGGGCACGGATCACGCGGGGATCGCGACCCAGAACGTCGTGGAACGGCGGCTGGCGGCGGAAGGTTGCACCAGGGACGATCTGGGGCGTGAGCGTTTCGTACAGGCGATTTGGAATTTCGTCGACAAGACGGGCGCGGAGATCGTCGATCAGCTCAAGGCGCTGGGGGCGTCGTGTGATTGGGACCGCGCTCGATTCACGCTCGACGACCAGTTGAGTCGCGCGGTGCGCGAGGTCTTCGTGCACCTGTACGAGAAGGACCTGATCTATCGCGGCGAATACATCATCAACTGGTGTCCTCGATGCATGACGGCGCTCTCCAATGAAGAGGCTGAGGGGCATGAGGCACAGGGTACGCTGTGGCACTTGAGGTACCCGATTCACGAGAGCGCGTCGGACGCAGCCCGTTCTGCGTCGGAGGCCGGTGCCGAGGCGATCGGACAGCTCGCGGACGGCCGCTGGTACTTGACGGTGTCGACGACCCGCCCCGAAACGATGCTGGGTGATACCGGTGTCGCGGTCAGTCCCAAGGATGAGCGGTACGGGGGGCTCGTTGGAGCGGATGTTGAGCTTCCGCTCACTGGGCGCACGATTCCCATAGTCGCCGATCCGCACGTCGACCCCGAATTCGGGTCCGGCATGGTGAAGGTTACGCCCGCACACGACTCGAACGACTTCGACATCGCAGGTCGTACAGGGCTCGAGATCCTGGACATTATGACGGACGAGGCGCGCATGAGTGAGAACACGCCGCCCGACTTCCAGGGAATGGACCGATTCGACGCCAGGAAGGCCGTGCTCGAGTCACTCGCGGCCCAGGGCCTGCTCGCTGGAGAGGAACCACACGCGCACTCGGTCCCGCACTGCTATCGGTGCGGCACGATCGTGGAGCCCCGGTTGTCTCTTCAGTGGTTCGTGAAGATGGGGCCTCTCGCCGAGCCGGCCCTCGAGGCGTCGAGGAATGGGACGGTCACGTTTACGCCGAGCCATTGGCAGCGGGTGTACGAGCATTGGATGGAGAACATCCGCGACTGGTGCATCTCCAGGCAGCTGTGGTGGGGTCACCGAATCCCGGTCTGGTATTGCGAGTGCGGAGAGCAGATCGTGGCGCGCGAAGATCCGACGTCGTGCTCGAAATGCGGCTCCGAAGCACTGCAACAAGATCCCGACGTGTTGGACACCTGGTTCAGCTCCCAGCTGTGGCCGTTCTCGGTGTTCGGTTGGCCCGAGAGGACACGCGACCTCGAGGCCTTCTATCCCGGGAATTCGATGGTCACGGCGCCCGAGATCCTGTTTTTCTGGGTCGCACGCATGATCATGATGGGTTACGAATTCATGGGAGAGGCGCCGTTCACGGAGGTGTACCTGCACGGCACAGTGCGGGACATCAAGGGGCGGAAGATGTCCAAGTCATTGGGCAACGGCATCGACCCGGTGAAGGTCGTCGATGCCCATGGGGCCGACGCGATGCGCTTCACCGTGATCAGTCAGGCCGCGGTGGGGACAGATATCAGCCTGGACCACGAGGACGTGGAAGCGGCTTTTGCGAACGGCCGGAACTTCGCCAACAAGATCTGGAATGCCGGGCGGTTTGCTCTCCTGAGCCTGGGCGAAGATCCGGTCCAGCCGCTTGACGCGGTCGAGTCTGACCTCGCACTAGAGGACCGGTGGATTCTGTCCCGCCTCGCAGCTGCGGCCTCGTCGGCGACCGTGGATCTCGAGCGGTATCGCCTCCATGAAGTCGCGGACGGGCTCTATCACTTCTTCTGGGGCGAGGTGTGCGACTGGTATCTGGAGCTGGTGAAAGCCCGTCTCGATCCGTCCGCTGAGGCGACTTCGCGGGAGGCCGCGCGCTCGACGCTCGTGAAGGTGCTGGACGAGGCATTTCGGCTCCTTCATCCCATCATGCCGTTCGTGACCGCGGAGCTGTGGTCGAAGCTCCCATGGCCCGTGGGCTCGGAGCGGCCCGACGACTTGATCGTCGCGCCGTGGCCGACCGGCGACTCGGGGCTCGAGGATGCATCGGCCGAGGCACGGATGGCGTTGCTACAGGGCCTCATCGTCGAGGTCAGGCGGCTGCGAAAGGAATACGGCGTGCCCGAAGGGGAGCGAATCGCCATCCATGTGTCGGGTGGCGGTGTGGATCTGACCGAGACTGTCCAGACCCAGGCCTCGGCGCTGGAGCGGTTGGCCCGGGTGAACCAAGTCCACGTCGAGGCCGGATCAGGGGTCGGAGCGCACGCTGTTCTGGCAGATGGTGGGGAGTTGTTCGTGCCTCTCGAGGGTGTGATCGATCTCGACCGCGAGCGTGAGCGACTCCGGACCGAGATCGAGAGACTCACCGGCCAGGCGGCTGCGACGGGCAAGAAGCTCGAGAACGAAAACTTCGTGTCACGTGCTCCCGCGGAGGTGGTGGGCAAGGAGCGTGAAAAGCTGGCCCAATTCCAGGAGCAGTCGACCAAGCTGCAGGAAAAGCTCGACGCGCTCGAGGGTGGGGTATCCTGAGGGCAGGCTCGCCTCCGGATCGCGTTGGGCGCGCCCGGCCCGGTACGGCAGCTGTCGTTGCCGCGCTCGGCGTCGGCCTTGTCGGGGCCTGCGCTCAGCAGGGAGCGCCTCCTGGTGGGCCGGAGGACCTCAGGCCTCCGGTCGTCGTGCGCACGGTGCCGGACACGTTCGAGGTCGTCGTGGACTTTCGGGGTCCCGTCCGCTTCGAGTTCGACGAACGAATCAGTGAGCGGGTCGCAGGCGGCGCGCTCGACGCGGCCGTGATCATCTCGCCCAAAACGGGCGATGTAAGGGTCGGGCACGGTCGCAGAGAGTTGGTCGTGGACCTAGACGGAGGCTTCCGTCCAGGGCTCGTGTACCGGGTCACGCTGCTCCCGGTCATCAGCGACATGTTCAACAACCGTCTTCGCGATCCATTCGAGCTCGTATTCTCAACCGGAGGAGAGGCCGTGCCAACCGCCATTGCGGGCCTCGTCTGGGATCGTCTGACGGGCAGGGGGGCGCCCGGCTATCGGGTTCACGCGCTGCCGTTCGGGCCCGAGGCATCCGAGAACGAGGCTGGAGATTCGGTCGCGCACGTAGCCGTGACGGATGCCGGAGGTGTGTTCGCGCTGCGGTACGTGCCCCTCGGGCGGTATGAAGTCACCGCGTTCGACGATCGGAATCGCGATGCGGCGCCGGACCCAATGGAGGTCCAGGGTAGCCGACGGACCGCGATCAATGGTCCCGATACCCTCGTGCTCCTGATCCCGGTGCTCCAACCCGATACGACTCCCGCGAGCATCATTCTGGCGACCCCACTCGACTCCATCACGATCTTGATCGACTTCGACGACTACTTGGATCCCGACTTCCCCCTCGCCGGTGTCGCGATCAGCCTCACGGATGTGAACAGTGAGGTGGTCGGGGCGGCCCGGGTCTTCCACGAGCACGAATACGTCGAATACGCGGCAGCGGTCACAGATTCCTTCGCCGTACTGGACTCCCTCGATGCGGTGGACGCCGCTGCAGCCAGAGCCGTCGAACAAGCCGCGGCCGCCGCTGACAGCGCGGCGGTCACGGAGCCGACCGCCGCGGCTGACACCGCCCTCATCGTCGATCCCGGAGCCACACCGGCAGTGGAACGGCAGGCGCGTCGCCAAGGTCCGATCGGACTCGACGGACGCCCCACGCCGCGACCCACCGCGGCCGTTGCGGAGCGCACCAGAGCCTCGGAGCGGACGGGGCCGAGCGGCGAGCGACTTCCGTCCCAGCGCATCGTGGCGCTCTTCACGGAGCCTCTCATCCCGAATGAGGCGTACCAGCTCAGGGTGACTTCGGTGCGCAACATTTTCTCGATACCGCTCGGGGGCGGCGAGGCCGCAGTCGTGCTCGAGCCTCCCCCCGTCGAAGACACGACTTCAGCAGCGGACACGACGGCGGTGACCGACACCACCATCGTGCCTGACACCGGCACGGTGGCGGGCACTGCGTCGTGGATGTCCAGAAGGCGATGACCGATTCGCGCCGAGCCATCCCCTCGGTCGATTCGCTCCTCGGCTCGGAGGCGTTCGAAGAGGTGGTCAGCCGCTTCCATCGCGCGCGGGTCGTCGCCGCGACGAGAGCCGAAGTCGATGAGGTTCGGGGCGGCCTCACATCCGAGGATGTAGACCCCCACATCGCCGATCCGGAGCGCTACGCCCGCGCCGTCGTGTCCCGGCTCGAGCGTGGGGACGTCCCGTCCCTGAGGAGCGTCATCAACGCGACGGGGGTGGTGCTTCATACGAACCTGGGTCGCGCGCCGCTTGCAGATGCGGCGGCCGACGCGATGGCACGAGCCGCTCGGGGGTACTCGAATCTCGAGTACGATGTGGCGACGGGTGTCCGGGGGTCACGTTACGATCACTGTGTCGAGCTACTGCGTGAGCTCACAGGCGCCGAGGACGCCGTCGTCGTGAACAACAACGCGGCTGCGCTCGTCCTCGCTTTGAACACTACGGCTCGCGGAGGGGGTGTCGCGGTGTCCCGGGGCGAGTTGGTCGAGATCGGCGGCGGGTTCCGCATTCCGGAGATCCTAGAGCGTTCGGGAGCTTCGCTGGTCGAGGTCGGGAGCACCAATCGCACCCGCGCCTCCGACTATGAGGAGGCGATGGCGAGAGGCGATGTCGCGGCGATCCTGAAGGTGCATCGCTCGAACTTCAGAATCACCGGCTTCACGGAGGAGGCGTCGCTCGCCGAGCTCAGCGAAATCGCAGGAGCTCACGAGGTGCCGCTCCTCCACGACCTCGGGTCCGGCCTATTCGTGGACGCCCAGACCTTGGGGCTGCCCGGCGAGCCTCTCGCATCCGACTCCTTGCGTGAGGGTGCCGACCTCGTGGCCGTGTCGGGCGACAAGCTACTCGGAGGCCCTCAGGCCGGGATTATTCTCGGCAGTCGAGGGCTCGTCGCCGCTCTTAGAAAGAACCCGCTCTGCAGGGCTCTGCGCGTGGACAAGGTGACCCTGGCGGGGCTCGAGGCGACCCTCCGTTTGTACCGCGACCCCGAAGAAGCCATCCACGCGGTGCCGACCCTGCGGATGTTGGCGACATCGGCCGAGGAGTCGGCCTCCCGGGCTGGTGCACTCGCGACGCGGCTTCGGGCAGTCGGTGTCTCATGCGAAGTCGTGGAGACCGAGGGGGCGGTGGGTGGAGGTACGTATCCGGGAGTCACGCTCGCGGGATCGGCGCTGTCGCTCGAGGGTGCCGACGGCGCCGAGGAGCTCGCGACGGCCCTTCGCGGTGGGACGCCGCCGGTCATCTCTCGGATCGTCGAGGGTCGGGTCATTGTCGATCTGAGAACCGTGCTGCCCACCGAAGAGGCAGAGCTTCTGAGCGTCATCCGCGGGGCCGTTGAGGCCGACGGATGACGCTACGCCCGGCGGTATTCCTCGATCGTGATGGGACGATAATCGTGGAGCGCGAGTACCTCTCGGACCCTGCTGAGGTGGAGCTGCTACCTGGCGTACCCGAGGCGCTAAATCGACTTCGAGACGCCGGGTTGCCGTTGGTGGTGATCACGAATCAGGCCGGGATCGGTCGCGGGTACTATGGGGTAGCCGACTATGAAGCCGTGGCCTCGCGCCTCGCCGACCTGCTCGGCGCCCTCGGTGTATCCATCGACGGGACGCGGTTCTGCCCACATCACCCGGACGTCACCGGACCATGTACCTGTCGCAAGCCTCATCCTGGGATGTTTCTCGACGCGGCCGAAGCACTCGAACTCGATCCGGCGAAGTCATTTTTCGTCGGAGACAAGCTCACAGACGTCGACCCGGGAATCGAACTCGGTGGCACAGGTATTTTGGTGAGGACCGGATACGGTCGTAAGCTCGAGTCGGCAGCCTCCGAAGCGGTAATCGTGGTCGACGACCTCTCGGCCGCGACGGACACAATTTTGGAACAGATTCGCGGTTGACCCGGTTTTTCAGGGCGGGTAACTTTTATGTCCACTATGGAAGGAGGAGCCGGCGGCATGTTGACCATGACAGTTACGGCGACGGAAAAAGTTCAGGACTTTATTCAGGAGCACGGGGCCGAGGGCGACGCCGGCCTTAGGGTCGCGGTCCTCCCCGGCGGTTGTTCCGGATTCCAGTACGGCCTCAATGTCGAGGACGAGCCCGAGTCGGACGACGAGATCCTCGAGCTCGGTGGCGTGAAGATCTTCGTCGACCCGTTCAGCGCGCAGTATCTGGACGGCGTCGAGGTCGACTACGTGACGAGCGTCATGGGGCAGGGCTTCACGTTCAGCAACCCGAACGCGGCGGGCGGTTGTGGATGCGGGAGCTCCTTCACGGTTTGACCCTCTTCCAACGCGGTTGCGCCTGACTACGTGGAGATCCGCACCTTCACCGGCGGGAGGTTCGGGGAAAACACGTACCTGATCGTCGGGGACGATCGGCGTTCGGCGGTCGTGGTCGACCCGGGCGACGCAGCGGCTGAGGTGGCTCGGAAGATCAGCGCCGAGGCGCTCGAGCTCCAGGCGATTCTCCTCACCCACGCTCATCTCGATCATATCGAGGGCGTCTCCGACATCCGGGCAATCACACCCGAAGTGCCGATCTGGCTCCATCCAGACGATCGGGAGCTGTACGACGCGCTGCCTCAGCAGGCGGCGATGTTCGGCCTGACGGTGGATCCTCAGCCAGCGCCGACCGATGAGCTTGTCCACGGACAACGATTCGAGTGTGACGCGTGCTCGTTCGACGTCCGGTTTACGCCCGGGCATGCGGCTGGGCACGTGATCTTCGTCTCGACCGACGAGAACGTGGCTATCTCCGGCGACGTCGTGTTCGCTGGCTCGATCGGGCGGACAGATCTGCCCGGAGGACACCTCCAAACGCTGATGGCATCGATTCGAGATCAGGTTTTGACCCTCCCGGACGACATGATCCTGTTGAGTGGGCACGGTCCGGCCACCACCGTGGGGCAGGAGCGGTTGACCAACCCGTTCCTGGTTCCGCACTACGGAGGCGAGCTGGTGTGACCGATGGGGTCGCCGTGACACCCCCGCTCCTCGCTGCGGTATTCGCCTCCGGGAGCGGTACCAACTTTCAAGCCCTGTTCGACCACCAGAGCGCCGCTTCCTCGTGGCGCATCACGCTGCTGTTCAGTGATCGCGAGAGTGCGGGCGCCCTGGGTCGCGCGCGCGTCTCGGGCGTCGAAACCGCTGTCGTTCCTGTGAAGGATCGATCCCCTGAAGACGTTTCGCGTGACACGCTCGAAGTGTTGCGAGCGCACGATGTAGACGTCCTCCTCCTCAGTGGGTATCTGCGGCTGCTACCGCTCGCTGTGATATCCCGATTCCGGCGACGTATCCTCAACATCCATCCCGCGTTGCTCCCTGAATTCGGTGGCAAGGGGATGTACGGCATGAACGTCCACCGCGCGGTTGTCGAGGCAGGAGTTCCGATGACGGGTGCGACCGTGCATTACGCCGACGAGGAATACGACACTGGACCGATCATCGCCCAGTGGCCGGTGCCTGTCCGCCCTGGGGACAACGCCGAGGACGTGGCGGCGCGCGTGCTCGAAGTCGAGCACCTGTTGTATCCCGTCGCGGTCGACCACGTGTGCGACGCGCTCGTCGCTGGTCGCGACCCCGAGTCGTTCGACCCGTTATCCGCAGACTCGAGTTAGAACAGCGCTCACACTTTCGCCACAAAGGGATGTGCGATGAAACGCGCGCTCCTCAGCGTATCCGACAAGGCCGGCATCGTAGAGTTGGCCACGGCCCTCGCGGACCGGGGATGGGAGATTCTGTCCACCGGCGGAACCGCCCAGGCTCTTCGTGAGGCTGGGCTGACCGTAACGTCCGTATCGGACGTGACGGGACATCCGGAAATGATGGACGGTCGTGTGAAGACGCTTCACCCGGCGATCCACGCGGGACTGCTTGCGCGTCGGGCGCGGGACGACGATATGGCGGCGCTCGACGAACACGGTTACGCGCCGATCGACCTCGTTGCGGTGAATCTCTACCCGTTCCGCGAGACGATCGCCGCCGGGGACGTGTCGATCGCCGAGGCGATGGAGAAGGTCGACATCGGTGGCCCGACCATGATCCGAGCGGCGGCCAAGTCACACGCGGACGTATGGGTGGTGGTCGACCCGACCGACTATGACACCGTGATCGCAGCCATCGACTCGGATGATTCACCCGGCCTACGCCGCCGCCTCGCGGCCAAGGTGTTCGAGCACATCAGCTCGTATGACCGAGCAGTCGCCTCGTATCTGGCCGATGACGCTGCCTGGGAGTTGCTGCCGGACCGACTCGTGGGGTCGTTGCGGCGGGTCCAGACGCTCCGGTATGGAGAGAATCCTGATCAGGAAGCCGCGCTGTACGGGCCGGACGAGGCGGCAGGATTGGCGGCGCTCCAACAGCTTCACGGCAAAGAGCTGTCATACAACAACTTCCTGGACCTCGACGGAGCGCTGTTGGCGCTGGCTCCCTTCGCGCACTCCGAGCGTGCCGCCGTCTGTATCATCAAACACACGACCCCCTGCGGACTGGGAATAGGCGACAGCCTGGCGGAGGCGTATCGGAAGGCGCTGGCCACAGACCCTACCAGTGCCTTCGGCTCAGCGATCGCCGTGAATCAAGCAGTCGATGCCGAGACGGCCCAACTCATGTCGGCGCTCTTCATCGAATGTGTGGTCGCCCCCGCGTTCTCGGATGATGCTTTGGAGACGCTGAGTCAGAAGAAGAACGTCCGTCTGCTCACCTTCCCGAAGGGCGCTGATGGTGACGCGGCTGAACGCTTCATCGCCGAACATGGGCGGGTCCCTGAGGCGCGTCTTCTCCGCTCAGTGTACGGCGGCCTGCTCGCACAAACCCCTGCGGAGCCTCCCTTCTATGGCGTTCAGCCCGACGACTGGAGGGTGGTCAGCGAACGGTCGCCGACCGAGCCTGAGATGGACGACCTGAGCTTTGCGTGGGCCGCGATCTTCGCCGTCAAATCGAATGCGATCCTGCTCGCCCAGGGCGGCGCTGTCCTCGGAATCGGTGCAGGGCAAATGAGCAGGGTGGACTCGTCGAAGATCGCCGTGCGGAAGGCAGGAGACGCCGGACTGGATCTGACGGGATCGGTCTTGGCCTCGGACGCGTTCTTCCCCTTTCGGGATGGCGTCGATGCAGCGGCGCAGGCGGGCGTAACCGCGGTCATCCAACCCGGGGGCTCGATTCGCGACGGGGAGGTCATCGAGGCTGCCGATGAGGCTGGAATTGCGATGGTCTTTACGGGCCGGAGGCTGTTCCGACATTAGCCGGGCGGGAGGCCACTAGCGCCCAGCGGCGGCGTCTACCCGTTCCAGACCCCGGTCGCCCGAAGCGCTACAGCACCGGCCAAGCCCTCGAGCGCCGCCGTCCCGACCCGACCCAACCCGTTCCGTGCGTTGCTGACCGACCCGAGCGGGGCGCCACTCTCAGTGCTCAGGGGCGTTTCGCTGCTCTAGGGGTCCCCGAGGACCTGGTCGGGCCCTTGATCCGGAAACTCCGTCTCGAGGGCGCCGGGGAGTCCGACGCTCCGCTCGTACGAGCTCTCTGGGCGAACCTGCTCGTGATGGCCTCACATTCGCCGCAGACCAGCTTCCTGGGCGTGCGAGCCGAAGACGTCCACCGTGGCCTCGGCACTCGTGCTCCACCCGACAGCCTGCTTTCCGCAGCCCGGTCCATCCTCGATCGGGACACAGTGCCGGTGGCTCCTACTGCCACTCACGACGAGTTGCTCCGCCGCGCGAGGGTTGGCTTGCTGGTTCGGTCTCGGGACCTGATAGGGCTGAAGGAACGATGGGCTGGGCGGGGGGACCAGAGCGCTGGACTCTTCCTGGGCGCCCTTCAGACGGCGGCAGAACAGCGCAGATGTGCCGGAGCCTCGGCTCTCTTTCGGGAGTGGAGGATCAGGGACCTTGGGAACGATCCCGAGCCACACGCGGATGATCTCCAACTCGGCGACTTTTCGTTCCTCCGGAGGTTCCTGCCCGGAATCGCCCGCGAGCGGTTGCCGCTGGTAGCTCGCCGCGATGGGTACCTGATTCCTCGACGCCGAGTCGAGGAAGCGCCTGAACCGCTTCGTCGGTTCCTGAATGATTCGTGGCTCCCCCCAGCACCAAACGATCCCAGCCCATTGAGGGACCGCGTGGAGCCCGAAGGAGTGAGCTCCTCACTCGAGGTCCGTGAAGTCCTGGGTGCAAACGATGGACTGAACGAGGAGCCCTTCAATGATCGGTTGCGCGCTCGGCTCAGGGCTCTCGAGCAGATGTCACCCATGGTCGTGTGGCGGCGCTACGAGCTCGCCGTAGCGCGAGCCTTGCTCGGGGACGTCGAGGGCGCGATGGACGGTCTGCGCATGCTGTTGGAGGACCAGTCGCTGGAGCTCGTGCACCTCGAGTACGACGTCGTTTGGGACGGCTTCCGCGACCATCCCGCCATGGGGGAGATGATCGCCGCTCTCTACGTGAAGAACAGTCGTGAAGAAGAGTTGTGGAGACGCTTGAGAACGGTTCCGGTGAGCCCCGAGCGGGTCGAGGAGGCCGTAGCGACCTGTCTTGCACCCCTGGGCTAACGCCGGAAGAGAAGGCTCTTGCCGGTTCAACCCCACCCCCGGTTTTCCCCACTACCCCCCATCTCGGCTACGTCGACCGCGTCGCCGCGACGCTCGGGCTCACCCCGGCGAGTAACACTTCGGATAACACCGAGGCCACCATGGCCGCAGCCACGGCGGCCCCATGAGGCGGAAACCGTTGTACTGCTTTACGGAGGGGGTGGGATGAGCGCCGCCTTCGGCGACGCTGCGTCGCGGACTGCCTAGACGGCCGCTGCACGGACCTGCTACCTGGCCGCTCGGCTCGAACCCACTTGGCGATCTTCTTCGAAGCTCGCGTGGGTTCGAACAGGTGTGGTGTCGAGGGCCTGAGGATGAAGGCACCCGGTTGATATTAGAAACGGAGGGGGTGGGATTCGAACCCACGAGGCCGTGAAGCCGCCAGTTTTCAAGACTGGTGCATTGAACCGCTCTGCCACCCCTCCAGGTGCGGAAAGATGGACTGAGGGTGGGTCGGCTTCAACCGGATCAGGCGTGAGTATCGGAGGAGTGAGAGGACCGCGACTCGGACGGTCGAAGAGGCATCCCCGCCTTTGCGCACCTTGGAGCCAGCGAATACGATCGGCACCGGTCAGCGCCCTCGTCGTCGCGGGAATACGACATAGATGAAAGAGCACGAACGGCGGGTCTTCATAGAGCAGGTACGAATCAGCTACGGCCAGACGCTTACTGCAGTCGTGGGCGGCACGCTCGGCGCCCTCCTGTTCGTGTGGATGTTTTGGAGCGTCAGCGACCATGCGGTCCTGATCGGGTGGTTAATCTGCTCGCAGACCGTCGTGTTCGCCCGCAGCATTCTCTACCTGAAGTTCAAGCGTCGTGAGAACGACTCCGCGATCGAGCGTTGGGGCCGCCTGTTTTACCTCTTCACGTTTTCCCAAGGCTCCGTTTGGGGTGCCGCCTGGCTGATCTTCCTTCCGGTCGAGGATCCGATCTACGACCTCGTGTTGGCGGTTTGGGCCATCGGCATGAGCGGCGCAGCCGTCACCGCGTACGTCGTGCATCTGCCGTCGCTCATGTCCTTCTTCATTCCCGTGCTGGTGCCCGGCATCGTCCAGTTGATGATTATCGGGGGGACACTGCACGTAGCCCTCGCTCTCGCGATCTGTGTGTACGTGGTCGTGGTGCTCCGCGCGCTGCTCCCTGTTCATCGCTCAGTGGTCGATGCGATCGGGCTGAACTTCGTCTTGGAAGATGAGATCGCTGAGCGGAAGAGAGTGGAGGCTCAGTTGAGGGAGATCTCGCTCCAGGACGGGCTCACGGGTTTAGCCAATCGTCGCCACTTCGACAACGTGCTGGAGGTCGAGCTGCAGCGTGCTCAGAGAAGCTCGCGACCGCTGTCGCTGGTCCTCATCGACATCGACGACTTCAAGCCTTTCAATGACACCTGCGGTCACCTGAAGGGCGATGAGTGTCTGAGGCGGATCAGTCGCTTGATACGAGAAACCGTGAAGCGTACCGGAGACCTCGTCGCACGTTACGGTGGGGATGAGTTGGCGCTCATCCTCCCCGACACAGATGCCGAGGACGCGTTGAGAATTGCGGACGGTGTGCGCGAAGCTGTCGCCGCGATGGCCATTCCACACGCCGCGTCCGCGATCGAGGGATGCCAGCTGGTCACGATCAGCGCCGGCATCGCGACGATGGTCCCCGGCAGGTACTCGGTACCGTCGGATCTCATCCAAGTGGCCGACGATGCATTGTATGGAGCCAAGCGAAAGGGCAGAAATCAGACGGAGGCCTAATGGCCTGTTGCTAAACGCTCGTCTGTCGCGGGTCTCGATGTGGTGGATCTGGCGGACATCCACTCAACTCAATCAGATTGTCGCGTGTCGGAACTTCGACGGGCCTCAGTCCCGTCGGTCACATAGAGGTCGTGTCAGAAGCCCAAGGAGACACCGATGAAGAAGTGGTATTCAGCGTCCCTCGCCCTCGCACTCGCCATCGGTTTAGCCGCCACCCCGGCGCTCGCCCAGCGTGGAAGGGGCCAGCGTCCTCCTCGACCCGAGGTCACCCGCCCGGCTGACCAGCGCGTTCCAGCTCCGTACAGCTACGAGATGGTCCGCCCTATCTCCCTGGCTGACAACGTGTGGATGTCGGAGCTCACCATCCTCGAGATGCGTGACCTGGTTCGGGAGTACGGATACACGACCGCATTGGTGCTCAACGGCACCATGGAGTCGAACGGCCCTTACCTCACGACCGGAAAGCACAATCACGTACTGAAAGTCATGGGTGAGACGATCGCCCGCACTTTGGGCAACACCTTGGTGGCGCCCATCGTGATGCTGGATGGGGGAGACCCTGCCACGACGACGACCCCCGGCAGGTTGGTGCTCTCGCCCCAGACGCTCGAAGCGGTCATGAAGGATATGGCGACCAGTCTGAGGGCTCAGGGCTTCAAGGAGATCTTCTTCATGGGCGACAGCGGGAGCAATCAGCGACTGCTGCAGGCCGTCGCGACGGAGCTCACCGCGCAGTGGGCCGGAGAGGATGTCTTGGTCGCACACATTCGGGAGTACTACAACTACGGCGACGTCCTGGCGTACCAGAACGAAGTGTTGGGCATGGTTGAGCTCAACAAGGATCTCGATGGCTACCATGATGACTACTACATCTCGTCGCTCATCATGAACGACAGCCCGGACCACATCAGGTTGACGCAGCGGCAGAGGGTCAATCTCGACCACATCAACAGCCTGCCGATCGAGCTGGACGAGGCGCTCGATATCGGGCGGAGGATCGCCCAGTTCCGAGCCGACGCCACGGTCGCCGCGATCAATCGGGTGAGGGAAACCGGTTATGTGGCTCCGAGCGGGAACTGAGGCTGTTGCTGACGCGCCCGACCGCTGAATGCTTAGGAGCCCAGATCCCTGACGAGGGACCTTCTCGTGAGCGGGGCGTGCTCAATCGTGAGCCGGGAGGGCTCGGAGCCCGTGGACCCTTCCTGAGGCTCGTCCGGCCGTCGTCGCGCGGATCAAGGACATGAGTCCCGCACCAGATCCGATCGCGGAAGGCACGCGCCCCCCCCGGGGGCTCGCGCTGGCGTTATTCGCCGCAACCGTCTTCCTCAGCGCGTTCCTGCTCTTCCAGGTTCAGCCGATCATCGGCAAGTACATCCTTCCGTGGTTCGGTGCGACCCCGGGGGTCTGGGCCACCACATTGCTTTTCTTCCAGCTCATGCTGTTGTGCGGATACGCGTACGCTCATTTCCTCGTGAGCAGGCTGACGTGGCAGCGGCAAGCGATTCTACATGCCGTATTGTTGGGGTTGGCCCTGATCACGCTGCCGATCACGCCGGGCGAGGGCTTGAAGCCGATCGATGCGGATGCCCCCGTTCGGCGCATCCTGCTGATTCTGACGCTGTCGGTGGGAGCTCCGTATCTCCTGCTTTCGGCGACGGCGCCGCTCATCCAGCGTTGGTATGCCGAACTCTACCCCAACCGGTCGACGTACCGACTGTACGCGCTGTCGAATTTCGGTTCTCTGCTCGCGCTCCTCTCCTACCCGTTCGTGGTCGAGCCCAATGTCCTGCTGAGCGCGCAGACCTCGTTGTGGTCCGTGGGCTATGTGGTGTTCGCGGGCCTGTGCGCCGGATGCGCGTTCATCGTGTACGGCTCGGTACGCGGAGCCGGAACGACGGCGAACGATCAGGGCACCCCCGATGGGGATGAACCTGTGCAGGCAGGCAAGCGGACGCGCGGCGCGGCGATCATGTGGCTCCTGCTCTCGGCGTGCGGCTCAGGCCTGCTCCTGGCGACCACGAACCAGATGTCGATGGACATCGCCGTGGTGCCATTCCTGTGGATTCTCCCTCTCAGCATCTATCTGCTGACGTTCATTCTGACGTTCGACCACGAGCGTTGGTATGTCAGGCCGGTCTTCATCGCGCTACTACCGGCGGCGCTCATCAACGGTGTGCGGCTTCTCCACGGAGGGATCGATCTAGCTCTCGGCGATCAGGTGGTGTCGTATTCGGTGACGCTCTTCATCTGCTGCATGTGCCTGCACGGTGAGCTTGCTCGAGCGCGTCCGACGGCGAGGCATCTCACGTACTTCTTCCTGGTCGTGTCGATCGGCGGGGCGGTGGGCGGCCTGTTCGTAGCGCTCGTGTCGCCGGCACTGTTCACCAGCTTCTACGAGTACCAAGTACTGCTCGTCGCGTGTTATACACTCGTGAGCTTCGTTCTGGCGCGGTCCGTCATCGCCCATGGTCTCAATACTGCGACATTGCCCGCAGCACGCGGTCTCGTCGCTCTCTCTTGGGCCGTAGGGATCGGGTCGATCGTGCTGGGCGCGATCGTGCTACGTCGACCGGAAACCTGGCTCGAGGGCGCGAGCCCGGGGACCGGCGCCATGTTCGCCGCGTGGCAGGTCGACATGCGCGTATATGGGGCTGTGATGGCAGTCCTGGTGTTGTCGGTCCTCGAGGCGTGGCGTCGGCGCGAAGGTGTCGAGCTGCGGAGCTGGTGGGCTTCACGGCCGGGCCTCGCGCGGGCGGGTCTCACCGGTACGGGGGCGCTGGGCCTCGTTGCGCTTACCGGTGGGTTCGTGTGGCTCACCAAGGATGTCGAGCGCGGCAACGTCGAGCAGGACCGGAACTTCTATGGGACGCTGGCGATCAAGGAGCTCGACATCGGAGGGCCGACCCACCGGCTCTCGCTCATGCACGGCCGTATTCGGCACGGTACGCAGCTCAAGGTCTGTCCGACGTGGCCGACGATGTATTACGGGCCGCAGACGGGAGTAGGGCTTGCGATCCAGCATCACCCGAGCCGCTCCGACCCGACCCGTCAGTTCCGAATGGGTGGGGTTGGGTTGGGCGTCGGGACGATTGCAGCTTACGCCAACGCTCGAATCGATGCCGAACAGGGTGAGCTTGAGTGCGCTACCGATGGCGGCGCGAGTGGGACCGACTACATGCGCTTCTACGAGTTGAATCCCCTGGTCACCCGCTGGGCCAGAGAGCGATTCACGTTCCTCGACGACGCCACGGGGCGTGGCGCGGACGTGGCCGTGTTCGATGGAGATGCGCGTATCGTTCTCGAGCGCCAACTAGAGCAGGGCGATGCCCAAGGGTTCGATGTTCTCGCGGTGGACGCGTTCAGCAGCGACGCGATTCCAATTCACCTGCTCACTCTGGAGAGCTTCGAGACTTATCTGGCCCACTTGAACCCGGACGGAATTCTCGCTCTCCACGTAACCAATCGCTTTGTCGATCTGATCCCGATCGTTCAGCGTCTCGCTCAGGCCACGAATCTCGGTGCCATCCACGTTCGCAACGGCCCGAGTGCGAGCGGTTCGGTGCAGTCATCCGATTGGGTCTTGCTGACCAACAACAGCGAGTTCCTGGCGCAGGACGCAGTTCGTGTCGACGAGCGGGAGATGCCCGGGCCCGGCCCGCTGTGGACGGACGACTTCAGTAGCTTGCTCGGGGCGGTTCACCTCGGGCGCTGAGTGCGCCGCGCGCGGCGCACTCGTTCCTTGCGCATTCCACTCCGCGCAGAGGATGTTGGCCCCCGTCCGAGCGACCCCCGCCAGCGATTCTAGTCGAGGCGCCTGCATGATACGAAACGTGCTGTTGTTCGTCGCTGCGCTGCTGTCTCTGACGGCCTGTGCCGATGCCGAGAGCGCCCTTCAGGAGGTGTGCGATGGCGGGGACATGGAGGGATGCAACGACCTCGGCTTCATGTACCGCAACGGGACGGGTGTTCCCGAGGACTTCGAGCGCACCGTCGCTCTCTTCCAACAGGCGTGCGACGGCGGGGTGAGCGCCGGCTGCACCAACCTGGGCGTGATGTACGAACGCGGGGCCGGTGTCGGGCAGGACGTCGACATGGCGATCGACCTGTATGAACAGGTCTGTCGGGAAGGAGTCGTGCAGGGGTGCAACAACCTCGGATTCCTATATCAGAACGGGACTGGCGTTGCGCAGGACGTCGGACGGGCGGTCGATCTGTATCAACAGGCCTGCACTGGGGGAGACATGCTCGGTTGTTACAACCTCGGGGTGATGTATCACCAGGGCAGTGGGGTCGATCTGGACTTCGCTCTGGCGCTCGGCTTCTATGAGCAGGCGTGCGGTGGGGGAGACATGCAGAGCTGCAACAACCTGGGCGGCATGTACGGCAACGGCACCGGCGTTCCGCGCGATCTCGGGCGTGCGGTCGCGCTCCACCAACAGGCGTGCGACGGTGGGAACATGCGGGGCTGCTATAACCTCGGCTTCATGTATCAGAACGGCATGGGCGTCGCCGAGGACATGACCCGCGCCCTGAGCCTGTATCGACAGGCGTGCGAAGGCGGAGACCAACAGGCCTGCAACTAACCCTCGGGACATCGCCTCATGATGCTCGACCCGGACGACCTGTCGCCAAGAGAGCGCTACAGGATCATGATCGGCGCCATCGTACCCCGGCCCATCGCGTGGGTGAGTTCGATGGACGCTAAAGGTCGCCTGAACCTGGCGCCTTTTTCATTCTTCAACGCGGTGTGTGCGAACCCGCCCACGCTCATGTTCTGTCCGGGCGTGCGGCCTTCCGGTGAGCCAAAGGACACCTGGCGGAATATCCTCGAGGTGCCCGAGTTCGTGGTGCACCTTCCGAATCAAGAGACTGCGGAGGCGATGAATCGCTCCGCCACCGAATTCTCACGCGATGTCTCCGAATTCGAGTGGGCCGGCGTGACGCCGATCCCCTCGGACGCGATCTCGGTGCCGCGGGTGGCCGAGGCCCCCGTAGCGTTCGAATGCACCCTGCACCAAATCGCTGTGATCAACGAGGGCCCCGGAGGGGGCGCCGCGATTTTCGGGGAGGTCCAACGCATCCACTTCCACGACGGAATCTACGACGACGGCCGGGTGGATCTCGATCGGTACCAGCCCATCGGCCGGCTCTTCGGCAGTCAATATTCGCGCGTGACTGACACCTTCGACATGGTAAGGCTTCCGGTGCCGGACGACGCCTCATGACACCCTGGGCAACCGTCGTGGGTGTGATCCCCGATATCCGCTCTGGCGACATCACCGGTGCGGTGGGCCCCGCTCTCTACGTGGCTCTGGCGGAGAGCCCGACCCGAGACATCACCCTGGTCATTCGAACGCAAGGTTCGGAGGCCGGCCTGATTCCCATGGTGACGCGGACCGTGCGGGAAACGGACGCAGTGGTGCCCGTGCGGTCGGTGACCCCCATGGCCGACGTGGTACGTGCCGCGTACGCCACGTCGTGGGTCATGATGGGGCTCCTGGTGGTACTGGCTGTCCTGGCCACGGCGCTGGGGGCGATCGGCATCTATGCCGTTCTGGCCCATCATGTGACCCTGAACAAGCGGGAGATCGGGGTCAGGATGGCACTGGGTGCTCAGCCGGGCGTCGTTGTCGGCGCAGTTGTTCGCTCCGGACTTGCACTCGCGGGTCTCGGGATCGTGATCGGAAGCCTGGCCGCGGCCGCATCCACTCGCTTCCTAGAGTCCCTGCTGTTCGATGTATCGGCCTTGGCCCCCTGGGCGTTCGTCGCACCGGCCATCGCACTGGGCGCGGCGGCTACTCTCGCAGCGTGGGTGCCTGCGGCGCGCGCCGGACGCCTGCCCCCGGCGGAGGTGCTCCGGAGCGACTGACCGGTCCGCGGTGTCACGCGCGAGCGTCGGTGCTCGGGAGCTACCTCGCGGCCCTCACGATCTATCGGTCCATTGCGGGCCCGTCGGCCACCGTGCCACCGGCGGCGATCCGCACCCTCGGCTCGAACATTGCGATCGATGCGGAGCTGGCTGACCTTCTGTGGCAGGCAGCAATCGATGCGGCGAGCAACTAAGAGGGGTCGAGCATCAGCTCCACGACGAGGTGCTCAATGCGATTCGCCTCAGCGATGGTCTCGACTGCATGTAGCGTGAAGTTTCCGATCGCCTCGCGACGCTCGTCCGGCCCGAGCCCCAAGCCGTACGCAAAGGCCGTGCGGCCCACCTCGATGTTCGAGGAGTCTACGAATACGAGCACGTATTTGAACGCGACGAAGTTCAGTGTGTTGTTGCGGAACGACACGTTGAACGTCCCCCGCGTCTTGCGCGCTTCTGCGTCGCCGACCGTATCGACGGCCGTGAGTGCCCAACTCGTCGGGGCCGTTGTTACGCTGTTGCCAAGGTCCTGACTCTCCTCCGTCCGGGGAAGCGTGTTCAGTGCGCCCGGTTCGATCTCCAGGGGGCCCTCGCCGCACGCGACGAGCGCCACCAAAGAGAGGGTCGCGCCACACGCAAGTAAGCTCGCCTTAGTTCGATTCACAGAGTCGTCCTAGGTGATCACAGTGGAGCAGGCGCTTAATAATGAGGTTCTCCAGAAGCCGATGCCAGCGGGGCCGAGACTAGAGCCGACGCTCCGGACACCACCTACCGGACGTGACGGCCCATACGCTCGGTCAGATGAGTTATCATCGGCACCCTCGGCGCGGAGCGTTGTGTGTCGCCTCGCTGTGCGCCATAAACGCATGTGTCACCTAGGATTCTCCTTGGTCCTCAGCCGTACGCCGGGTAGATTCGGGCCGGCTCCATTTCTCGGCTCATACGACCAACGCGAGAGGCTTATTTGACGCTAGTTGAGCGCAGAACGACGGTTCCGGTTGATGTCGGCGGTGTCGTGATCGGTGGCGACGCGCCGGTAGTCGTGCAATCCATGACGAATACTGACACTGCGGATGTCGACTCGACCGTCACACAGGTGAAGCTTCTCGCGGACGCGGGCAGCGAGCTGGTTCGCGTCACGGTGAACACCGACGCGGCAGCGGAGGCCGTGCCCGAGATCGTGGCCCAGCTGGCCGACGAGGGGTACCGCACGCCTATCGTCGGCGACTTCCATTACAACGGGCACTTGTTGCTCACCAAGTTTCCCGCGACCGCGCAGGCGCTGGCCAAGTTGCGCATCAATCCCGGTAACGTGGGCACCAAGCATCGCGACGCGAACTTCACCAAGATCATCGAGGTCGCGATCGAACACGACAAACCAGTTCGGATCGGCGTGAATTGGGGCTCTCTCGACCAGAGGCTCCTCACCGAGCTGATGGACGAGAACGCCAAGACGGAGCGCCCCAAGGACGCGCGCGAGGTTTTGCTCGAGGCCATGGTGGAGAGCGCTCTCAGATCGGCCGCCCTGGCCGAGGAGATCGGGCTGCGCCACGACCAGATCGTGATCTCGACCAAGGTCTCCATCGTCAGAGACCTCATCACGGTGTATCGCATGCTCGCCGAGCGATGCGACTTTCCGGTTCACTTGGGCCTGACGGAAGCCGGGTTGGGCGCCAAGGGCATCGTCGCCACGACCGCGGCGTTGGGGCCGATTTTGCTCGACGGAATCGGCGACACGATCCGCGTTTCGCTTACCCCTAAGCCGGGCGGTGATCGGGCGGAGGAGGTGCGGGTCGCTCAGCAGATCCTGCAGTCCTTGGGAATTCGTCACTTCGAGCCCCAGGTGACCGCGTGTCCGGGGTGTGGTCGAACCACCAGCACCTTCTTCCAGGAGATGGCTGAGGACATCACGGACTTCATCCGTGAGATGATGCCCGGATGGCGAGCCGAGTACCCGGGCGTCGAGAAAATGGATGTCGCGGTCATGGGATGCGTGGTAAACGGCCCAGGGGAGTCGAAGTACGCCAATATCGGCATCTCGCTACCAGGGAACGCCGAGGCGCCGAAGGCGCCGGTGTACATCGACGGGGCGCACTCGACGACACTGAAGGGGGACGGGCTCGTCGATGAGTTCAAGGAGATTCTCCAGGATTACGTGAAACGCACCTATGGTGCGGGCGTATCCGAAGAAGGGGCGCCGTAGGACCCACACCGCCATTGTGGTGTCCGAACACGCGTCTTTAGCTTCATACGGCCCAGCGCAACGATCATCTACAGGTGTCGGTGCAACGCTCGTGTCAGGGTGCGCGTCCAATCTGTCGATCACGGCGGGGGTGAGCTGCCTTGGGCGCTCGAAGCTGCTCGCACAATCGGACACTGAGACGAACCATGAGCTTTTCCAGGCAAACCCTGAGTTTGGTCACGGTACTCCTTCTGCTGAGCGCTTTGGGGGCGGGGGTCTGGTGGCAACTTCGAGCGGCGGACTCTTCGGAGCAGACTCAGGGTGCCGAAGACGGTGAAGCCGCCGAGTTGCCCGAGACCACAGGGGGTTCGCAATTCTCGGCCGACGTGCCCCAACCTGTCACTGGGGCCGAGGTCGTCCGCGACACGCTATGGATCCGAGTGGGCGCCGCCGGACAGGCAGAGGCCTTCCGCCGGACCGCGTTGACCGCGCAGGTAGAGGGCGTCCTCCAGAGCTTGGTGGTCCGCGAAAACCAGGCAGTGGGTAGCGGGCAAGCGCTCCTGCAGCTCGATACGACGGAGTACGCACTGGGCGTGGCTCAAGCGCGGGCCGATCTGCTCTCGGCGGAAACCACCTACCGGGAGCTGGTTCTCTTCGATGACGAGATCCAGGACGCCCAGGTACGGGCCGAGCGCGAGCGCATCGCCCGAAGCCGCAGCGGGCTCGACCAAAGTGAGGTGCAGCTTCGGCAAGCCGAGCTGCAACTCGCTCGTGCGAGCGCAACGGCTCCGTTCAGTGGCCGCATCGCAGACGTGCGGGTGGTCGAGGGGCAGTACATCACGGCCGGTACCGAGCTTCTGACCATCGTAGATCTCGACCCGATCAAGGTGGAGGTGCAGGTACTGGAGGCCGAGCTCGGCTTCCTCGGCGAGGGGCGACGCGCCGAGGTGACGTTCGCCGCGTATCCGGGAGAGATCTTCGTGGGTGCGATCGAGACCATCAATCCGGTCGTCGACCCCGAGTATCGTACCGGGCGCGTCACGGTGCTGCTCCGAAACGCCGATCACCGGATCAAGCCGGGTATGTACGCCGAGGTCTCGTTGGATGCCGAAGCGCTGCCGGACCGGGTCATCATTCCCAGATCAGCACTCGTCGAGCGAGATCGCCGTCCTGTGGTCTTCGTCTACGAGCCGACTGGTTCTGCGGGCGTCGCAAAGTGGCGATACGTGAATCCGGGTCGTGAGAACGACACCCATGTGGAGCTCTTCAGGGAGGGCTCCGAGTCCGGCTTTGTCGAGCCGGGAGAAATCGTTCTGGTGGATGGACATCACTACCTGGCGCACGACACGCCGGTCCGCTTGGTGGAGAATGTGGCGGCCGAAGGTGGGAGGCCGGGCCGATGAAGCTGAAGACTACGGTCCTCGCTGCCGGCCTCGTCCTGGTCGGTGGGCCGGTTCAGGCACAGGAAGCCGACTCGCTTCGGCTCACGCTCTCGAGCGCGCTCGATATCGCCGTGGGCGGGAACCCCGCGTACCGGCGCGCGACGAACGCGATGCTTCTGAACGGCACGGAGATGAGGGCAACGTGGCTCGATGAAATCCTACCGCGTGCAACGCTGACCCTCTTTAACACGAATTTCACCGGCAACCTTCCAGCGCGCACTTCACAGGACAACTTTGGGAACCCGATCGAGAACCCCTCCGCGGAGTGGAATTACTTCTCTGCCACGCGGCAAAGCCTGAACCTCTCATGGACCGTGCGCGGCCGAGCGCTCCTTCAGGCCCACAGGCGGCAGACGCTCACGAACGAAGGCCGGGAAATAGGTGAGGTGTTGGCGCTCACCGATCTGCAGGTCACGGTACAGCGCCTCTACATGGATGCGCTCGAGCAGCGAGAGCTCATGGAGACTGAGGATGAGCTCGTCGCTGCACGGCAAATCGACCTCGACGTGACTGAGCGGCTCTTCTCTCTCGCTCTTCGAACGCGCGTCGATGTTCTTCTGGCCGAGCTCGACGTGGAGCAGCAGGCGTTGAGGCGCCGTCAGCAGCAGGCAACCTACGAGCGCGCCTTGTTGGCCCTCAGGACGCAGCTCGGCGGAGACGAAATGGGCCCACTGGCCTTGGCCGAAGAGGACCTGCCTCTGTTCGACCCTTCAGGACTCGACGCCTCGGCGCTCGTCGGGTCCGCGCTCGGCGTCAATCCGAGCTTGCGGCAGGCGGGGACGACCGTTCGGTCAGCCGCGTTGGGAGTGGCCGAGGCGAAGAATGCGTGGTGGCCCTCCGTGAGCATGGGTATCCAGGTCAGCCGGAGGGCGCAGCTTCCGCGAGGTGGTTCGCTCTTCGACGTGTCCTTCGATGAGTCTTTGGATAGTAACTTCCAGCTGACTTTCTCCGTCCCGATGTTCAACAACTTCTTTCAGAGCCAACTCGCCATCGATCGGGCGGCCGTCCAGCTCGATAACGACCGCGAAGCTGAGCGTGAGGCTCGGCTCAACATCGAGGAGTCGGTGCGCAGCGCGCTGCTCGAGCTTTCGAACCAGTGGGAATCTCTGCGCTTGGCCGAGCGGTCTCAGCAGATCGCCGACGAGGCGCTCAGACTCGCGCGGGGGGAGTACCGCATCGGCACGCGCACTTTCGAGGAGCTCAGGTCGAGCTTCGTGTCCGAGGCGGACATTCGGCGCCAGGTCATCACCTCTCGGCACAGCTTCGTCGATGCGCTCTTGAGCCTGGAGGAAGCGGTAGGGACCCGGGTGCGAGGCGGCGGCCTGCCGGCGCCTGCACTCGGGAACGGGACTCGCTGACCCGTGTCGATCCCGTCCGCCTCCACTGAAAGGCCCGTAGCGGTCTGGATGCTGTTCCTGGCGGTGATCCTCCTTGGGGTCATCTCCTATGTGCGGCTGCCGATCGATTTGCTGCCGGATGTGAGCTATCCGCGGCTCGTCATCTATACCTCGTATCCGGATGTAGCCCCGGCTGAGGTCGAGCGGCTGGTGACCGAACGGGTCGAAGGAGAGGCGGCAGCCGTCCCTGGGGTCGAGCGCCTCACGTCGGTCTCGCGCGAAGGTGTGAGCCTCGTGACGCTGCGGTTCGCGTGGGGCACGGACATGGACTTCGCGATGCTCAATGTCCGTGAGCGCATGGACAACATCCGCGAGTCACTACCCGAGAGCGCCAGTAGGCCGGCCATCCTTCGCGTCGACCCCGAGTCGGAGCCAGTCATGACGCTGGCGGTCGCCGGTGGCAACGACCTCTGGCAGACCAAGGAGCTCTCGGAGACCGTGTTCCGGCGACGGCTCGAGCAGCTCGACGGGGTCGCCCAGGCGTCGGTCACAGGTGGACTCGATCGGGAAATTCAGATCGAGGTCGATCCCACCCTTCTGGACGCATACGGCCTGACGATCGCTGAGATCTCGTCCGCTCTGGACGCGGCCAATGTGAGCGCGCCGGGCGGGACGATCCTGCAGGGGCGGTACAGATATCCTCTGCGCACATTGGGTGAGTTCCAGACGGTTCAGGAAATGGAAGACGTGGTCGTCGCGCGTCAGGCGATCGGCGCGGCGGGGGCTGCCGGCGGGGCCGGAGCACCGGCCGGCACAGAGGGCTTCCGCGTCGTCAGGCTCAGCGATGTCGCCCGTGTCGTCGACGGCTTCGCGGAGCGGGAGTCGATCGCGCGCTATGCTGGGGAAGAGTCGATCGGCATCCTGGTCTTCAAGGAAGCGGGCGCCAACACCGTGCGGGTTGCGCGTGCCGTCGACGAGGTGCTCGAGCAGCTGAACACGGAGTACCCGACGGTCCGGATCGACATCGCCGACAGCCAGGCAGGCTTCATCGCCGACTCGATCTCGAATGTGGTGCAGGCGCTCATCTTCGGAGGCGTGCTCGCGTTCCTGGTCTTGTTCCTGTTCCTCCGGGACCCTCGCTATCCTGTCGCGATCGCCTTGGCGATCCCGATTTCCGTCGTGGGCACGTTCGCGCTCATGGACGCATTCGATGTGAGTCTCAACATCATGAGCTTGGGCGGGCTCGCGTTGGGTGTGGGGATGCTCGTCGACAACTCGATCGTCGTGCTCGAGAACATCTTCCGGCACAGGAAAGAGCTGGGCGAGGACCCAGTCGTCGCGGCCTCGCGCGGTGCCGAGGAAGTACAGTCAGCGATCACCGCCTCGACGCTCACGACGATCTCGGTGTTTGGCCCGATCATCTATGTGGAGGGAGTGGCGGGGGAGCTCTTCAAGGATCTCTCTCTGGCGGTCGCGTTCTCTCTCATGGCCTCGCTCTTGGTGGCGCTGACGCTACTGCCTTCACTCGCTGCGCGCTTCGCGGTCGGAACAGCGCCGGTACCCGAGCGCGTCGTCGAGGCTGCCGGGAGACCGGCCGGGTTTTTTGCCACAGCGCTCTGGGCGCTCAAGGGGATCGCGCTCCTGCCGGTCAGGCTCGTCGCAGGGGCATGGCGGCTCGCGACGGACCTGCTGGGGTTCTGGGCCTCGAGTATCGGTGCCGCGTTGAAGTTCATCTTCTCTCCGGTGCTGACCGCGTTCGACTCCATGTTCGACCGCTTTGCCGAGCGGTATCACGCCACGCTGGGTTGGTCTCTCGACAACCCGGGCCGCGTGCTTTTCGCATCTGGCGCAGCGCTCGGTCTCAGCCTCCTCGCAGCTATGGGCCTGCAAAGGGATCTGCTGCCGGACGTCGACCAGGGCGCGTTCCGGATTCGACTCGAGCTCGAGGAGGGCACCGCGCTGGAGGCGACGATCGCGGCTGCACAGATCGTCGAGGCCGCAGCGCTGGCGGATCCCGATGTAGACGCCGTGTTCAGCAACGTGGGCCGCGACGTCAGGGCTTACGCGGCCGGAGAGGAGGCATCGGGGCTCCACACGGCGACGTTCCAGGTCCGAGTTCGCGACGGCGTGCGAAGCGAGGACGTTGCGGATCGGGTCCGAGAGCTGGCGGCGAGCTTCCCACCTGGGGCGCTCTCGGTTGAGACGGGGCAGGCCACCGCGCTGGGCACCATGCTCGGCGGCTCCGAGGCGGACATCGCGGTCCGCGTGAGGAGCGAGGACCTGGATGCGGCCTTCGCCGTCGCGCAAACAATCCGCGACCGACTGGGCGGGCTCAGCTCCATCGGAAATGTCAGGATCGGCACCGAGCGAGGACAACCCGAGGTCCAGGTCGAGATCGACCGCGCGGCGTGCGCGAGCTACGGCATCGACCCGAGCCTCGTGGCCGAGACCGTCGATCGAGCCATGCGCGGTGAGATCGCCACCGAGTTCATCGACTTCGATCGAAAGATCGACGTCGTGGTTCGGTATCCGGATGACCTGCGCTACTCGATGGCAACGTTGGAGGGCCTGCGTGTGAGCGGCGTGCCCATCCGCGAGTTGGTGAAGATCCGCGAGGCAATGGGTCCTGCCCAGATACGGCGGGAGGACCAAGCGCGTGTGATTCCGGTCTACGCCGACGTCGTCGACGGGGGCCTCGATCAAGCGATCGTTCAGATCAACGATGAATTGAGCTCGTTGGTGCCGTCTCGCGACGTGCGCTGGGAGGTAGGGGGAGAGAACGAAGAGATGCGGCGGTCCTTCAGGGATCTCGCGTTCGCGTTCGGCCTCGCCCTTATCCTCGTCTACATGATTCTGGCGGCGCAATTCGAGTCGTTCGTGCACCCGCTGACGATTCTGATGTCTGTCCCGCTGGCCCTTGTGGGTGCTGTGTTGGCCCTGATCCTGACTGGGCAGGGGCTCAACACGATGAGCCTAATCGGCGTGGTGATTCTTGTGGGGATCGTGGTCAACGATGCGATCGTGAAGGTGGACTTCATCAACCAGTGTCGCGGTCGCGGCCTCGCTCTCAGGGCAGCGATCCTGGAGGCGGGTAGAGTCCGGCTCCGCCCCATCGTGATGACGACGGTGACGACCGTGCTCGGTTTGTTCCCGATGGCCTTGGGGATCGGTCGTGGATCCGACCTGCGCGCCCCGCTGGCGATCACGGTGATCGGTGGACTGGCAGTGGCAACTGCACTCACATTGATCGTGGTCCCGCTCGTGTATCAGACCATCGAGCACATGCGTGAACGCGTCTCTGCCGCGGTCCGGTCGCCACAGGCCGCTGCCGCGGGGGACTAGGGACATGTACTGTCGGAGACGCCTATGATCCGGATGAGCCTCAAGCGCCCGGTCGCGGTCGCGATGACCTATACCGCCGTGGCGCTCCTGGGTATCGCCGCATGGCGTAACATCGCGATCGAACTTTTCCCTGAGACTCAGCTCCCGCAGTTGACCGTCCGCGGTACCTGGCGTGGTGCCTCGCCCGAAACCGTCGAAGCGTTCCTGACTGCTCCTCTGGAGGCCGAGATCCAGCAGGTGCTGGGCGTCGAGAAGGTTGTCTCGGAGTCATACGAGATGCAGGGCGTCGGCACCGCCGAGATTACGGTTGAATTCGAGCGCGACACGGACATGGACTTCGCGAGGCTGGACTTAGCGGAGCGGATCGCGACGCTCGAAGAGACGCTCCCGCCCGGCGTGGATCGCACGGTGGTCGAACAGTACGTGCCGCAGGAGTTCCAGGAGCAGAATAAGCCCTTCCTGCTGTACACTTTCACAGGCCCGTACACGCTGGAGGCGCTCCGGCAACACCTCGACGATGTTGTCGCTCCGGAGATCGGTCAGGTAAACGGTGTGGCGTTGGTGCGCGTCTACGGCGGGCGCCAACGGCGGTTGGAGATCGATCTGGACGAGGAGGAGATCGCTTCGCTCGGCCTCGATCCATGGACGGTCCGGCAGAGCATCGCCGAACTCGATCTGGTGAGGGAGGCGGGCGCCGTCCGCGAAGATGGCGACGAACGAACCATCACCATCGTCAACCGACCCGCGAGTGCGGAGGACGTCCGCAACGCCGTGATCACAGCCGCTGGAGGCACACCGGTGCGTGTCTCCGATATCGCCACAGTGCGTGACACCTATGAGGAAGCGCGGTCCTACTCGCGCATCGACGGGCGTCCCGCCGTCGGCTTCCAGGTCGTGAAGGGCATCGACGTGAACACCGTGCGCACCGCCGATGCGGTCAAGGCGCGCTTGGCTCAACTCGAGCGCCTGAACCCGTTCGGCTCGGAATTCATCCAGGAGTATGACGAGAGCGAGGATATCAGGCGCCAACTCACGGACCTTCGTACGCGGGCGTTGTTCAGCGCAGTCGTGATCTTCGTGGTCCTGCTCGGCTTCCTGCGCTCATTCCGTTCGGCCGCGCTGATCTTCGCGACCATCGTGTTCAGCGTGCTCATCTCGCTCAACCTGATCTACTTCGGAGGGCTGACGCTCAACCTTCTCACGCTCATGGGTCTCGCGATGGGCTTCGGCCTCATCGTCGACAACTCGATCGTGGTTCTGGAGAACGTCTATCGACGGTGGCAACGGGGCGAGGATCCGCATTCTGCCGCGGAGACGGGCGCCAAGGAGGTCGTACTGCCGATCTTGGCGTCGACCGCCACCACGCTCATCGTCTTCATCCCGTTCGTATACCTCCAGGGCGAGCTTCGGGTCTTCTATGTGCCTCTGGCGATCGTCGTGGCCCTCACGCTCATCGCGTCGCTCTTCGTGGCGTTCACGTTCATTCCGTCGTTGGCTGCCCGCTTCCTTCAGCACGGGCCGAGAGTGGACCCGGCGGTCTCCGACCGACAGCCGCTTTATGTCCGGTTCTACTCTGATCTGCTGACCTTCACGGTCGGCCACCCCTGGCTCGCCATGATGGTCGCCGCGGCCACGTTCGGCGGGTCGTTTTACGTCTTCGACACCTATGTGAACACGTGGGCCATGTGGGGCGGGGGGTGGGGTGCTAGGACCTATATCTCCGTCAATATCGACCTTCCCCGGGGCTCTAACCTTGAACGTACCGATCAGCTCGTCTCGTTCTTCGAGGAGCGGATCGCGGCCATGCCGGAGGTCGAGCAGTACACGGCCGATGTGCGGGAAACCAGAGCGATCATTGAGATCACGTTCCCCGACTCATTGGAGCGGACGCAGATCCCGGTGGCCATCAAGGAGCAAATGGTGGCGTTCAGTCACACGTTTACCGGAGCGGAGGTGCGCGTGTACGGCTATGGCCCCTCGTTTTACGGGGGTGGATCGAGCGCGCCGAACTACGGAATCCAGGTGCTCGGTTACAACTATGAGATGGTGCGCGATATCGCGGAGAACATCGGGAGCCGGCTCGAGCGTCTCAGCCGCGTCCAAGACGTGGATACGAACTCCTCATCGAACCGATTCAATCGGGACAAGGCGTCCGAATACGTGGTTTATGTGGACCGTAATCGCCTTGCACAGCATGACCTTACGGTCGCTCAGCTCGTAAACAGGATGAATGCAGCCGTCGGAGGCAGCGCTCAGATGGGTTACGTGAAGCTGGGAGGCGAAGAGGTCCAGTATCAGGTGAAGCTCGCGGACAACGTCGATATGGATGTGTTGGCGCTTGCCGAGACCCTCATCGATACCCCCGGCGGCCGGCGGATCCGATTGGGAGACGTCATGCGCATCGAGCCGCGCGATGTCCTCGCTCGAATCCGGCGTGAGAATCAGCAGTATGAGCGGACCGTCGCGTACGAGTTCCGTGGTCCCCGGAAGCTGGGCGATGTGTACCACGAGAACGTGATCGCGAGCACCGAGGCCCCTCCGGGCTACACGGTCGAGAAGGGCAACACCGGCTTCACCATCGACCGGGAACAGCGCGTCCAGATCTGGTTGGTGATCGGGCTCGCTCTGTTGTTGGTCTACATGGTCACCGCGGCGCTGTTCGAGTCACTCATTCAGCCGTTGTGCGTCATCCTGACGGTTCCGATGGCACTGATCGGCGTGTACCTCATCTTCTTCTATTCCCAGGCTTCCTTCACGCGGGAGGCCTATATCGGGGTGATCATGATGTTCGGGATCGTGGTCAACAATGCGATCCTGCTCGTCGACCACGTGAACGGCGTTCGGGCCCGAGAGACAGAACTCCCGCTCGCGGAGGCCATCGTCAAGGGCACGCTGGAGCGCGTGAGGCCCATCCTCATGACGACCGCGACGACCGTCCTCGGGCTCATGCCGCTCGTTCTCTTCGGGGACGCGACCGGTTCGAACATCTGGGACGCGTTGGCGCTCGTGCTCATCGGCGGGCTGCTCTCGTCGACCCTCTTCGTGCTCACCATCACCCCGGCCGCCTATCACGTCTTGGAGCGGTGGAAGGAACAGGCCTCCAAGCGACGAGCTCCCGCCTCGAGCCCAGCTACGGTCTAGGGAGCCTCTGCACCAGTAGGGCACGCCCCTGCGCCCCCCTAGACCTTGTTTACAGCCCCAAAGCTGCCCCCGGCGCCCTGTCCCACACTGAGGACGCCAGGTGTCCGGAGACGTGGATCGCTGGAGGCTCGGCATGAGCAGACACCCCTATTTGCAACGTCTTCAGGGTAGCGCGGTCTGGCACGACGCTTGCCGTATGAGCCTGTGGGTTGCACAGATGTGGGGACATCGGAGAGGCAACATCATGAGGAATCTGAAGACCTTGGTGGCTCGAGCGGTCGTCACGAGTGCACTCGCCGCACTCTTGCTGCCGCAGTTGTCCCTCGCGCAGGGCGGGCCGGGCTTCCTGTTCAAGAGCCCGGTCGTGTCGGTTGGGATCCGAACCGGATACGCGGTTCCGAGCGCCCGAAGTGACCTGTTCGATTTTGCCCGAGAGCAGCTCACGATCGAAAGGAGCGACTTCAACGGTGGCTTTTTCGGATTCGACGTCGGCGTCCGACTCCAGGAGCGCCTCGACCTCGTACTAGGGGTGGGGCATGCACGAACCGAGACGGCATCCGAATTCAGGGACTGGGTAGACCTCGATGACCTGCCGATCGAACAGACCACGACGTTCTGGAAGACGCCGGTCACCGCAAGTCTGAAGTACTACCTCACAGACAGGGGCCGTTCGGTGGGCCGGTTCGCATGGGTGCCCGCCAAAATCAGCCCCTACGTGGGCGCCGGTGGCGGAATGATCTGGTACAGCTTCTTGCAGCAGGGCGACTTCGTGGACTTCGAGACGCTCGACATCTTCTTCGACCGGTTCGTCTCGGACGGAGTGACCGGCCAGGCACACGGCTTTGCCGGGGTCGAGCTGTCCATCAATCCCAAGATGTTCGTTACGGCCGAGGGTCGGTACAGTTGGGCCCGAGGCGTCCCGGGCCGAGATTTTATAGATTTCGACAATGTGGATCTCGTCGGCGTGCAGTTCACGCTCGGTATTGCCGCCCGATTTTGATCGGGAAAGGATAAGAGTGATGAGGGCACATCGTGTAGAAATGGCACTTTCGGCTTTTGCAGCGTCGGCGATGCTCGTCGCGGTGTCGGCCGCACCCATGGCAGCGCAGGAGATGGACGGCCGGTGGATGGCGTTCGTTGGCTGCTGGGAGCCGGTCAGCGAAGTGGCCGAAGACGGAATCCTTTGCGTCCAGTTCGCCGACGATGGTGTCGAGGCGTATACGATGCTCGACGGGGAAGTCGCCACGAGCGACCTGATGGTCGCGGACGGGTCCCGGCAAGAGTCGAGCGCGGAGGGGTGCGAGGGATGGGAGTCTGCGGAGTTCTCCGCCGACGGACGCCGCGTGTTCACACGTTCTGAATTCGTATGCGGTGGCGAGGTGCGTCGCACGGCGACGGGCGTCATGTCGCTCATCGAGCCGACGGAGTGGATTGACGTGCGCTCGGTCGATGTCGATGGAGAGGCGGTCGCGTGGGTTCAGCGATATCGCTTGGTCGGCCCCTCTCGGATGGCCGAAGAGGGCGTGGATGACTTCACGCAGGACATCGGGATGGCGCTTCGTGCCTCCCGCATCGCGGCCGCGCGCACCGTAGAGTTGGAGCACGTCCGCGAAGCCGCCACGAAGATCGACGACAAGGCTGTCGAGGCATGGGTCGCCGCTCGCGGAGATCGTTTCGACGTCGACGCCGACGCGTTGATCGAGCTAGCCGACGCGGGCGTGTCCGCGAGCGTGATCGACGTGGTCGTCGCGGTATCATTCCCGATGCACTTCGCGATCGACGAGGGGCGGAGTGGCGCGGTGCGGAGTGGCGCGGTGCGGCAGATCGCCGGAGGCGGGATCGGCATCCGTCGAGGCTATGGATTCGGCGGACGGTCCTTCTTCTGGGATCCGTTCTACTACGGGTACAGCTCTTACTATTCGCCCTACTCGTATGGCCGCGGTTTCTACGGGAGCCCGTACGGTGGGTACTACAGCCCCACGACCGTCGTGGTGGATCGGCGTGACACGGGAGGACGCGTCTACAACGGACGTGGTTACCGGCAGGGTGGCAGCACGGGCAGCGCCAGCTCTGGCCCAAGTCGGGTGTCCGGCTCGGGTGGCTCGGCCTCGTCGGGCGGGTCATCGAGTGGATCGGGAGGCAGCCGGTCGGCGAAGCCCAGGCGTAGCGGCGGCGGCTACTAGCGCGCAACCGACGGAATCGCAAAGCCGGGGGCCTGCGAGGCCCCCGGCTTTTTTCGTTTCGTTCCTGTCCGATCGATCATTCCGCCCAACACCGTTGGGCCGGATCCTGTGCTATTTTTCCGCGCTATGAGTGAGCCCATCGACGTCGGCACCCCCGGCACGGACTTCATCCGCCAGATCGTGGCTACCGACATGGAGAGCGGACGCTACGGTGGTCGTGTAGCCACACGGTTCCCCCCGGAACCGAACGGCTACATGCATATCGGTCACGCCAAGTCGGTGTGCCTGAATTTCGGTCTCGCCCAAGAGTTCGGCGGCGCTTGTCATCTGCGCTACGACGACACCAATCCGGAGACGGAGGACGAGGCCTTTGTACTCGGCTTCCAGGAAGACATCCGTTGGCTCGGCTTCGATTGGGGAGAGCACCTCTACTTCGCCTCCGACTATTTCGAGCGGATGTACGAGTGCGCCCTCGTGCTGATCGACAAGGGCCTCGCCTACGTCGACTCGCAGACGAGCGAGGAGATCCGAGCGAGCCGAGGTACCGTCACCGAGCCGGGTAGGTCCGGCCCCTTCCGTGATCGGACGGCCGCTGAGAACCGCGATCTCTTCGCGCGCATGCGTGCCGGTGACTTCGAGGATGGAGCGCACGTGCTGCGGGCGAAGATCGGCCTCGCATCACCGAACATGCTCATGCGAGATCCTGTGCTCTACCGCATCCGCCACGCGCACCACTACCGGCAGGGCGACGACTGGTGCATTTACCCGCTCTACGACTACGCCCACTGCCTCGAGGACGCCTTCGAGGAAGTGACCCATTCGATCTGCACTCTGGAATTCGAGAACAACCGCGAGATCTACGACTGGGTCCTCGACAACGTCGGCTTCGAGGAGCCGCGCCCCCATCAGTACGAGTTCGCGCGTCTCTTCCTGGAAGGTGCGGTGCTTTCGAAGCGCGAGATCACGCCGCTCGTGGAAGCCGGCACCGTGAGCGGATGGGACGACCCACGCCTCTCGACCGTGCGCGGCATCAGACGTCGGGGTGTCCCGCCGGAAGCGCTCCGACTGTTCTGCGACCTGATCGGCGTCGCGAAGGCAAACTCGGTCGTGGACGGCGGCAAGCTCGACTACTCGATTCGAGAGGTGCTCAACCGGTCCGCGCCGAGGGTCATGGCCGTCATGGACCCGATCAAGGTGGTCCTGACCAACTACCCGGAAGGCTCCTCGGAGGAGCTCGACGCTCCGTACTTCCCGCACGATGTCCCGCTGGAGGGCACCCGTTCTGTGCCGTTCTCGCGAGAGCTGTACATCGAACGTGCGGACTTCGAGCAGGATCCGCCGAAAGGCTTCCGTCGCCTGATTCCGGGCGGGGAGGTGAGGCTACGCTACGGGTATGTGATCCGATGCACCGAAGCCGTTCACGACGACGACGGCCGTGTGAGCGAGCTATTATGCACGTACGATCCGGAGACCCGAGGCGGCACCACTCCTGACGGCCGCAAGGTGAAGGGCACGATTCAGTGGGTATCCGCGCCTCATGCGCTCGATGCTGAGATCCGCTTGTACGACCACCTCTTCCTGGACGCTCCGGACGACGAAGCCGCTGACGACGACATCCTGGCGCGGGTCAACCCCGAGTCTCTGGTCGTCGTCGCCGGGGCCAAGGTCGAGCCGTCTGTCGCCATCGACGACCCGGCGACCCGCTACCAGTTCGAGCGCACCGGCTATTTCTGGCGCGACCCCGTAGATGGGGTTGGGAACTCGCTCGTGTTCAACCGCATCGTCACGCTCAAGGACAGTTGGGGACGGCGGGCAGAGGTTGCCAAGACAGACGTAGCGGCGTCGAGCGTGTCGGCCTCGCGGCCCACTGGCTCGGCCCCGGGTGACCGGCCGGCCGTCAGTGAGCGTAGGGAAGCCGCGCGGGCTGCCGACAGTGAGCTGGCAGGGCGGTTCCAGCGGTATGCTGACGAGCTCGGCCTCAGCCCCGAGCACGCAGACCTGCTCACGGGATCCCGCGAGATCTCCGACTTCTTCGAAGCCGCCCTGGGTGTGCACCATGCACCGGTCGCAGTTGCGGCATGGCTGGGTACCGACCTGAGGGGCCTGCGGGGAGAACGCTCGTTGACCGACCTGCCCTTCGGTGGGGAGGGGCTCGGCGCGCTGGCCGCTCTGGTGGCGGATGATCGCCTGTCACGACGTGCGGCCAAGGATGTGCTGGCCCGAATGGTGGAGGAGGGTGGGGACCCGGCGGAGCTCGTTTCCGAGATGGGGCTCGAGAAGGTCTCCGACACCGGAGCCCTCGAAGCCATCCTCGACGAGGTCCTCGAGGCCTGGCCGGACAAGGTCGCCGAGTACCGCGGGGGCAGAAAAGGCATCGTCGGCATGTTCGTGGGCGAGGTGATGAAGGCCTCGAAGGGGGCTGCGGATCCGCAGACCGTGAAAGAGCTCCTGACAAGGCGTCTCGACTCATGAGCGTGCGCGTGCGCTTCGCTCCGTCTCCTTCCGGATATCTGCATGTGGGCCTCGCCCGCACGGCGATTTTCAACTGGCTCCTGGCCCGTGGACACGAGGGCGCCTTCGTGCTTCGCGTCGAGGACACCGATCGCATGCGCTCGAGCGACGAGCACACGCAGGCGATTCTGGACGGCCTCGGATGGCTCGGCATCGATTACGACGAGGGCCCGCTGTTCCAAAGCGCGGGTGTAGCGCGCCACCGCTCTGACGCGCTGCGCCTCCTCGAGGCGGGGAAGGCGTATCGAGACTTCGCCGACCCAGCCTCTGTGAAGGACGAGGCGGCGGAGCGCGGCATGCATCCGAGCCGCGTCGCCCGCGAGAGGGCGGAGCAGCTGGGCGTCGACCAGAGCGAGCAGCTCGCCGCCGACGGACGGCCGTTCGCTGTGCGCTTCAGGGTGCCCGACGGTGAGACCCGGTTCACGGACATGGTCCACGGCGACATGCGTTTCGGGAATGATGACATCGACGACTTGGTCATCCTGCGCAGCGACGGGACACCCGTGTACAACCTCGCGGTCGTCAGCGACGACGCCGACATGGCCATCACCCACGTGATCCGGGGTGACGACCATCTGTCCAACACGCCGAAGCAGGTGCTTCTGTACCGAGCGCTGGGTTTGACTGAACCCGTCTTCGCACACGTGCCGATGATCCTGGGGAGCGATGGCAAGAAGCTCTCGAAGCGGCACGGTGCTACAGCCGTGGGCGAGTACGAGGCGGAGGGCATCCTCCCCGACGCGATGTTCAACTTCCTCAGCCTTCTAGGGTGGAGCCCCGGCGATGATCGGGAGTTCATGAGCCGCGCGGACATCATCGAGGCCTTCTCCATGGAGCGAGTGCTCAAGAAGGGCTCGGTGTTCGACGTCGACAAGCTCTCGTGGCTCAACGGACGCCACATTGCCGAGATCCCGGCGCCCGAGCTCATCGAGCATCTGAGGAAGGGCGCAACGTCCCTCGCTAACGTCGATAGCTCGCTGATAGACGACGACCAGTGGCTGACCGAATTGGTCGATCTCCTGAGGGCGCGTTCCCGTACGATCCGTGATCTCGTCGCTCAGGCGGAGCCGTTCCTTTGCGACCCGTTTCCCTTCGAGGAGAAAGCGCTCCAGAAGCACTGGGCCAAAGACCCGCCTACTGCGAGCGACCGCCTGGAGCGCGTCTTGGCCCGCTTGGAGGCGTCGGAGTGGACTGCGACAGCACTAGAGGAGGGCTTGCGCGGCCTCGCCGAGGAGCTCGAGATCGGTGCAGGTAAGCTGATCCACCCGCTCCGCGTCGCGGTGACCGGACGTATGTCCAGCCCCGGTATCTTCGACGTCCTCACATTGCTGGGACGTGAACGCGCGCTCTCTCGCACAAGGGCTGGAGTCGAACGGATAGGTGCGTTGTAAGAAAACCCTTTCTTGACACTGTTCCGACGCGCACATTAGGATTGCCTGAACCGCAGAATCCGGGCGGTTTCACTGCTCTTTCAGGATTCAACCGTTGGCCCGCTCCGACATCACAATTCAGCGCCAAAGCCCGGCCCCCGCCCGGCGCGTCGAGCCGCTCGCCGAGATCGAGCGGAAGATCCTGGACTTCATGGTCCAGTATCTGCGGACGAACACGTACCAGCCGTCGATTCGCGAGATCGGGGAGCGCTTCGGCATCAAGAGCACCAAGACTGTTTCCGAGCACCTCCAAGCACTGGCAGACAAGGGCTTCCTCGAGCGTGACCCATCGAGGTCGCGTGGGGTGAAGATCCTGGGCGTCGACCTCAGCGCTCAGACCGTCTCCGTGCCGTGTTATGCTGAAGTCCCGAACGGAAAGGGCGTCGATGCCGAAGCTCATTTCTCCATCGATCGGCGCATGGGGGGCGAGAAGGGCAGCTTCCTGGTCATCGCCGGCGCGAGCGACCTAGCCGTAGTCGGCGTCGCAGAGGGTGACTTCATCCTGGTGTCGCCCGCTTCCGCCGCGGACGTAGACGACGGCGCGATCGTTCTGGCCAACGTGGGAACCGGCACGGTGTATCACCGCCTCACGAGAAATGGGTCAGGCGTGCAGCTCCAACCGCTCATTCCGGGCTCTGACGAAACCATCGTCGAGGACCCCTCGACGCTCGAGTTGCTGGGGAGAGTCACGGCCTTCTATCGGCGGATGGACGACGGGGCGGCGCTCAACCTGACGCCGCACTAGTGGCCTCTGTTACAGGCCACTAGCCGCACTAGATGGCCCCTTCGCCGGCGCCCGCTTCTCTCACGACTACCCCCGCCGGTCCCCACGATCCGCGTTGGATGCGTCGTGCCCTCGAGCTTGCAAGAGCGGCGGGTGACGCGGGCGAGGTGCCTGTTGGTTCGGTACTGGTTCGCGATGACCAGCTCCTCGCCGAGAGCCACAACCGGACCGTAGGCCAATCAGATCCGACCGCACACACGGAGATCGTCACGATCCGTGCGGGTGCCGTGTCCCAAGGTGATTGGCGCCTGCTGCATACCACGCTATACGTGACGCTGGAGCCATGCGCCATGTGCGCGGGCGCCATCGTCTTGGCGCGCATTCCGCGCGTGGTGTACGCCGCGCCTGACCCCAAGACCGGAATGGTCGGTTCTCTCGGCAACCTCCTTCAGGACCCGCGGCTCAACCACCGCTGCGACGTCACGACAGGCGTGCTCGCCGACGAATCAGCAGAGATACTGCGCACCTTCTTCCGCGCCCGACGATGACGCCCCGGAGCGCCATGACGCGGCGCGCTCGGCGCCGCGGAGGCCGCGTGCTGACCGTGGCGCTCCTCGGGGCGACTGCCGGGTGCTCGGTTGTCGGATCGGCCGCCACGCCCGAAGCGGACGGGGAGCCGGTTCCGGTTCCGGGCCCGGTATCCGTGGTCGAACCCGTGCGGCGGTTCGACGAGATTCGTGGGCTGTGGATCGTGCGCTCGGCCATGACCCGCGAAGAGCAGGTTCGCACGATGGTTCAGCGCGCCGCCGAGGCCGGCTTCAACACGCTGCTCGTACAGATCCGGGGCCGCGGCGACGCGTTCTATGCGTCGGACTTGGAGCCGCGCGCCGAGTCGGTCCCCGGTGATGCGTCGTTCGACCCGCTCGCAATGACGATAGACGAGGCGCACCGACGCGGCATCGCCGTTCACGCCTGGGTCAACACACACCTCGTGTGGGGACCCACCGCTCCGCCGCGCAGCCGCGACCATATCGTCAACGCTCATCCCGAATGGCTCGCGGTTCCGCGCTCACTGGGCAGGGAGTTACACGACCAGGACCCGCGTGGCGACGGATTCACCGGTCGCTTGCTGGCGCATGCGCGGGCGAACGCCGGAACGGTCGAGGGTGTGTATACGAGCCCCTCGGATCCTGCCGTCAAGGAGCACGTGAAGTCGATTTGGATGGACTTGGCGAGCCGATACGACCTCGACGGCATCCACTTCGACTACATCCGCTACCCCTCGGGGGACTTCGATTACTCCGCCGGCGCGCTCCGGCGCTTCCGGCATTGGGTGACCCCTCGCGTCGGGCCCGAGCGGGCCGGTGAGCTCATAGCGGCGTCTCGGGAGGATCCGTACGCCATGGTGGATGCCTTGCCCGACTTGTGGAGCGACTTTCGGCGCGAGAACATCACCGACCTCGTCCGGAGGATCTATCACGGAGTGAAGGAGGTGCGACCCCAGTTGGTCGTGTCGGCGGCCGTGTTCGCGAACCAGGCGGACGCCTTTACCAACCGATTCCAGGCGTGGCCGAGTTGGTTGGAGGAAGGGATCCTCGACGTCGCGGTGCCGATGGCGTACACCACGGACCAGGCCCGCTTCAGCGGCTTCATCCGAGCCGGGCGGGCATCGGCCAAGACGTCCCATCGCCTGTGGGCCGGCGTCGGCGCGTACCTGAACTCAGTCGACGGAACCCTCGAGCAGATCGACCGCGCACGCACGGAGGGGGCCGGCGGCATCGTGGTATTCTCCTACGACTGGGCCGCATCAGCCGGCCGGGACGCGGACGGATTCACGCTGCTTCAGCAGATCGGCCGTTCCAAGTTCGCCAATCGCTAGAGGCTCGGTAGGCGGACGACCCGGGTCTACTCGGCCGTCGCGGAGACGCGAACGCCACGGATGCGGAGGAATACGTAGAGCAAGCCCACCCCGAGCAGGAGAGCCGCCCACACCGGCAAACCGTAGGCGGTCCCGATGTTGCCGACCACCATCCCTATGCCCGCCACGAGGAGGGCGTACGGGAGCTGTGTGCGAACGTGGTCCACGTGGTCGCACGCGGAAGCGGTGGACGACAGCACCGTCGTGTCGGAAATCGGGGAGCTGTGATCCCCGAAAATGGCGCCGGCCAGGACCGAGGCGGTGGCGCCTAGCAGGATGCCCATCTGCTCGCCGCCCGGGTACGTCGCTGCGCCACCCAGGGCGATGGTGAGCGGAATTACCAGCGGCAGCATGATCGCCATGGTGCCCCACGACGTTCCTGTCGCGAACGCCATCGCGGCCGAGGTGAGGAAGACGATCACCGGAATCAACTGCAGCGCCACCCGGTCGGAGAGCAGCAGCGACAGGTACTGAGCCGTCCCGATCGCCTCCGTGACGGAACCGAGCGACCACGCCAACGTGAGGATGATCATCGCGATCATCATCGCCTTCATTCCCGCGAGCCACGCGTCGATGCACTCCTGGATCGACAGCATCTTCTGGCCTATCGAGACGCCGAAGGCTACCAGACAGCCCGCCAGCGAACCCCACAGTAGCGTCGCGAAAGGATCCGCCGCTCCGAAGATGTCCATGAGGGATGCATCGGGCGCGGCTCTCGCGCTGCCGCTCACGTAGAGCCCTACCAGCACGACGACGATCACGGTCAGGACAGGAATGGCCGCGTTCCACCATCGCTCCTCGAGTCCGTCCTTGGGCTCCATCAGGCTCGAGGACGTGTCGGTCGCGAGTATCGCTCCTGGACGATAGACCTCGCCCTTGGTTGCGGCACGTCGCTCCGCCACCGCCATGGGTCCGAAGTCCATATCCATCACGGAGGTCATGAGCACGAAGGTCACTGCCAGGAGCGGGTAGAACAGATAGGGAATCGTCTGGATGAAGATGAGAAAGGGGCTGACCGACAGGAGTGTCTCCGCGCCCGCCGGGTTCTGCTCCGCAGCGATCCTCAGACCGTCCGCGATGAGGCTTATTTCGTATCCGACCCATGTCGAGATGGGGACGAGTGCGGCGACCGGCGCAGCGGTCGAGTCCACGATGTAGGCGAGCTTCTCACGCGAGATCTTCAGCCGGTCCGTGATGGGCCGCATGGTGTTGCCGACGATCAACGTGTTCGCGTAGTCGTCGAAGAAGATCGCGAGCCCCGCGATCCAGGTAGCGATCTTGCCTCGCCTCGCGGTACTCGCGAACGGACTGACCGCATGGACGATGCCCATCGTCCCGCCGTTTCTGGCGATGACGCCCACCATGCCGCCCAGTAGCAGGGAGAACACCACGATCTGTGTGTGTCCTCCATCGGTGTCGCCCAGAGACGGCACGATGAACTGATCGACGAGCCGCCATGTGGCGTTGATGGGGTTGAACCCGGCCACGAAGAGGGCACCGAGCCACACGCCCGCGAACAAGGCCGTCACGACCTCGCGGAACACCAACGCCATGATGATCGCGATCACGGGTGGCAGCAACGAGAACCACCCGGGAATGAGCGTCGGAGAGAGCTCGTGCTCGCTGTCCCCGATCAGGATCCTCAGTGGCAGCTGGTCGCTTGAGTCCACTTCGAGCCCGCTGACAGTCGCGCTCTCGTGCGCCAGCACCGTTCCGCCAGCCAGGATCGCGCCCGTCGCCGTCTGCACCTCATACCACGCGGAAGGCTCCGTCCCGCCAGTCACCGTGAGTTGAAACGGAACCCCGCCGAGGATGACCGACGGCGGCTCCGATAGCTCTTGGGCCTGGACCGAGGCGGGCACCACGAGAAGCGTCAGAAGGGGAACCAATCGGGCTAGGCGCATGTGATTTCGAGTCGGTGGTGGGAGAACTGGCTCGGCGCCGGTGCCGGCGAGCCCTCACGGTGCGAGGACTGGGCAATCATGGGGGATACGACGATGTGCAGACAAGCCTTGCCGCTCTCGGCGGGCCGGTCGTTGACCGGACCACCGGGAACGCCGAACTTTCCGCCGCCAATGACCGCCTGGGGGCCTGCCGAGGCTCCCGTCGCCGAGCGCACATGGCTGCAGACAACCGTATCCACGTGATGGACGAGGGTGACGTCCACCGGGCGGTGTCTCGTATGGCCCGCGAGATCGTGGAGGGGAACGGTGGTACGGAGGGGCTCACCCTTCTCGGTATTCACCGCCGCGGCACCCAGATCAGCGCGCTCATCCGAGAGGAAATCGAGCGAGCAGAGGGCGTCACGATCGAATCAGGTTCGATCGATATCACGCTGTACCGAGATGACCTCATGGTGATCGGGCCGAGACCGGTCATCGGGGAGACGGAGCTCCCGCCGAGTGGGATCGATGACCGAAACGTCGTTTTGGTCGATGACGTCATCTATCGGGGACGTACGATCCGGGCCGCGCTGAACGAGGTGATGGACTGGGGGCGGCCGAGCCGTATCCACCTTGTCGTGCTCGTGGATCGCGGTGGTCGAGAGCTGCCGATCCAGCCCGATATCGTGGGCAGGCAGGTTCAGGTCCATGACGATCAACTCGTTGAGGTCCACGTGCCCGACCTCGATGGGTCGCTCGGGGTCGAGATCATCCCGATAAGCACGGAGCCCGCGTGAATCCGACTCCCACTTCGCCGGTGGTCGCTCCCCTGGGAAAGGACCTGGTTGGGCTCGAGGAGCTATCTGCCGAGCAGATTACGGCAATTCTCGACACGGCGGAGCCGTTCAAGGAGATCTCCGAGCGCCGCATCAAGAAGGTTCCGATACTGCGCGGTAAGACCATCGTGAACCTCTTCTTCGAGGCGTCGACTCGCACACGAATCTCGTTTGAGTTCGCCGAGAAACGCCTCAGCGCCGACACGGTCAACATCTCTGCGAGCGGCTCTTCGGTGGTGAAGGGAGAGACCCTCGTCGATACCGCCCGCAACCTCGAAGCGATGCGCATCGACATGGTGGTCGTGCGCCACGCGTCGTCGGGCGCGGCCCGATTTCTGGCCGAGCGCATCCCTTCGAACGTGATCAATGCCGGTGATGGACGACACGAGCACCCCACACAGGGCCTCCTCGACATCCTGACGATTCGGGATCACACCGGCCGCGTCGAGGGGCTCAAGGTGTGCATCGTGGGTGACATCCTTCACTCGCGCGTGGCCCGCTCGAACATCTACGGACTGGTCAAGCTGGGCGCGGAGGTCGCCGTGTGCGGTCCGCCCACACTCCTGCCGTCGGCGATCGAGGAGCTGGGTGTGCGGGTGTTCTCGCGCATCGAGGACGCGATCGAATGGGCGGACGTTCTCAACGTGCTCCGACTCCAACTCGAGCGCATGAAGGGCGGCTACGTGCCCAGCCTACGTGAGTACAACCGCATTTGGGGTGTATCCACACCCCGCCTCGACGCAGCGCCGAAGGATATCTTGGTCTTGCATCCGGGTCCGATGAACCGCGGTGTCGAGATCGACTCCGATGTGGCGGACGGGCCACACTCGGTGATCCTGGATCAGGTGACGAATGGCGTCGCCGTCCGGATGGCGGTGCTCTATCTGCTGGCCGGGGGTCAGCCGGACAGTGCCGAGGCAGCGAAGGCAGGGGGCGAGGCATGAGCAGAAAGATCCTCCTGGCCGGCGGACGCGTGGTGGATCCGAGCCAGGGTTTCGACGATGTGTCCGACGTCCTCCTCGTCGACGGCACGATCGCGTCGGTGGGGCCGGGTCTCGACGCGCCCGAAGACGCCGAGGTCGTTGACTGCGCGGGACTCCTCGTCGTGCCGGGCTTGATCGACGTGCACGTCCATCTCAGAGAGCCTGGCGAGGAGCACAAGGAGACGATCGCGACCGGGGCACGCGCGGCCGCTGCAGGGGGCTTCACGGCGATCTGCGCGATGCCGAACACTGACCCGGCGATCGACGATCCGGCCGCGGTCGGTTTTGTGTTGGCGGAGGGCCGCAGAGCGCAGGCGGCCCGAGTCTATCCGGTCGGTTGCATTTCGGTTGGACGCTCCGGAGAGCGGCTCGCCCCCGTGGGAGAGATGGTGGCGGCCGGTGCCGTCGCCATCACGGACGACGGAAGCCCGATCATGAATTCGGGACTCATGCGCCTCGCGCTCGAATACGCTCAGACCTTCGGGATACCGGTCGCGGATCACCCCGAGGACCTCGGCCTCTCCGCCGCCGGTCACATGAATGAAGGACTGATCGCGACTCGACTCGGTCTGGGCGGAAAACCGAACGCCGCCGAGGACATCCACATCATTCGGGATATCCTGCTGGCCGAGCTCACGGGCGGTCACATCCACCTCCAGCACGTTTCTACGCGCTACGGGGTGGAGTCGATTCGGCAGGCGAAGGCCCGCGGCGTGCACGTGACCGCCGAGGCGTCGCCTCACCACCTCGTCCTGACCGAGGAAGCCGTCGAGGGATATCGAACCGAAGCCAAGATGAACCCCCCGTTACGTACATCAGAGGATGTCAGCGCCGTCCGCGCCGGACTCGCCGACGGCACCCTGGACATGATCGCCACGGATCATGCACCGCATCACTACGACGAGAAGGAAGCAGCGTTCGACGACGCGCCCGACGGCATCGTCGGCCTGGAAACCGCAGTGGGCATCCTACTCACGAACATCGTGGGCGAGGGGGTCATCGACGTTCCTACTCTGATCGAACGCATGAGCTGCCAACCGGCGAGGGCGTTCGGTCTCCCGGGGGGGACCCTGACCGAGGGCTCACCCGCCGATGTAACGGTCATTGATCCGACTTTGGAGTGGACTGTCGACCGGACGGTGTTCGAGTCCAAGAGTCGGAACACGCCGTTTGATGGCGTCGTGCTCACGGGCGCCCCCCGTCGCACGATCGTCGAGGGGCGCACCGTGTGGGAGCGATGAACGGCGAGAGAGGGTCCGCGGCGTGCACACAAAAAAAAAGACCCCGGCGGTTGTAACCGCCGGGGTCCCGTTTCTTTCGCCGAGGTCTATATCAGGCCGCGAGTGAGTTCACGTGACGGGTGAGCTGACCCTTGATGCGGGCGACCCGATTGGGGTGGAAGAGCCGATGCGTGGCGGCGCGATCGAGCAACTTGATCACGGCGCGCAGCAGCGTCTGTCCTTCCTCGGCCGTCTCGGCTGCACGGACTCTCTTCACGGCGGTTCTAATGCGCGCGCGGTCGGACCGGTTGCGGCCACGGGCTGCGGCGCTGAGGACCATCCGCTTCTTGGCACTCTTGATATTCGGCATGCGTCACTCGGGGCGCGGTATTTCGTAAGGTTGCGAGCCAACAAAGCTAGGAACGACACCCCACGGGATCAACGGGTGTCGAGGGCGTTAGGTTAATCACAATATGCAACCGATCCTCATCATTGCGGTCTTGCTCTTCTCCGTGGTCGTCCACGAGGTCGCGCACGCCTGGCAGGCGCGTCGTGAAGGCGACGACACTGCGGACAAGCTCGGGCGGATCACACTCAACCCGATCCCCCATCTCGACTTCATGGGCTCGCTCGTGGTCCCGCTGATTCTCCACTTCTCGGGCAGCGGCTTCCTGTTCGGCTGGGCCAAGCCAGTTCCGGTAAACCCAAGCAAGTATCGGAGTCCGGTGTGGGGTGACATCCGGGTCTCGATGGCGGGCATCGTCTCGAACTTCATCCTGGCCGCGCTCGCCACGCTTGCTGCCGCGGTGGTCGTGAAGACCGCGAGTATCGTCGGATCGGTGGGCCCAGTGACCGGCGTCCTCTTGCAGATGGCCGACTACGGGATCGTGATCAATCTCATCCTCGCGTTCTTCAACTTGGTCCCGATTCCGCCGCTCGACGGGTCGCACGTGGTGGCGCACATGCTCCCCCGGTCGCTCGCGATCCGATATCAGGAGGCTGGACGGTACGGGCTCCCCATTCTGATGGGTCTCTTCTTCCTCGTGCCGGGCTTTTTCCAGTACATCCTGTGGCCGGTGACCTACCTCAGGGGCATGGCTGACCTATTCATTCGCCTATGGATCTGACGGTCGCGGGCGAGGAGGCGCGGCAGGACTTCTTCCTCGTCGAGTTCGATCGCTTCGAGGGCCCTCTGGATCTCCTGCTGCATCTCATTCGCACGCAGGACATCGACATCTTCGACATCCCGATCTCCAGTATCACGCGACAGTTTCTGACCGCTGTTAAGGGACTCGCCGCGGGTGACCTGGACGGCGCAGGCGAGTTTCTGGAGATGGCCGCGACCCTGATTCGCATCAAGGCTCAGATGCTGCTGCCGCGGCACGGAGACGAGGACGAGGACGATCCCCGTGCCGAGCTTGTTCGCCGGCTACTCGAGTACGAACAAATCAGGGAGATCTCGCAGCGGATGCGGGTCGCGGAGGCCGGGCGCGGAAGGCGTTTCTCCAAGGGCTACATCCCCCCGCGCCCTCGGCATGCGATTGAGGAGATGCCACTCGAAACGACGTGGGACGAGGTCTTCGCGGCCGCGCTGCTGGTCGAGATGCCCATTCGCGGGCACGGCCCGCACCGAATCACCACCCGTACGATTTCCATGCAAGACAAGGTGGTGTTGATCTTGGAGACCTTGAAGCGAAGTTCCCGCGTCGAATTCAGTAAGCTTCTGACCGGCTTCTCGGATCGCATGCACGGCGTCATGACGCTTCTAGCAGGCCTCGAGTTGACCCGCCGTCGGGTGGTGATATTGCGCCAATCACGGCCGTTCTCGGAGTTGTGGCTGTATCGAAGGGAAGACGATGATGCTGAGGCCGTGGCGGATCTGACCCAGGAAGGCGCCGAGAATTGAATACGTCCCGAATCGTGGAGGCGGTGCTGTTCGCCTCGGATGCGCCCCTCACGGCGGACGAAATCGCTCGGGCGGATGGGCAGCTCGATGAAGACCAGGTGGAGGATGCACTGCAGACCCTCCAGGCTGAGTACGACGATGCCCAGCGCGCCTTCCAGCTCGTCGAGATCGCGGGGGGCTATCAGGTGCTCACGCGCCCGGAATTCGCGCCCTATCTCGAGCGCTTCGACAACGTCCCGCGGCCGACCCGGCTGTCGGGGCCGTCGCTGGAGACGCTCGCCATCATCGCGTACCGGCAGCCCATGGGCCGCATCGAGATCGAGTACATCCGGGGCGTGAATTCGGCAGGCGTAGTCCGCACCCTTCAGGACCGGCGGCTCATCGATGTGGTTGGCCGCGCCGAGGGCCTGGGCCGACCGCTCTTGTACGGTACGACCCCTCACTTCCTGGAACACTTTGGCTTCGAGTCACTCGAGAGTCTCCCGCGGCCAGAGGAGCTGCCGGTCATCCTGCGGGACCGCCTCCCGCTGGAGGCCATCGATGAGGCGGAGGGTAATGACGGTGCTCGGGACGGCGAGCCTGCTTCTGATGAGCCGGATGCCGATGCATCAGCGGCGCTGCCCGAACCTGGTGCAGCCGACGTAGTCGACGCCCCAGAGGCGTTGCCCGAACCTGGTGCAGCGGATGCAGCCGACGCCTCGCCTCGCATCCCAACCGACTGAAGCGAGCGGTGACCGAGGGCATCCGCCTCCAGAAGTTTCTCTCTCGGTCCGGACGGGCCTCTCGCAGGGAGGCTGAGCGTCTGATGCTGGCGGGTCGCGTACGCGTGAATGGTGAGCCTGCTCTGGAGCTGGGCACACGCGTGGTCCCGGGACGAGATACCGTCGAGGTGGATGGCGCGCGGGTTGAGCTCGCCGCTCCGCGCTGGGTCGCGTTCCACAAGCCGCCGGGGGTGCTCACCACGCGTAGGGACCCACACGGCGGCCGGACGATTTACGACGTGCTTCCGGACGAGCTCTCGACGCTCACGTATGTGGGGCGGCTCGACCGTGAGACGGAGGGACTGCTGCTACTCACCAACGACGGTGACGTGGCCCACGGGATTCTGCACCCCAGCCGGCAGGTGGAGCGGGCGTATGGAGTGTTGGTCGGCGGGCGCGTGTTGGAGCCGACTCTCGAGGCACTACGAACCGGAGTCGATCTGGACGATGGGCCGGCGAGAGCTCGCTCTGCCCAGATTCTGGAGCAAGACGAGGTGAGCACCCGCCTCGAAATCGTGCTGACGGAGGGTCGCAAGCGTGAGGTCCGACGCATGATGCAGGCGATCGATCACTCGGTGAGGAGGCTCGTACGACTGCGCTTCGGTCCCGTGGAGCTCGGGGACCTCGAGCCGGGAGCCTGGCGCGACCTCACCGATCATGAGCGGGATGCGTTGCGAACCCTGGCTGAACCGACCATAGGGCAATGATGAGCGACTTGTCGAACCTCACCGTCATCGAGCACCCGCTCATCGGTCACAAGATGAGCCTGCTTCGGACGAAGGAGACACCGAAAAAGCTCTTCCGAGAACTCGTGGATGAGATCTCGGGCTTGATGGTGTACGAGGCCACACGCGACCTGGCGGAAGAGGAGGTCGAGGTCGAGACGCCGCTCGAGGTGATGTCGGGTACGCGCATCGCCGGGAAGAAGTTGGTGATCGTACCAGTGCTCAGGGCGGGGCTCGGGATGGTCGAGGGGATTCTCAGGCTCATCCCCAGTGCTCGGGTCGGCCACGTAGGCATGGCCCGCGACGAGGAGTCGCTCCAGCCGACCGAGTACTACTTCAAGGTGCCGGCGCAGACCGCGGATCGGCGCTTTTTCGTGGTGGATCCGATGCTCGCGACGGGCGGTTCTGCGTCGGCGGCGATCGACGGTCTGAAACGGCGCGGAGCCGAGAGGATCAGCTTCATGTGCCTCGTCGCCGCTCCAGAGGGCGTCACCGCACTCACCGCCGCGCATCCGGACGTCCCCATCTTCGCGGCGGCGCTCGACCGACAGCTGAGCGACGTCGGCTACATCCTTCCGGGGTTGGGCGACGCCGGCGATCGGCTGTTCGGCACGAAATAGCCAGTGGCCTGTGGATGTCTGCGGCACCGAGAGCGACTCGCCGCCGCCGTGGCATGTGCGCTAGTGGAACGAGCGCCTGGCCTTCCACGTTTCGGGGTGGAAGAGCAGCAACACCGTGAAGATCTCCAGGCGTCCCACCAGCATGAAGAAGGAGAGCACGGCAAGGGCAGGTCCGGACATCCAACCGTAGTTGTCGGTCGCCCCGACATCTTTGAAGCCCGGACCGACGTTCCCGACGGTCGCGATGCTCGCCCCGATCGCCGTCAGGGGGTCCATGCCGAGGAAGGCCAGAACGATTGCGCGGACCAGGCAGATCAGTAGGTACAGAATCACGAAGCTCGCGACGTTGGCGAGCACCTCGGGTTTCACGGGAGTCTTTCCGATCCGCGTGACCAACACGGCCCGTGGGTGCAGGTGCTTCCGCAGCTCGTTGGCTGTCTGCTTCAGAACAAGCATGACGCGGATCGACTTTATGCCCCCGCCGGTGGAGCCGGCCATGCCACCCACGAAGAAGAGAGCGAAGAGCGTCATCTGCGCCCCTGGGGCCCACAGTTCGTAGTCGGCACTGACAAAGCCGGTCGTTGTCGTGATGGCCACGGCCTGAAACAGTCCGGCCCGGAGCGCCGGTTCAAGGCCGGCGGCCGCATCGGTGGTCAGTAGGACCGCCGCGATGAGGACACCGGCGCCGACCACGGCGGACGTGAAGAAGCGCCACTCCTGATCCCTTCCGTACACGGGTCGCCCCGTAGCCGCTCGGAAGTGCAGTGCGAAGTTCACCCCAGCGAGGTACATGAAGACGACGGTGACCCATTGGATGTAGCGCGAGTCGAACGCGGCAATCGAGGCGTTCTTGGTGCTGAAGCCCCCCGTGGCCAGCGTCGTAAAGCTGTGATTGAGCGCATCGAAAAGGGACATGCCTCCGAGCAGGTAAAGCAGTGGCTGTGTCGCCGTCAGGCCGACGTACACGAACCACAGCAACTTGGCTGTCTGAGTGATCCTCGGCCGCAGGCGTTCAGGCGTCGGCCCGGGCACCTCCGCCTTGAAGAGCTGCATCCCGCCGACCCCCCAGGAAGGGCAGGATCGCGATCACCAGGACGATGATGCCCATACCACCGAGCCATTGCGTCAGAGATCTCCAGAACAGGATCCCGTGCGACAGCGATTCGACATCGCTGAACACCGTCGCGCCCGTGGTCGTGAAACCGGACATCGCCTCCAAGAACGCCGCGATCGGTGAGTCGAGGGCGCCGGTCAGCAAGTAGGGCAGGGCCCCGAAAGCCGCGGTGGCGGTCCACGCCAGCGTCACCATCGCGAAGCCTTCTCGGAGCGTAATGTCGCCCTCGAAGATCGTGAGACGGTATACGGCGCCTCCGACGAAGAACGTGATCAGAGCCGAGCCCAGGATGCCGATTGTCTCGGATTCGGCGTAAAGCAGCGACACGCCTGCCGCTGCGAACATGGAAAGCGCGACGAAGACCTGCAGGAGGCCGACGACGTTGACCACGCGGCGCAGTGACATCAGGCGAAGAGCTTCTCTACCTCGGGCATGGCATCTGGGAGAGCGAAGACGATCACCTCGTCCCCGACCAACACCTCGTCGTCTCCACGCGGGACGATCACTTGGTCCCCCCGAACGATGGCGCCGATGACGGCGTTCTTCGGAAAGCGGGAACCACGCACGGTCTGGCCGGCGATGTCGGATGTTTCATCGACTGTGAACTCGATGGCCTCGGCATCGGTCCCGGTCAGGGTGGCGACGGTCACCACCTTCCCGCGGCGTACATATCGCAGAATCGCGTTCACAGTAGACATTCGCGAGGACACGGTCGCGTCTACGCCTACGCGCGGAACGAGCCTCAGGTACTCGAACTTGTGCACCAAGCTGACGACCTTGGGCGCGCCTGCCGACTTGGCGAGAAGGCTCGATAGCAGATTGGTCTCATCACTGTTGGTCGCCACGACGAAACCGTCGATCCCCGCGACGCCCTCCATCTCGAGTAGCTCGAGGTCCGTCGCGTCGCCATGCAGCACCAACGCCTTCGGAAGCCGCTCCGCGAGCTCGAAGCAGCGTCGGCGATCGCGTTCGAGAATGGTGCACTCGATGCCATGATCGAGAAGGATCTCCGCGAGGTGCTCTCCCTCGGTGCTCCCCCCGGCGATCATGACCCGCTGAAGAGTCGAATGCTCGTATCCTGCGAGCGGGGCGATATCCTCGATGTTGCCCGTGGGCGAGAGCAGATAGAGCTGATCGCCGGCCAGGATGATCGAGTCCGAGCGAGGGATCTCGGTCTTCCCATCCCGGACGATGGCGACGGTCGAGTAGTTGTGGTCGTGCAGCTCCTCGGCGAGCTGCGCGATGGATTTGCCGTGGACGGGGGCGCCTTCCTTCACCTTTAACCCGACGAGTTGCACGCGGCCCTCTGCGAACGGCACGACGTCCGTCGCGATCTCGCTGCGCAGGAGGTCGAATGTCTCTCTCGCGCACTCCCGTTCGGGATTGATCATCAAGTCGATGCCCATCTGCTCACTCGAGAGCACCGATCCCTCGCCGTAATACTCCGGGTTGGAGATCCGGGCGACCGCGTAGCGGACCCCGAGACCCTTCGCAGTCATCGAGGCGATGAGGTTCACTTCGTCCTTACTGGTCACCGCGAGCAACATGTCCGCATCCGCTATTCCTGCCGCCTGTAGGATGGGGAGCGACGCACCGTTGCCGACCTAGGTCAGGACGTCGAGCTGCTGCGCTGCGAAGTCGGCCCGGGCGGGGTCCGAGTCGATCACGACGACGTCCTGGTTCTCCTCGGACAGGCGCTTAGCGAGATGGAATCCGACCTCGCCGGCACCGAGCACGAGCACTTTCATGCAGAGGCTCTCTCGTGGGCACACGATCGCGGCGTCCAGGGCGGACGTCGTCGGCGCTTGAAGCTAGCCCTGCGTGGTCGCAGGTCCAGGCGTTGAGCGCCACGACCCTTGGACTCCCTCCGACCTTGATGGATTCAGCTCACCGTGGCGGCTTGGGCCTGCGCACAGGCGCAAGCCCAACGTATCTTCTCCCGTTGCGGGCCCGTAGCTCAGTTGGTTAGAGCAGCCGACTCATAATCGGTAGGTCCCAGGTTCAAGTCCTGGCGGGCCCATTGCCGGGACCCCTTCTAACCCAAGGGGTTCCGGCTTTTTGTTATTCACAAGGCGTCCCGCTGGGGCACTGGAAGTGCGACGAATGATCATGCCCGGCCTCCTTGGTGACTCAGGCCACCCTACCATGTACCAGCGACGGGTGCACCCCATCTGCACTGAGTAGGCTGAGGGGTGAGAGGCGGGTAGGTAATCGAGGGATCTGCTCGCGGATTGCTGAACTGAGCCGCATCTTGCTCGCATGAGCGACTCGGACCCCATCACCCGCCTGAACGCAGCCCTAGAGGGCCGCTACCGCATCGAGTCCGAACTCGCTGAGGCGGCGGATGGCGACGGTCTATCTCGCGGACACTTGCACAGCACGCTGCGTGCACGCAACCGAGTCGAAGACCCGACTTCCTGGAGGCGCCCCATGAGACCAAACGTGCCTTTCCGTTGGGTGGCGCTCGTCGTTGTCCCCGCCCTCGCTTGCGGCGACGGGAACGAAGGTACAGCGGATGCCGGAGGTCCAGACTCGGCGTTCTCGGAAGCAAGAGGAGCTGATTCGCGAAACGCCGATTCGCCCTCCGACGTCGGCCCTCCGACCTACCTCACTCTTACCGGACCCGCAAAGCGCTTTTGCTCGGCGATCTGGGTTTCGGAGCGAGTGCGTGAGGAGGCGCTGTACAACAGTGTCCTGCACACCGATCAGCAGGTCAGAGACTACGAGGGCGGCCGCCTCGCTTTCGACGTAGACGAGGAGCGCCGAGTCGTTACCGCCTTGTACGACGGCGTTGAGGCCCGGGCGCGTTACTTCGGCGATCAAGGATGCGTGTTACTTCCGGACCACTCCGACGGCGTGTTCTTCACTCCTCGGGCTGTCACGAGCGCGCTTCCCGAAGCTGCCTCGACGGCATGGCCGATGGGTGACGCGCTCCCGGACGAGCCCTTGCCGGGCGACGTGGATACCGAGCTTCTCGCCGAGGCCGTCCGGGTCTTCTTCGCCAACCCCGGCGACAATCGAGCGGCGTTCCTCGTGCTGCACCGGGGACGGATCGTGGCCGAGGAGTATGGGTCTGGCGCGCACCGCGACATGCAGCTCGAGAGTTGGTCGATGGCAAAGAGCCTGACTGCCACACTCGTAGGCCGCTTGATCCAGATGGGTCATTTGGAGCTGTGGCAGCCGGCTCCCGTGCCCGCCTGGCAGAACTCCGATGACGACCCGCGCGCCGAGATCCGGGTCGCCGATCTTCTTCGCATGTCGAGCGGCCTCCGTTTCAGCAACTCGAACTCGACGTCCGAACAGATGGCCCGTTCGTTTGTGCCGGGTCAGGTGGATCATCGTCTCGGCTACGTGGCGCCCATCGACGCCTTCGCGTTCTCGGTGAGCCGCGACGCCGAGTTTCCGCCCAACGCGGTGGGCCGCTACCGGAACTCCGATCCCTGGACGCTCGGCTACATTATCCGCCGCACGGTCGAGAACGAGTTGGGCGAGGAATACCTGACGTGGCCGCAGCGCGCGCTCTTCGACGAGATCGGGATTCGCCGCTTCACGCTCGAGACAGATCCGTACGGCAACTTCCTCATGACCGGATACAACTTCGGGACGGCTCGTAACTGGGCGCGCATCGGACTCCTGTACCTCCAGCGGGGCGTCTGGAACGGCACACGCCTGCTGCCCGAGGACTTCGTGGATTTCGTGAGTACCCCAGCTCCAGCGTGGGAGGATCCGTACTACGGTGGGCTCTTCTGGCTGAACACCGCAGACGAGTTCGGCCGAGGCGGCCGCATCCATAGCCTGCCGCCGGACACCTACAACGCCTCCGGAGCGGGGGATCAGCGCACGTACATCATCCCTTCTCGTGACCTAGTGATCGTCGTGCAGAGCCACCGCTCGCCCGCCGCACACGCGCCGGACCGGCGGGATCGGGAGTACGAGGCGCTTGGGCTGGCGGTCAAGGCCGTGGATCCGGCCTGGAGCTGGTAAGCGCAGCCAGGGAGCCTTCACTGCGCAGTTGCCTCCCCACGCTTCACCCCGCAGCCTGACGTAGCATCTCACTCAGGAGGAGATAAATGTCGGGCAAGGCATGGCGGGAGACACTCGGGTTCTTGGCGGTGGTCGCGTCGACGGTACTGGTTGGGGACTCTGGCGTCGCCCAAGAGTTGCCGCCGGGCTACGTCGATCCGGCTCCCGTCTTGCGGGTCGCTGCTGAGGCAATCGGCGTCGCCAACCTGCGCTGCGTGACGATCTCCGGTTCTGCCTACGCCGGCATGGTGGGACAGCAGCGGCTGCACGGGTACGAAATAGACTGGCCGCGCGGGGCGCCGCTGACGAGCTACACGCGGACCATGAACTGGGAGGCCGGGACCATGGTGGAAGAGTTCGACCGTGAGCCGGGCCACAACCCCGCGTCGTGGAAGTACGGGCTCGGATGGCGCGGCGGGACGCCGCTCCAACGGAATGCTCACCAGCGGTTCGCGACCAACAGGGAGTATGCGTGGCACGTGGACGGGCCCGGAAGCGAGCCGATTTCGGCGCCGCCTGAGGATGCCGAGCGATGGCAACTTGACCTGTGGCTGAACCCCCACGGCTTTCTCAAGGCAGCGATGATGCCGGGCGCCGAACCGAGGGCGACGTGGCGGTGGGAACTCGGGGAGATGGGTCGGGACGGCGCGACCACCGTGCCGGAGAAGGTTACGATCCTCTCGATCACTGTTCTGGGGAAGTACCGGGTGGACGCCACGGTCAACAGCGAGAATCTACTCCAGCGCATCCACACTTGGGTTCCTGATCCCGTGCTCGGGGACATGAATTACGAGCACGAATTCACCAATGCGAGCTACGTGGACATCGGTGACGGCGTGCGCTTTCCCACCGGCTGGCATCACCACGAGGGGTGGGACGACAACTTCCAGGCCCAGAGCGTCAATGCGGGCCACAATGCCTTCGGCGGAACGCTCGCCGACATTCGGGCGAACGAGTGTGGCGACCCCCTAACAGTCCCGGACGTGGTGCGACAAGCTCAGTTCCCGATCGAGGTTACCACTCAGGAACTGTCGGACGGCGTGTGGCTCTTCGGGGGGTCGTCACACAACAGCGTGGCCGTAGAATTCGAGGACTATGTCGCGGTCGTGGAGGCTCCCCTCGACGAGCGGCGTAACCTCGCCGTCATTGACGAGGTCGCACGGCTCGCGCCGGACAAGCCGATCCGGTTCCTAGTGAACACGCACCAGCACCACGACCACATCGGTGGGCTCCGGACGTATATGCATATTGGCGCCACCATCATTACGCACTGGAACAACTACGACTTCTACGTGAGCGACGTACTCAACTACGCGCCACGGACACTCGCCCCCGACATGGTTTCGCTATGGCCACCGACTGAGCTCGCGGAAGGCTATCAGTACGAGACGGTTCGAGAGAACTACTGGCTTAACGACGGGGAGCGCTCGATGCACATTTCGTACGTGCACCCGCTCACGCATGTCGAGGGCATGCTGATTGCCTATCTCCCAACTGAGCGCCTCCTGATCGAAGCCGATCTCTACGACTCATCCGGTCCTCCCGTCCCAGGGGCCACCGGTGCTACGCCGGCTAACCGGGCACTGTTCGACCACGTACAGCGCCTCGCGCTCGACGTTGAGACGATAGTGCCGATCCACGGGCCGCCGGTTGCGTGGTCGGAGCTTGTGAGGCTCGTCGAGTCGGGGCGATAGGCGTCCTCAGCGGCAGGGCTATTCGCGCTGGGGCTGCCGTTGGCTCGACAAATGCTAGGGCAGTATTCTGAGAATGCGTGCGCCGCCGTCTCGACGACCGACCGACCCGGAGATCCTTCTTGAGCATCCTATCACGCCTCTTTGGTGGAGGGTCCAGTTCCTCAGGGCCGGAGGCACAGTTAGCAGGCGTGGGCAGTGGGACGCGGCAAGCAGAGAATCTCGTTGAAGACGCGATCGGCTGGGCCTCTCCCCGCTTCCCACCCCAGCATGACACGTTTCCGAGTGTGCCGTCCGCCGATGGAATAACGTGGCAACTCCACGCTGTCGCGGCTGCGGTCAAGGTCGCAGTCCTTATCCAAGAGGTCGTTGACGACTCGAAGCTTCCGCCACTTGGCGTTCGTGCCGCCGCACCGCCGGTGCGAAGCGCTCACGCGGCACCCCTGTGGCTGCCGCGACATGGCCAAAACTGATACAGAAAGTGAGACACCAGAGGATCTGAAACGCCGATAGTCCAGGTACGGTGCGGTTTCTTGGTGTCGAAGCAACCGACTAGCAGGCGGTTCCACTCCTTCAGATGTGCGCGGCGAGCCGCGTTACGGGAGCAACTGAGCTGTCGACGGGGGCCTGGGTGAGGGCGCAGTCCGGGTGTCTCAGTTTGTGTATCAGTGTCGGTGCCGGAAGACCCCGTATCGAAGTGGGGCGCGGCGTAGGCGGATCCGGTGTCCGGCCTTGTGCCAACAGAGGTTTTCCCGTAATTGCCCTCCGTTTGGGCACGACTCATAATCGGTAGGTCCCAGGTTCAAGTCCTGGCGGGCCCATTTGTCGCGAGTACCTTGCCCAACGACTCTACGAGCGACAGCGGAGAGGTAGGAAGCATGGATCCTCACATCCTGACCCGGCGCCAAGTTCTCAAGCGCTTCGGCGCGATCGGTGGGTCGTCGATGATGATCGGCGCGATGGACACATGGGACCTCATGGGCACCGCTTCCAGCCCTCGACCCGTTTGGGAAGGAAGCCCTCCGCGGGACAGTCGAGTGATTGTGCTTGGGGCCGGCCTCTCGGGCCTCACCGTGGGCTACGAGTTGGGCAAGCTCGGCTACTACTGCCGAGTCCTCGAGGCCCGCGACTGGGTGGGTGGCCTCATGTGGACGGTCAAGCGGGGAGCGACGCACACCGAGATCGGCGGCGAGACGCAGGTCTGTGACTTCGACGAAGGTCAGTACATCAACGCGGGTGCGTGGCGAATCCCTAATCGAGATCAGGCGATTCTCGGCTACTGCAAAGAACTTGGCGTGCCGCTCGAGATCTTCATCAACTGGACCGACGCGAACTTCTTCTATGAAGATGACCCCGAGAGGGGCCCACTTTCTGGGCAACGCGTGCGCTTTCGCGAGGTGAAGGCCGATCTGATCGGTTCTACCAATGAGTTGCTCACGAAGGCGATGGATCAAGGGAATATCGACGCTCTGCTGAGTGACGATGACAAGGAACTCCTCGTCCAGTTTCTAATCGGCTCCGGCTATCTGGACAGCGAGGACCATCTTTATCGGCCGCCGACCTCACGTGGGTCCCAGGACCGGCTCGACCTCGGTGCGCTTCTCCAGTCCGGGTTCGGGAACCGGGTGCGGTCGCTCTACCAGGGCACCGGCGGGCCGGACCCGGTGTTCCAGCCGATCGGGGGCATGCAGCAGATACCGTTTGCGTTCCAGCGCGCGATGGGTGACCGGATCACGCTGGGAGCGGAGGTCAGGCAGATTCGCCAGACGGACGATGGAGTCACCGTGGTGCACCGCGACACGCAGACCGGTGAGGTGACGGAGGAGACCGCCGACTACTGCGTGTGCTGTCTGCCCATGAATGTCCTCAAGACCATCGACGTGAACCTGTCACCCGAGATGAGCACTGTCATCGAGGAGACCGGCCACAGCACTTCTGCCAAGATGGGACTCCAGATGAAGCGACGCTTCTGGGAGGACGACGACGGGATCTACGGCGGGCATCTGTGGAGCCGTAGCCTGCAGCTGGGAGAGTTCTCGTATCCCTCCAACGGCTACTTCGGCGATAAAGGGGTGCTGCTCGGCTATTACGGCGGTGGAGGGCAGGCAGGCCTTTCAGATATGTCGATCGGAGAGCGCGTCGAGCACGTGCTGTCCAACGCAGCCAAGGTCCATCCACAGATTCGAGACGAGTTCGAGAGCGCCTACAGCGTGTGGTGGGAGAAGGTACCCTTCAGCCTGGGGGCATACGGTCGCACGCCCCCAGAGGAGAGTCGCGAGATGCTCAGCCGACCGGACGGCAGGATCTACTTTGGGTCCGCGGGAACCGGCACGCGACCGGCGTGGCTCGAGGGGGCCGTCCAGGCGGCGTGGCGGACCGTCGAATCCGTGCATACCAGGGCGATGCAGGAGTAGCGAGAGACATCGGGGGGATCCTGTGAGCGCGCGGTCGGGGTAGCATGTAGAGCCCGCAGCCAGGAGCACACGACGAAGCAGACAGACGGTCGGCCTCGGAGCACGGCGGACGCGCTCTAAGCTTCGGCGACGTCCTCGAACAGCACGATCACGTGGTCGGGGTGCCCGTCCAACGCCCTTACGAGGCCCGTTCTCGTCTGCGCGCCCAAAGCACTTCACCGTCGAGGGCCTTGAGTCGTCGTTGGGACTCACCCTGACGGTGAGAAGGACTCACGAAGAAATTGCGGGCGTATTCATACTCGAGCGTGTCCCGGTCAGGACCGCCTAGGATCTGCACGAGCGACGGGTTGGCGTCGAGCAGCTCGCCATCGACAGTCGTCCTATACAACCCGATCGGTAGGTGGTCGAACATCGAACGGTGGCGCTCCTCACTTTCACGGAGCGCGGCCTCGGCTCGCACACGTTCCATGGCGTAACGAATCGACCGTTCCAAGGTGTCGGGATTGACGTTCCCCTTCTCGAGATAGTCGGAGACACCGGCCTCCATCGCCTCCACGTCGATCTCGTAGCGGCCCTTGCCTGTGATCAGGATCATCGGGGCCCGGTTCTGCAGCGCGCGCGCCTCACGGACGAGCTCGGTGCCCGACTCGCCATCCAGGTGATAGTCCACGAGGTACACGTCGTGCTCGTTCTTCGCGAGCCTCTCGCGGCCCTCCTCGTACGTCGCAGCCCACTCCAACTCGAACGACGATTCCGGGATCTTGTTCAGGATCGCGGTCGTTAGGAGCATCGCGGCCTGGTCATCGTCGATGAGCAGGACGCGGATGGTTTCGGCGCTCGACATTGCTTGCGGGTTGGGGCTGTGTCGGTGGGTTGTCGGTGATGGCGAAGCTACTCCAGGGGTGGCTGGCCGGACAAGGCGAGAGCCGATATCGCTACTCGACGTCCGGATCCGGACGTTTTCTCAGCTTCTTCGTATCCCCTCGCTGACGTTTGGAGGCGAGTCGCTTCCGCTTCTCTCGTTTCGGTATCCGGGTCGCGCGACGCGACGGGGGCACCTCGGCCAGCGCCTCCAGTTTCACCCGGAGCCGCGCGAGTGCGAGAGCCCGATTCCGGAGCTGGCTCCGCTCGTCCCGGGCGATGGCGCGCACGCCGGTGGGTACGTGAACGATCCTGACACCGGTCTCGCTCTTGTTCTGGTGCTGTCCACCGGGCCCACCGGCCCTGAAAGTCTCGATTCGGCATTCCGCCAAGAGTGCTTCATCCGAGTCCGGGATCGTCACATCTTTGAAGGGCTGATCGTCCATTGGTATGTGTTGTGGTGGGCGCTCTCAGCCCAGTTCAGCGCTCTGGCACGAATCCGAGCCCGGGGGTACTGTTTGGCGCGTCGTGCGCCAGACGCTCCTCCCCGGCCGTTCTCAAGCACCGATCATGATTTTCGACCCCCTGGAAAAAAATCCGGGAGCCAGGCTCCTTTTCATCCTGGCGTGTTTGGTCGTCGTGGTCTATGGCCTGAAGTTCGCGGCTCCGATTCTTCTCCCGTCCGCGCTGGCGCTCTTCCTGGCGGTTCTGAGCCTGCCGATCATGATGTGGCAGCTGCACCGCGGCGTGCCCAAGGTCATCGCCACGCTCGTCACCGTCCTGGTCTTCGTCGGGGGCGTCGGCCTGCTGATCCTCATCGGGAGCCAGTCCGTATCTGAGCTTCAGAACAACATGGAGGGGTACGTCGAGGGTCTCTCGACGCGCACGTCGGACTGGACGGATCGCGCGGAGGCGTTCACCGGCCTGGAAATCGGGGATTACATCGCGAACGATGTCATCAATCCGGCGGTCTTCGCCGGAGTCGTGGGCGATACGATCGGGCGCATCGCCCAGTTCCTGGGAACCACATTCCTGGTCTTCCTGATCATGGCGTTCATGCTCGGCGAGGCGACGGTATTCCCGGACAAGTTCCGATACGTCCTGGGGGTAGACGACGGCGATCAAGATCGGTTTACCAAGGTGGTCACTGAGGTGCAGTCTTACCTCGGCATCAAGACCATCGTGTCGCTGGTGACCGGGATCACGCTCGGACTGTGGGCGTACATGCTGAATCTGGACTTCCCGCTGCTGCTGGGGATGGTCGCGTTCCTGCTCAACTATGTCCCGACCGTGGGTTCGATTATCGCGGCGATTCCGGCCGTAATCCTGAGCATCATTCTGTTCGGGACCGTGGCGCACGCCTTCCTGGTGGCCCTTGGCTACGTGGCGGTGAACATGATTTTGGGCAACATCATCGAGCCGACGCTTATGGGCCGCCGACTGGGCCTCTCGACACTGGTCGTGATCCTCTCGCTGGTCTTCTGGTATTGGGCGTGGGGCCCGGTCGGCGCGATTCTGTCGGTGCCGCTGACTGTAGTCCTCAAGATCTGGCTCGAGAACACTGAAGATTTACGCTGGGTCGCGATCCTACTCGACAAGAAACCTCCGGTCCTTCCCGCAACCGCAGCAGAGTCGCACGGAGGCGACTGAGCATGCCTAGAGTCACCTTCGCCGAGCTCCCCGATCACGGACGACTCTGGGTCTTTCCGGCGAGTCGGGACCTTACGGTTTCTGAGGCTGAGACGTTCATGGGGGCGGTGGATACGTTCCTCGATCGATGGGCCGCTCACGGAGTGCCTCTGCGTTCGGGCCGCGAGCTTCGCGACAACCGCTTCCTGGTCGTCGGCGTGGATGTCGACGCCGAGGCCCCGTCCGGCTGCTCGATCGACGCTCTCGTGAACCAACTTCGAGAGCTCGGCAAAGAGCTCGGAGTGACCGTGGTCGATCACGCATCGGTCTGGTACCGGGGTGAGGCCGACATCGAGAGCGTGAGCCGCCCGCAGTTCAAGAGCCTGGCCCAAGCCGGACAGGTGGACGCGGCCACCAACGTTTTCGACACCAGCCTCACTCGCATCGACGAGCTCAGAAGCGGACGTTTGGAACGTCCGGCCGCGGACTCTTGGCATGGTCGTGCGTTTTTCGAGGATTCCGTCGAAGCGTGAGCCGCACAGCAGCTCGGCGCGCTCTATTGGTGCAGGGCCTCTAAAGAACGTCCGCGACCTTCCCGGCCAACATCTCCCCGAGAAACTGAGCGCCTTCCTCGTCGCCCCAGAAGGTCGGGCGACGTAGCCCGCCTCCGAGGAACCCCACGTGGCCACCCCGGGCGTGCAACGCGAGTTGGAGACTCGGGTTGGCCGCAGCCTGCTCTCGCGGGATCGCGGCGGCGGGTAGGAAGGGGTCGTCGATCGAATGAATCAGCAGCGTCGGGACCTCGATCGAGGGCAGGAAGGTGCTGCTGCTCGATTCTTGATAGTACCGGGCGGCGCTCTCGAATCCGCACAGGGGGCCGTCGCGAACTCGTCGAAGTCCCAGATAGTCTTCGTTCGCAGAACCCTCTCGAGGTCGAGGAGGCCGGCGAGGCGATCGCCCTTCATCCTGACCTTGTCCCGGAGTGAACGCATGAAGTACGCCGTGTAGAAGCGCCCCATGGCGGATCGCTCCAACTGTCGTGACCCCGCCGCCAGGTCGTATGGCACGGACATCGCCACCGCACAGTGGACGAGGCCATGGGCCGCAACCGGATCCTCGCCGAGCAACTTGAGCAGAACGTTTCCGCCCAAAGAGAAGCCCAGTGCGCCTCGGCGTCGCTCCGGGTATCTACGCTGCAGCAACTCCAGCACGAGGCGAGCGTCACCCGTCTCTCCAGAGTGGTAAAAGTGCTCCTTCCGGTTCGGCTCTCCACTACAACCTCGGAAGTTGAGGCACACCGGCCAGACTCGGTGACTCAGGAGCTCTCGGCACACGTTTCGGACATAACGCCTCTTGGTCGAACCCTCCAAGCCATGGAGGACGAGGACGATCGGCGCCCCATCGACTGGCTCGGGCGCCCAGTCGAGATCCAGGAAGTCTCCGTCCGGGGTCTCGACCCGCTCGCGGCGGTACTCGGGCCCCTCCGGGGAACGCATCGCCCGTGCCATGAGCGTCTGAGCGTGAGGCCCGGGTGACCACCGAGCCGGGAGGAATGGCCGAAGCTCGAAGTTCACTGCATCCACGCGGGGTTCAGGCGAGCGACCCGATCGAATACCGGGCACGACTCGTGGTGGGCGCCGGGCAGATAACCAGTGCTCATGAGAAACTCACCGGTGATTTCGCCGCCGGTGAAGCGGAAGGTCCGCTTGAAGAGTTTGACCCACTCGGGCTTCGATCTCGGGTGGTGGTCGTCGAGCCAGTTGGCGAACGAGCCGTGCGAAGCCTGAAGTTCCAGGATAGAGCCGGCATTGCTGATTGCGGCATCGACCTTGAGTCGGTTGCGGATGATGCCCGCGTCTTTGAGCAGGCGGTCGCGGTCGTCGTCGTCGAACGCAGCCACGGCGGCAACCGAGAAGGCCGCGTAGGCGTCCTTGAAGCCGTCACGTTTCTTGAGGATCGTGAGCCAGCTGAGCCCGGCCTGGTTCACCTCCAGCATCAGCCTTTCGAAGAGGCGGTCGTCGTCCCTCACCGGAAAGCCGTACTCGTCATCGTGATAAGGGCCATGGAATGGATGCCGCAATGCGATGTGGCAATACGACTCGATGGGTAGTGACATGGGTCTGGTGGCTCAGTAGACAGGTGCACAAACTACCCAAGCCCCAGGCCGCCTGTTTAGTCATCATGCCGTCAGGTTCGGGGGGGCCGTAACCCGGAGCCCATCAGCACATCGTGAGGAGAACGCCCGTCCTTAAGAGAGCCATCGCATTGGTCTGCGTGTTCGTCCCATTCGTGCTCACTGCGCAGGACACACGGAGACCCGAGGCGGACGCGGTCACCGCGCTGAGGGCTGCCCCAGGGATGGGCATCCCTTGGACGTTCCGTTGGGGGCCCCAGCGCCCCGACCTCATGCGCTACAATCGGGTCGAAGGGTTGTCGGTCGGTGCTCGGGGGCAACTTAGGCCGCAGACCTCCCTGGGCCCGATCTCGGCGACCCTAACCGCGCGCCTCGGATCGGGCGATCTGGACCCCAACGGACGCTTGGATCTGACCCAGGAGACGCTCGATCGCCGAATCACATTCAGCGGGTATCACGAGTTGGCTGCGATCGACCAACGGGCCCGACACCTCGGCGTCGGAAACTCGCTCATGGCCGCTCTCTTCGGCCGGGACGACGGTGACTACTACCGACGCTCGGGGGCGGCGCTCGAATGGAGCCCTCCTACCCCCGAAATGCGCAAGGCTGCGCTGAGGCTCTTCGGGGAATACCATCGGCCAGCCTCGGTCGAGGCCGACTTCATCGTGTGGGGCCTCGTCGACAGCGACCAGAGCTTCCGCGACAACATCGAAGCCGACGCAGCCTGGCTGTACGGTGGTGAGCTCGAGCTGCGGCCGCGGTGGGGGACCGATCCTGCGATGGCCCGGGGAGGGCTCGACCTCTTGGTGGAGGGCGTGACCGGTGACTACGAATTCGTTCGGTCGGCGGTACTGGGGCTTCTGGCGGTGCCGCTTCCAGCCCGGATGCGGCTTGGGCTCGAAGCCGGGGCAGGGCACAGTTGGGGCTCACTCCCCGTGCAGAAGATGTGGTACGTAGGTGGCCCGAGTACCCTCCGCGGGCTGGCCCCTCTGGCGATGGCAGGTAGCAGCTACGTGCGGGGGCGCGCCGAGTTGGCCCGGACGCTCCCGTTCGGGGCTCTCTCGCTCTTCTTCGATGTCGGGTGGGCAGGGACCCGAGATGCCTTCGAAGCGGACGACGCACTCCGATCGGTGGGAGTGGGGCTGTCGATCGTCGACGGGCTCATTCGGATCGACTCTGCCTGGGAGCTAAGCGGAACCGAGCAGTTCCGCCTCGATGTCTACTTGAACCAGAGCCGCTAGCAGAGCTTCCCTAGAGTCCGGCGCTCAGCCCCCCGTCGCTCGTCACTACGGTGCCCGTCAGGTTCCTCGCCCGATCAGAACAAAGCCAAAGCACTGTGTCGGCAATCTCAGCCGGGTCCGCGATCTTGCCTCTAGGGATTCGGGCGATGCAGTCGCGTCGAGCCTGGTCGGGGTCGTTCGGGTTCACCGCATCGAACACACGGTCGATCGTGCTCGTGTTCGTCGGTCCGGGACAGACGGTGTTGATCCGGACGCCATCTCCGGCGTACTCGAGGGCGGCCCCCCGCCCCAGGCCGATCACGCCCTGTTTGGCCGCTCCGTAGTGTGCAGCGAGCGGTGCGCCGGCCAACCCGTGGAGTGAGGCGATGTTCACGATCGCCCCGTGACCTTGCTCGACCATGACCGGGAGCTCGGCGCGCAAACACGCCCACACGCCCTTCAAGGTCGCGGCGAGCGTATCGTCAAAGTCCTCCTCGGGCACTTCAGTAAGACGCGCGAGCACCGGATCGGTCATCGCCGCTGCGTTCACGGCCACATCGAGTCGATGCGTGAAGTGCAAGGTCCTCTCGACCATCCGCGCGGTGTCGGCTACTGACGCCACGTCGGTCTGGACGAACCAGGCCTCTCCGCCCGCCCGCTCGATGGCGCCCACGGTCTCGACCCCGCGCGACGGGTTACGGGCGGCGATCACGACTCGGGCTCCCGCCTTCGCAAACGCCTCTGAAACCGCGCGGCCGATCCCCGACGTACCTCCGGCAACGAGCGCGGTGCGACCTTCAAACTCGGGCATTGATCTCGTGATTGAGGCGAGTCGACGGACTCAGTCCGGAGCTCACCGAAGATCTGGCGGGGGGATGCAGCTAACAAACGGTGGGAAAGGGCAGGCACCCGTCAACGTCCGCCAACTGCTTTGTGCTTGTCGCCACCAGAACGACCGGCGAGAATCTCCCGGACGCTCCCCGCCCCGAGGCTAGCTGCATGACGTGGTTCACGAGGAAATTCGTTTCGACCGCTCGCCGAGCATCGGCGCTTCTCGTGCTGGTCGCTGCGAGTGGCTGTCAGTCCGATGGAAGCGGTGCGCCAGATGGAAGTGGACCGCTAAGGCCTTCGGATTCCCTGTTGGACGACCCCGCTCTGCAGGCGGTTGTGGACTTTCAGGTCCGGCGAGACGCCGAGAGTCTGGCGCTGATGCTCGGGGCCGAGAAGGAAGAGGTGCGAGCGCGGGCGGCGCTGGCGCTGGCTTCCGTGCAGGACATCTCTGCTCTGCCTCTCCTGATTGCCGCACTGGCGGGCGATGCTGACGTGAACGTTCGGCGAGACGCGGCCTTTGCGGTGGGCCAGCTCTCCGATGCCTCTGCGGTAGAACCCCTCGCCGCGGCGTTCGGGGCCGAGTCCGATTCTCAGGTCCGGCGGCGCATTCTCGAAGCCCTCGGCAAGATTCCAGTACCCCAGGCCGCCGAGGCGCTACTGGCCGTGGATGCGCGCTCGGATGAGCAGGTGCACCGGGCGCTGGCGCTCTCGGTGAACGGCGCCGTCTGGGGGGTCGTCCATCCAGATGCTCAGGACTTCCTCTTTTCCATTTTGGACCATGCGGATCGGGACGTCGGAGCGGCGGCCGCCTACTTCTTCGGTCGCAGCCAGGACCCATCGCGCTGGTCGGCTCGCGTCGGTCGGATCCATGAGGTCTTGGAGGGCATTGGCCCTGGCGATCCGGCCGCAGAATACCTGGTTCAGGCTCTCGGCAAGTTGGGGGCCGCGGGTGATCAGGAGGAGTTGGCTCGCTGGGTCCTCGAGGCCACGGACTGGCGGGTTCGCGTCGAAGCGTTGAATGGGATTCGGCCAGCGGCGGGTGATCAGGCCCAGCTCGAGGTGTTCCTCGGGGCGTTGGATGATCCTTCGGACCACGTCGCGGGGATCGCGGCGGCACTCATCGGCCGGAACGCCCAGGTGCCGTCGGTCGTCGCACGGTTGCAGACGTGGGTCGCCGCCAACCCAGATCGCTTGGCGGTGGTGGGCCCGCTTCTGAGCACCCTGGCGAATCAGGACGCGCGCGAGTTCGTGTACGCCTGGATCGATGACGGTACTGGGGATGACGCCGAGCGCTGGCGGATCGGGGTCGAGGCGCTCGCCCAGCTGCGTGGACGTGACGCTTTAGACCGATTGGCGTCAGGCCTGAACAGCGCGTCCGAGGACATCGTCGCGGCGACCGTAGTGGCGCTCGCGGACCGATGGATCGACGATCAGATCTACCCGGAGCTCCGCCCGCTCTACTACACGGTGCTCTCGGAGGCCATGGCCAGCGGAAACCCAACCGCGGAGCTCGCGGCAGGAGAGGTCCTCGCGGATCCACTGCTCCATGAGTTCGGAAGCGTCGCCCGGCTCATCGAAGCTTACCAGGCAGGTGCGAGGGGCGATGACCCACGCTCCGCCGCGGAGCTACTGAGGTTCGTGGCGATCACCCAGGTTCCCCAGATCGAGCCCGTGCTGAGGCAGGCCGTCGACCATCCCGCGTATGTCGTACGCCGGATCGCTGCGAGCGGGCTGCAGCGGCTCACGGGCGAGACGATCGAGATCAGTCCGGACGAAGACAGTGCGGTCGAGGCTGAGGCCGCGAGCACATTGGCATACGACCCGACCGTCATCGACTGGAAGTATGTGATATCGCTAGGGACCGCGCCTCTGTGGCACATCACCACCAACAAGGGTGACGTGACGCTCCGACTGGTCACCGAGCAGGCGCCTCACACCGTTCAGACCATCGCACGGCTCACCGACGAGGGTCGCTTCGACGGAGTCCCCTTCCATCGGGTTATCCCGAACTTCGTCGCGCAGGGCGGCGACGTGGACGGCGGCTCCGGGCGCGGGGGGCCCGGATACGCGATCACGAGCGAATTTACCGAGATCCCCTATTCACGGGGTGCGATCGGGATGGCGAGTGCTGGGAAGGACACAGAGGGCTCGCAGTTCTTCATCGCGCACGCGCGCCTTCCCCATCTCGATGGCGGATACACGGTCTTCGGCTGGGTGGAGAGCGGGATGGACGTCATAGACCAAATCGTCCAACACGACCGGATCGTGTCGGCGACGCTAGAGCGTTCTCGGTAAGCCGGTCGGCTCCATAGCCGCCGCACCCTGGGGGCCCGAGTCAGCCAAGGCTCCTTGCACCATTTGGCACTAAACGGCGTTACCGTCCGTAGGGGCGCATGTATTGACCGTTATTGACGTCTTGTTTACGGTGTTTACATGTCTGATCAACGAGAGAAGATCCTCGCCTGCGCCTGCGGCTTGTACTTGGAGGCCGGATTACCTGGCTTCTCAATGCGGAAGCTGGCCAAGCGAGTGGGGGTCACGGCGCCGGCCTTGTACCGGCACTACGATGGCAAGGAGCAGGTGCTCGCGGATGTGATGCGCGAGGCACATCGCGCGTTTATCTCCTACGTCTATCAAGCGCTCGAGGCCCCGACACCTCAGGAGCGGTTCTTCGCAGCCGGCCAGGGTTATCTGGACTTCGCGCTCGAGCACCCGCGGTGGTGGGCGATCATGTTCTCCGGACCGGAGCGTCTGGGCATGGATGAGTTTCCGTCCGACATCGAGACCATGGGGTCCGCGATTCACCAGTTCTGGATCGATCGCGTCCTCGAGTGCATGCAGACCGGGATCCTGAAGGAAGCCGATCCCGCACAGACATCTCTCACGATGTGGGCGCATGCCCATGGCATGGTTCACCTCTACTACCAGGGCCACTTCCGGCTGAGCGAAGAGGAGTTCAGGGCGCTCTTCCGCAATTCCGGTGCTCGCATGATGGCGGGCGTCGCTACGGAGGCCTTCGCGACTCAACTCAACGAGCGGTACCTCGCGCAGGACACAGCGGTCGAGGTATGAGCAAACCACGGGATAGGGAAGGAATGAACTACATGAGAAGGTGGCGAAACGGCCTCGCGATGATGGCGACAGCCTCACTGGTGGCTGGTTTCGGAGCGGGTGGGGCGCAGGCACAGCAGCCGGGTCGCGTTCTGGGCATCGAAGACGCGGTCCGGACGGCGCTCGGCAGCAACCGTGATGTAGTCGCGGCGCGGCTCGGGCTGCTCGAAGCCGTGGAACAGGTCTCGGAGGCGTGGAGCAGCGTGTACCCGTCCATCGATCTGAACGCGAGCTACTCGAGAAACATCTCGGCGCCCGTGAACTTCCTGCCCGCGGCGATCTTCGATCCGACGGCGGGCCCGGACGACTACATCGGAGTGAAGTTCGGGGCGGACAATCAGTGGAACTCGACCATAGCGATCGAGCAGCCCCTATTCCGCCCCAGCATCTTCGTCGCGCTGGGCGCTGCAGGACGCTTCGAGAGTCTGCAGGAGGAGTCGGTTCGGGGTCAAACACAGGCTGTCGTCACCCGCGTTCGGGTTGGTTACTACCAGTTGCTGCTCGCTAGCGAACAGGTTCGCCTGACGGAGAACTCCGTCCGTCGCGTGCGACGATCCCTGGCCGATACCAAGGCGATGAACGCCGCCGGACTGTCCTCGGACTACGACGTGCTGCGCCTGGAGGTGGAGGTCGCCAACCTCGAGCCCAACCTGCGACGGTCAGAGAACGCAGTTCTGCAGGCCCGGCGTCAACTCGCCATCGAATTGGACTACGAGGAGCAGGAGTCGCTGCGGATACGTGGCGCTCTTGCGGAGATGAATCTCGACGACCTGGGTGCGAACAGCGCCGACAATCGCGAGATCCTCGAGTTCGCCGGCTTTCGGCGCAGCGCGTCCGAGTCCGCGGATGAGGCGGTCAGAGCCGCCGGCGAACTCCGATCCGACCTCCGCCAACTCGACCTCACACGGGATCTGAGGCAGACGGAAATGCGGCTCGAGCAGGTTAACTACCTACCTGAGGTGACGCTCTTCGGGAGCTACGTGATCAATGCGCAGGATAACGGGAGCCCGAACTTCTTTGCGCGAGGTGACGGTCAGCGTGCGTACTCTCGGGTCGTTGGAGTTCGCGTGAGCCTGCCGCTGTTCCAGGGTTTTAGCCGCGATGCCCGGATCGACCAGAAGCGGGCGGCACTCCGGGCTGCGGAGGTCCAGGTAGAGAAGGCCCGGGACATCGCCGACTCGCAGGTGAAAGGCCTGGTCGAGTCGGCCGATGAGTCGCTCCTACGCGCCCGGGCCCAGGGCCTCGCGGTAACGCAGGCGGGCCGCGGTTTCGAGATCGCGAGTGCGCAGTATACGGAAGGACTCGGTAGTCAGCTGGAGGTAACGGACGCCGAGGGCGCGCTGAGACAGAGCGAATTCAACTACGCCCAGGCCGTCTACGATTACCTGGTAGCGCGCGCTCAGCTCGACGAGGCGACCGGCCGCGTGCCGCTCGTCGACATCGGCGCCAACGGCGCGGAGTTCTAGGAAGCCATGAATATTTCGGAGATGCGAACGATGCGGATGACGTGGGGAAGAGGGGCGATCGCCCTGTTGAGCACGCTCGCCATCGCGGGATGCGAGGCTGTGCAGGCTGATGGCACTGGCGGGCTGGATGCGGCTGACTTCGTCCGGGTCATCAATGTCGAGACCTCAACGGTCGTGGCGCAGGAGTTCATCGAGGACATCCGTCTCACAGCGGTGGTCATGGCGAACCAGGACGTCCTGGTCGCTGCCGAGGAGAGCGGGGTGATCCGCGAGCTGTTCGTCGACAAGGGCCAGCGGGTCGCCGCTGGTGACGCGATTGCCAGGGTCGACGACGAGGTGTTGCAGGCTCAGGTCGAGCAGGCCAGGGCGGCCGCCGATTTCGCATCGCTGACGTGGGATCGCCGCAAGAGACTGTGGGAAGAGGATCAGGTCGGCTCGGAGATCGCGTATCTGGAGTCGCGTTTCGCTGCCGAACAGTCGGCGGCGGCTCTCAGGGGTCTGGAGGCTCGACTGGAGCGCACGACGGTTCGTGCGCCCTTCGCGGGCATCCTGGACGAGAGGCTCGTAGAGGTTGGATCGATGGTCGGTCCCGGCGACCCTCTCGGCCGCCTGGTGGATCTCACCCCAGTGAAGGTCATGGCTGGCGTGCCAGAGCGATACGCGCTGGACGTGGCCTTGGGTGCGGAGGCTACGCTGACCTTCGATGTCCTGGAAGGTGAGGTGTTCACCGCGCCGATCCGCTACGTGGGATCCACCGTGAACCCCGCGAATCGGACGTTCCTCATCGAGGTCGTCCTCCCCAATCCGAACGGGCGTTTCAAGCCGCAGATGATCGCCAACATGGCGATCACCAGACGCGAGGTTCCGGACGCCATCGTAGTGCCCCAGGACGCGCTCGTGAGGGTCGAAGACGGCTTCGTCATCTTCGTTGTGGCGGACTCGAGCGAGGGCCCGGTGGCCGAAGTCCGGCCTGTGGAGCTTGGCCCGACGCGTAGGAATATGGTGGTGGTAGAGAGTGGAATCGAAGCAGGCGAGCGTCTGATCGTGGTGGGCCAGAAGTCTGTGGCCGACGGCGACCGCGTGAAGGTCGTGGGCGAGAGGGAGTGACGACATGAGCGAGCAAAAAGGCGGCGCCCCACCGACCGACGAGAAGACCCTCGAGCGGTACAGGGAGTTCAGCGCTACGAGCTTCGCGGTGGACCACACGACCTCGGTCCTGGTTCTGCTCTTCATCATCGGCCTCATGGGGACCTTCGCCTACCAGGCGACGCCCAAGGAGTCCTTCCCGGAGCTCCCGATCCCGATGCTGGCCGTCAACACCGTCTATCCAGGTGTGTCTCCGGCCGACATTGAAAGTCAGATCACGCGCGTGCTCGAGGAGGACCTCTCGACGATCAGCGAGTTGAAGGACCTCACTTCGACATCGATCGAGGGCTACTCGAGCATCATCGCCGAGTTCGAGACATCGGTGAATCTCGACGAGGCGCTACAGAAGGTTCGCGAGAAGGTCGACCTGTCGAAGCCTGATCTGCCGCAGGATGCGGAAGAGCCGACGATCGTCGAGTTCAACTTCTCGGAAGTGCCCATCATGCAGGTGAACCTGTCCGGTGAGTACGGCCTGGTACGCCTGAAGGAACTAGCCGAGGAGCTGCAGGACCGTTTGGAGACGCTGCCCGGAGTCCTGCGTGCCGACCTGCGCGGAGGGCTGGAGCGGGAAGTGAAGGTCGACGTCGATCTCGCGAAGCTCCAGTACTACGGGGTTGCTCTCAAGGACGTGATCGAGGCGGTCCAGAACGAGAACGTGAATATCCCGGGCGGCTCCATCGACGTCGGCGACACGAAATACCTCGTTCGAGTCGATGGTGAGTTCGAGGACCCCCAGTTGATTGAGGATGTCGTCGTCCTCGTCACGGAGGGTCGGCCTATCTACGTGCGGGATATCGCCACCGTGGACTTCGGCTTTGCGGAGCGTGAGAACTTCGCCCGTATGGATGGCGTCGCCGTGGTGACGCTGGATGTGGTGAAGCGTTCCGGTCAGAACATCATCGAGACCGCCGAGGCTGTTAAGGCTCATATCGCCGAGATGACCCCGCTCTTCCCGCCCACGACCCAGGTGAGCATCACCGCGGATATGTCCGAAGACATCGACATCATGGTCTCGAGTCTCGAGAACAACATCATCAGCGGGCTGATCCTGATCGTCGGCGTTCTGTTGTTCTTTCTCGGCGCCGGTACGTCCGTCTTCGTGGCGATCTCGATTCCGGCGTCCATGTTCCTGTCGTTCATGATCCTGAAGGTCATGGGCATCAGCATGAACATGATCGTGTTGTTCAGCCTGATTCTTGCGCTTGGCATGCTCGTCGACAACGCGATCGTCGTCGTCGAGAACATCTACCGTTACCTCGAAGAGGGGTGGGATCGGAAGATCGCCGCCAAGAAGGCCACCGGAGAGGTGGCCGTGCCGGTCATCGCGGCCACGGCCACGACGCTCGCTGCCTTCGGGCCGCTGCTCTTCTGGCCCGGTGAGATCGGTGAGTTCATGGGATACCTGCCCAAGACGCTCATCGTGACGTTGTCGAGCTCTCTTTTCGTCGCGCTGGTCATCATTCCGACGCTGTGCGGGATGTTCATGCGGCTCGACAGTACGCCCAGGAAGCCTCTGCGCCCGGCAATGCGCTGGCTGCTCATCGGTTCTGCGGCGCTCGTCGTTCTGATGATCGCCGGCGCCAACCCGCTGTCGGCTGGCTTGTTGACCGCCACCTTCGTCGGACTCTGGGCCCTCTATCACTTCGTGCTCAAGAGGGCGTCGCACGGCTTCCAGCACGGCTTTCTTCCACGCGTCATGAAGGCCTATGAGGGAAGCTTGGAGTGGGCGCTCTCCCACCGCTTCATCCTGCTTGCGGCGACGGTCGTCGCGTTCGTCGCCACGGGCGCGAGCTTCGTGATGTTCAGGACCGGAATCGAGTACTTCCCGGAGTCGATGCCGCCGCCGCAGCTATTGGTGGACGTCGAGACGCCGGTCGGTACCCGGGCCGCCGTGACGGACTCGATTGTAAAGAGGATCGAGGAGGAGCTCAACTCGATCGGGGGGCAGGGAGACTGGGAGTCCGTGGTCGCGATTACGGGCAGTGGCGGGCAGGGCGGCAATCCCATGGGGGGCGGGCCTACTGGACCGGAGGGTGGAAGGCTGAGCATTTCGCTCGTCGACTTCCAAGACCGCGAGCGCGATGCGTTTGAAACCCTGGCGGAGATGCAGGCCACCATCGGTACACAGATTGCCGGAGCGAAGATTTCCGTCGATAAGGTCCAGGATGGCCCCCCGCAGGGTGCGCCGGTCAGCATCGAGATCGTCGGTGAAGATCCGGAGCGGCTCAAGGAGCTCTCCACGGAGCTTCTCGACATCCTGGAGGCCGCGCCGGTCTACCGGATGCTGGTGGGTCTCGAGAGTGATCTCGACGATGCCCGCCCCGAGCTTTCGGTGACGGTCGATCGAGAGAAGGCGGCGCTCTACGACCTGAACACCTTGGAGGTCGGAAGGGCGATCCGCGGCGCGATCAACGGCGTGGAGGCCGCCAAGTATCGGACCGGCAACGACGAGTACGACATCGTTGTGCGTCTGGCCGAACCGTATCGCCAGGAACTCGAAGGTCTCCGTGAGCTGACGGTCATGGCCGAGGGAGGCATTCAGGTGCCGTTGGTCTCGGTGGCGGACTGGACGGTCGAGGAAGGGGCGGGGGCGATCCGCCGAAAAGACCAGACCCGCATGGCGACGATCACGTCGGACGCAGCCGCCGGCTACGCGAACAACACGGTGATGGCCGAGGTGCAGGCGACGCTCGCACCCTTCGAGGCTGCCTTGCCTCCTGGCTACACGATGCGCTACACGGGACAGTCTCAGGAGCAGGATGAGGCGCAGGCATTCCTGAGCGGCGCGTTCCTCACCGCGTTGATGTTCATCGGCTTCATTCTTATCAGCCAGTTCAACTCGGTCGTGAAGCCGATCATCATCCTGACGTCTGTGATCATGTCCACCATGGGCGTGCTCATCGGGCTGATGATCTTCCGGATGCCGTTCGGGATCATCAACACGGGCGTCGGGATCATCTCGCTTGCCGGGATCGTGGTGAACAATGCGATCATCCTGATCGACTACATCGATGTCCTGCGCGAACGGGACGGCCTGAACCTGCACGACGCCCTGATTCAGGGCGGGAAGACGCGCTTTCGCCCCGTGGTTCTTACTGCGTTGACGACCGCGTTGGGACTCGTGCCCCTCGCGGTGGGCCTGAACTTCGACTTCTTCGGCCTGTATGGCTCGCTCAACCCCGAGCTGTACTGGGGTGGTGAGCAGGCGGCGTGGTGGGGACCGATGGCGGTCGCGATCATAGCCGGGATCCTGTTCTCGACGTTCCTGACGCTGCTCCTCGTTCCGGTGATGTACTCGCTCGTGGAGGACGCGACGATCTTCATCAGGCGTCACTTCATGAACACGGAAGAGAGCGACCCGGGCAGTCGCATCGGGGCGGAGCTCGTGCCGGACGCGCACGACATCTACACGCCGCCGACATCGGTGGTGGGGCCGGAGCCGGCGGGTGCGCGTCGGGATCCGCTCGACGGGACTTCGTTCGTCCCGCCCGGGTTGGACCCACAGCCCGAGGCCCCCTAGGGGATAAACGCCTCCGATAGACGTCCTTGCTGTAGGGCGGGGCTGCGACCAGTGTCTTCGTCAACCCCAAAAGCACGGCTCGGAGGGAGCACATGTCGACGGAAGCCACCCAGGCTGTCTTGAACCACCATCTGGAGTGTTTCGGCGCGAATGACCTCGATGGACTCATGTCCGACTATGCGGAGGATGTGGTCTTCCTGACACCCGAGGGCGTCGTGCGAGGCCACGACAACATCCGCAAGATTTTCGAGGGTTTCTTCGCGGTCTTTCCTACCGGCGAGATGTCGCTCGAGATGCTCAATGTGAGCGCCGACGGCGAGTGGGCGTACATCCTTTGGTCCGGAGAAGGCCCGGCTCACACCGCTCCACTAGGGACAGACACGTTCTGCGTTCGCGACGGCAAGATCGTCATGCAGAGCTTCGCCGCGAAGTTGGACCCGAAATAGGCGAATGAGTCACCTGTGCCTGGCCCTCCGGCGATTCCGTCGCCGGCCGGGGGTTGGTCTCGCCGGAGCTGTCACGCTGGCGCTGGGGATCGGCGCCGTAGGCGGTGTGATTCTCTCCCACTGGTCGATGCAGATGATCGCCGCCCCGCGGATCGGGATGTTGGAGAGCGCAGGCAACATCCTCCTCCTGGTTCTCGCGGTCATGATTCCCGTGTACTTCCTCATGGACTCCGCCATTACGGGGGCCGACTTTGCGGACCCGTTCGGGACCGTTTCGATCGCGAATTTCATACTCTCTGGCACCGTGTTGGTCGTGAGCTTCCATCGTCATCAAGACGCGGCGACGCGCCAGCGTCGGGGGGGAAGTGACGGGGGGCGCTGTACCTCCGATCTAGCGATCACACTCGCGCTGCCGCTCGCGAGTACTCACCTTTGTCTGGGCATGATCGAAGTCACCTGACGACCCTGATATGACTGAACCCTGGCAGCAAACTGACCCGCCGATGGCGCCCGAGCAGGCGGTCGGGAAGGCGATTCAGGAATTGACCGCAGCCCGCTTGGGCCGCGGCTTCGTGCCGTTGGGTCTGCTCTTAGTGGCGGGTGCCTGGCAGCATCTTCAGGAGGGTGCAGTCGCCGAGGCGTTCGCGATGACGCTGGGCGCTCCGCTCGCAGGTCTCGCGATGCTCGCGTACGGCCTGCGGGTCTCGCAGAAGGCGTTCGGACACTCCGACAGGCCTTGGATGGGCGCTGCGGTGCTCGGTAGTGTCATTCCGCCATTCTTCGACTTGTACACGGTGGGTTGGCGCGGACTCCGAGTCTTCGTCGTGGGCACGGGGGTCGGGGGCTTCGCCGCGGCGCTGTTCTTCGTCTTGGCGGGCGGATGGGCGATGCAGTCGTGGATGAAAGTGGTCGAGGTCGAGCGCCTGTCACGGGTGATGGCGGGCGGCATCGACGGGGGTGCTCGGCTTTGAGCCACGTCGCGAGGCGGACGGCCTGGTTGGCGATCCTTTCGCTCGCCGTGCTCGTCGCACCCGTTTCGGCCCAACCGGCGCGCCAGGGGCTCCTCACCCTGGAGGACGCGCGGATCTTCATCGGGACGGGCGACCCGATTATCATCGTGCACGGCGGCCCGGGCCTCGACCACGCGTATGTCCAGCCTGGGTTGAACGCGTTGGCCGGCAGGAATACGCTCGTGTACTACGATCAGCGCGGGACGGGGCGCTCCGAAGTGGCTCTCGATTCCACGTCGGTGTCGTTCGATGTCTTCGTGGACGATATCGACATGCTCCGCCAGGTGCTGGAGTACGAGCGAGTTACGGTGCTTGGCCATTCCTTCGGGGCGCTCATCGCGCTTGAGTTCGCGCGGCGCTATCCGGACAGTCTCGACGGCCTGATTCTGATGAACCCCGCCGAACCGGGCTCCCGCTTCGCGGATGCGACTGCGACGCGGATGGCCGCCGCACGCACCGAGGAGGACGTGGCGGCGATGGCGGAGCTGACGGCCTCAGAGGGTTTTGAGGCACGCGACCCAACGACACTCAGCGAGGTGTATCGCGTCGCGTTCCGGAGCACGTTCCGCGATCACGCGCGTGTCGAGGAATTGGACCTGGGGTTGGCGGCTCGCACCGCGCAGAATGGGCAGGACGTTGCGCGGTTACTGGGGCAGAGCATGGGCACCGTGGATTGGTGGGATCGGCTGCCCGACATCCAAACACCCACGCTGATCGTTCACGGACGGAACGACATCCCCCCGGTGTCGATGGCGCGCGCTCTTGCCGAGGCTCTCCCGCGGGGCTCGGTGGCGATCCTGCAGAGCGGTCACTTTCCCTATATCGAGGACGTCGAGGCGCTCACGTCTGCGATCTCGGGCTTCCTCGCCGGGCTCCGTCGTTGAGCGCCGTCCAGCGGGTCCTCGTGGTCCTGATCGTCTATGCGATCGTCGCGGCGGTGGTGCTCGCCGGGTCGTCCGCGTTGTGGCGCATACTGGCGCTACCGGAGCTCTTCCTGAGCGCGGTGCGTATTGGGTTGCTCGGGGGAGTGCCCCTGGCGATCGCGGTTGCGTGGCACTACCCCAAGATCGGTGTCGCCGGCGCTGTGTCGGAAGGGTCGTCGAGGCCGGTTGTCCCACCCGGTGGTACTCGACCCGAAGTCTGACACGAGGCGCTGAAGGCCGCGCCGAGCAGTCAGATCAGCTCGTGCCCACAGCGCCGGCAGTACTTCGCGGCCGTGTCGCTCTCAGATATCCCGCATGCCTCGCAGAGTCTATGAGCCACCGCGTCCCGGTGCGCCAGAGCCAACTCGGCCGTGATGATGCCCGTCGGCACGGCGATGATCCCGTACCCCATGATCATGACCACCGAGGCCAGGGCCTGTCCCAGCGCCGTGACCGGAGCGATGTCTCCGTAGCCCACGGTCGTGAGGGTCACCACCGCCCAGTATACGCCGCGGGGAATGCTCGTGAATCCCGCCGACGCGCCTTCCACGATGTACATCAAGGATCCGACCACGACCACGATGCACAGCACCGCCAACACAAAGACGGCAATCTTGAACCGAGCCGCTTTCACCGCCTGCATGAGCACGCTGGCTTCGCCGACGTAGCGGACCAGCTTGAGTACGCGGAACACGCGCATGACGCGCAGGACCCGGATGACCGCGAGGATCTGACCGCCCGGCAAAAGCAAGCTGAGGTAGGTGGGGAGGACCGAGATCAGGTCGATGATCCCGAAGGGACTCAGGACATAGTCTCGAGTACGGCGGACCGACCACACACGCAGCCCGTACTCGACTGTGAAGAGCCCCGTGAACAGGAACTCCAGAGCCGTCAGTCGCGTGGCGTATTCGGCCTGTATGCTCTGGACGGAGTCCAACATGACCGCGGCGACGCTGGTGAGGATCGCCAGCATGAGAACCACGTCGAACGTCTTTCCCCACGGTGTGATGGTTCCGAAGATGACCGTGTAGGTTTGCGCTCGAAACGAGCCAGGAGGCCCGGCATGACCTGGTTCAGGCATTTGGATCGGAGTTTTCGGTGAACGGAGACGGCCATATGCACGCGAGCGAAGGTATCCCCCAAGCGCTCCCCGGAGCGAGGTGATGGACGTCGCGCTGCGTGAGATGTCTCCTGAGGATTGGCCCGCTGTCGCTGAGATCTGCGTACAGGGTATCGAAAGTGGTCATGCGACGTTCGAGAGAGAGGCTCCCAGTTGGGAGGCGTGGGACGCCGGGCGGCTACCTACTTGTCGCCTGATAGCGGAGCGGGAGGGGGTGGTTCTGGGATTCGCCTGTCTCAGCCCCACCTCAAAGCGCGCGGTTTATGCCGGGGTTTGTGAGGTGATGGTCTATGTGGCCGACGGGGCGCGGGGTCAGGGGGTTGGCGGGAGGCTGATAGCGGCGCTTGTTACGGCTAGTGAGGAGGAGGGGATATGGACCCTAGAAGCCAGCATATTTCCAGAGAACTTGGCTTCGGTGCGTGCGCACCGACGTGTTGGGTTTCGTGTGGTGGGGACGCGCGAGAGGGTGGGTCGGTTCTTTGACGGTCGGTGGCGCGATACCGTGATACTTGAGCGCCGATCGGGTAGTGTGGGGAACGGTTAGGGTGGGGGCGTGAAGTTGGCGTCATGCGTCGATGCCTAGGGCGTGATATTGACCGCGTAGTTCGTCGTAAACTCGATGAACTTGCTGACCTCGATCATGTCGGCGCCTATGAAGCGGATCGTGTGGGAGTCGACCCGATCGACGTTGGGTAGATACGCCATCACCTCGGCGGGCATGTAGTTTTTGAAGGTGATCTCGAGCTCTACGGGGCCTGACATGACGTAGGGCTCGAAGTCGTCGAGGCGGCCGAGGGCTGCTCTGACCTTCTCTCCGATCAGGGCGTACGACGCCTCTGGCATGATGGTGCGCGCGGAATGGAAGCCGAGGGCCCACTTCACGACGGCTCCTTCCATGTCACCGATCACACGTTGGGCTTCCTCGATGACGGCGTCGTCTCCCGAGATCATCACTACGGGGACCCCGAAATCTCCGGCGATCGCTGCGTTGATGCTGGCTTCGAGCATCTCGGTGCCGTTCAGACGAATCGATGTCAGGTTGGCGCTGGAGATCGTATGCGCGCGCACGCCTTGGGTGTTCGTGGTACTGGAGTGGTATCCGATGAAGATCGCCGCGTCGAACGTCTCGTCGATTCCTTCCATCATCATGAGAGGCCGCGGCCATGATCGGATGAGTTGGATGTCCGCGGGGAGCTCCTCCATGAGCAGGTTCTCGCCGTTTCCGTGGGAGTCGGACACCAGGATCTCGGTTGCGCCCATCGCTCTCGCGGCTGTGATCGCCGCGTTTACCTCTGCCGTCATGAAACGCCGGAACCGTTCATACTCGAACCCGGTGGGTCCGAGCTGGTCACTCGTCACCGCGCCGACCACGCCCTCCATGTCGGCGGAGATATACACCTTCAATCCGTCTGCCTGGGCCGCGACCGGTCCGTGTACCATCAGAAGGGCAGTGATCAGAATCGGCATCGTAACTCGCTTCATGATGTCTCCGTCAGCTAGGGTGAGGCTCGTCGGTCGGCGCCGCGGCCAGTGCGTCCGCAAATCGCTTCACGACTGTTGCGGTGGGAAGGATCTCGGTGATGCCGGCGACCGACTTTCCGGCCTGCCAGTACTCCTTGGTGCCGCGCTCATCCAGCGACGTGCGCTTGAGCTCCCACAGCGACTTGAGTGCGTAGAGGCTCCTCATGAAATGCTTGGTCCGCTGCCCTCTCAGCATCCATCGAGCGAGGGGGCCGGCCTTGGTGCCGAGACGCTTCACGAAAGGCGTGTTGATCACGGCCACCGGAATGCCGGTCAGGCGCTCTGTGAGAACGATGTCGTCCTCGTGAGCATCCACGATCGCCTTCTTGTATGGGGTGCTCGCGCGACATTCAGTGGTCGCGATGAAGCGGGTCCCCATCTGCACGCCGGTGTAACCCGCACGCAGGGCTTCGAGGAAATCGTCCGGGGTGCCGACGCCGCCCGCGCACACCACGGGCAGACCTAGGTGCCCGACGTCGTCGAGAAGGGGGGCGAGCCCCATCGGGCCCGCGTGTCCACCCGCCCGGCGGTTCACCGCAATCAGGCCGTGGACGCCCGAGTCGAGTGCCTTCTGGGCCCACTTGTTCTCGGTGACGTCGTGGTAAACCAGGCCGCCCACCGACGCTACGCGGTCAACTACCCAGCGTGGTTTTCCGAGCGAAGTGATGAAGAAGCGAACGCCTTCCTCGAGCGCGATGTCGATCCATTGGACCATTCGGTCGTGGTAGATCTTCGAAGACGCCTCGATGAGCGCGTTCATCCCGACCGGCTTGTCGGTCAGCGACCGGATGAGCTGGAGTCCCTTCCGGAAGTCGTGCCCATGCACATATGTCAGCGACACGGGCTGCACGACGCCGAGCGCACCGGCATCGGAGGCCGCTGCCACGAGCTCGGGGTTCGAGCACGGGTACATCGGGCCGCAGATGAGCGGCAGAGTGATCCCTGCGTCGTGGGTCAGCTGCGTGTCCGAGGTCACGCGCCCGCGGCCTGTGGCTTCGTGGGCCCCAACCGCCAAAGCGCCCTAGCGGTGGCGACTATGTCTCCGGCTTCGTCGACGATATTGGCCTCGACCGCATAGTCGACGGCTTCGGTTACCTCCGGAATCTCACAGGTCGCCTCGGCGTGCAGGGTCCCCCGTGCTTTCTTCACATAGGAGATCTCAAACCCGACAAGGATTCCACGAACGGTATCCGGCAGTCCTCCCAGTACCGCGAGGCCGGTCGTCAGCTCAGCCAGATTCGCCAGAGACATCGCGTGGAAAGACTTCAGATGATTCCGGACGGCGCGACGTTCTCGGAGTCGCACTCGGGCACGACCTCTCTCGAGCTCGACCACGGTCGCGCCGAGTTTGCCGGTGTAGGGGATCATCAAGCCGAGAATCCGACTGAAGAGCCACTTGCCACCCGGTCGGCCTGAGAGATGGCCCCAAGCCCTGCGAAGGCGAACGCCAGGAGATTCTGGAGGGAGGGGCATGGGGCGACGTCGAAGGTGGAGCAGCCCGGCGTGGGCCGCACGAGGCTTTAGGTGGAACGGGCGTATCTTCGGGGGTAGGCAGCGGTGTGGCAACGACGTGGCACGGGGCACCGCGTGCAGTGCAGCCCAAATGTGAGGGGGGGGAGCGGTGACTACGGGATCGGGATCAGGGACACGGAGCACGGTGACGCGCGGGCTCAGGCGCTGCCTGGTATTGGCCGCGCTGCCCTTCGTGGCCGGGTGCGACATCACGCTCGGTATCCCCGAGGCGGGGCTCCTGCTGGAGGCCACCGCCGGCGGTGCCATCTGGGCGGTTGCGAACATCGTGTACTTCAAACAGAGACAGAGAGGCTTACGTGGCTTCACCCGGTTTCTCGCTTTCTGGTTCGGCACACCCACGACCTGGGTCGGCCTCTTCATCGTCCCAGAGGGATCGAGTCCGCGGCTCGAGCCCCCTCCTGACGATGAGGAGGGGCTTCTGCGCGAGGTACGTCGTGACCGGGCGTTGAGAGTGCGCAGCGAGACGAAGGATTCGTCGGCGGACCTGGAGGAGCCGGAGGAAACCACCGGGTGACCGGACCCGGAACAGCCTCCGCCCCGAGTCACGTGCCACCTACGCCTCCGGACCCCGTGCGCGTGGCTGCGTACAAGCCGACCGGCCTGGACCTTCGGGAACTCGCGCGCCTCGCATTACCGGTCGCGATGGTCCAGGTCGGCATGATGGCCATGGGTGCCCTCGACACGGTCATGGTCGGCCGGGTGTCGGCGACCGATCTGGGCGCGGTAGCCGTGGGCAATCTGTACTTCTTCGGCATCGCGGTCTTCGGAATGGGCATGCTCTTCGCGCTCGATCCTGTGATCTCGCAGGCCGTAGGCGCGAACGACCAAGTGGCCGTGGCGAGGGGGGTGCAGCGAGGGGGAGCGATATCACTCGGCCTCACGATCTTGGCCTCCCTGCTACTCCTGCCAGCCGGACCGATCCTCACGGCGCTCCGGCAACCCGATGACGTGGTGCCGGTCGCGGCGGCGTATGCCTTTGCGTCGATCCCCGGGGTCTTCCCGTTCTACGGCTTTGTGGTCTTGCGCCAGAGTCTGCAGGCGATGGGCATCGTTCGCCCGATCCTTTGGACGGTGATCCTCTCTAACGGCGTCAACTTGTTCCTGAACTGGATTCTCATCTTCGGAAATCTGGGTGCGCCGGCCATGGGCGCGGTGGGATCCGGCTGGGCTACGAGCGTGAGCCGATGGTTCATGATGCTCATGCTGCTGGCGATCGCGTGGCGCCTCCTCAAGCCATCCATCGTTCCGTTGCGGCGAGATGCTTTCATGATCGCACCGATCCTCCGACTCATGCGCATCGGGGCACCGGTCGGCGCGCAGCAGTGGCTCGAGTTCGGAGTTTTCGGAGCGGCTGGACTCCTCATGGGTCTCATGGGTACCGTCGCGGTGGCAAGTCATCAGGTCGCGCTGCAGCTCGCGGCGCTCACCTTCATGGTGCCGGTGGGCATCGCCCAGGCGACGAGCGTCCTGGTCGGCCAGGCGGTAGGCCGTGGTGATGCGCCCGGGGCGCGCAGGTCAGCCGGGGCGGGGCTCATTGTCGGCGTCGGGGTCATGTGCGTGACCGCCGTGCTTTTCCTGACCTTCCCGGTGATGTTCGCCCGCTGGTTCAGCACGGATGAGACGGTTGTCGCGACCGTTGCGCTGCTCCTGCCCATCGCTGGCGTCTTCCAGGTCTTCGACGGCATTCAGGTGGTGTCGGCTGGGGCCCTGCGCGGCGTAGCCGACACGCGCGTGCCGATGTTGATAAATCTCGTGGGCTTCTGGTTCGTGGGATTGCCGGTCTGTGTCGTGCTCGGCTTCCTGCTGGACGTGGGTCCCCGGGGTGTCTGGTGGGGCCTCGCGATCGGGATCGGCGTGGTGAGTATTCTGCTCCTGCGTAGGGTGTCGACCCGATTCGGTCGTGAGCTCATCCGGCTGGTGATCGACGAGGACGATGGCCCCCACGAGGTGCCTGTATGAGAGAGGGAACCGAGCACCACATCGCGGTGAGGAAGACTGCCCGCTACTTCGTCCTAGGCGACTCGGAGGTCGCGACCGAGTCGTGGTACGTCCTCCACGGATACCGGCAGTCCGCATCGCGATTCATGCGGCGGTTCGCGGAGCTCGACGACGGAACCCGTACCATCGTGGCGCCCGAGGCACTCAACCGGTTCTACGTGACGCCTGAGCTCGGCCGGCATGGACCCAAGTCGAGAGTCGGGGGAACATGGATGACCCGCGAAGACCGACTCACCGAGATCGACGACTACGTGGCCTACCTGGATGCTCTGAGGGATCACATGGTCTCGGACGACGCGACCACGACTGTGCTCGGCTTCTCGCAGGGCGTAGCGACTGCGTCGCGGTGGGCCGTTCTCGGCAAGGTGCGTCCGGCCAGGCTCATCCTCTGGGGCGACTACCTCCCGCCGGATCTCGATATGGCCGAGGCGGCTGCGGCGCTCAACGGCACGGAGCTGATCATTGTGCGCGGGAGTGAAGATCCTTCTTTGGATGAGGCGTTGCGACTCAAAGAAGAACGGCGCCTAGGAGAGGCTGGCATCCGCTATCGGTTCGTGTCCTACAGGGGGGGGCATGACATCGACCGGGAGACGTTGCTGGAAATCGCGGCGCAGTAGACCGCTGCCTCAAGTCACGGACGCTACGTAGGCACCCTCGAAGGTCGCGACGACCGTCCCAGCGGACTCGACGGTCACACCGAGTCGGATTCTACCTTTCCCCCGCCGCGTGACCGTCGCCGAGAAGCGGGCCCATTCGGCCTCCTCCACGACATCGCATTTCGCAGAGAAATCCCCCTCGACCGGGCGCCGGTACCGCACGCTGCTCTCCTGAATCACCGTATGAGCCTGATGTCCCTCTCTCTGCAGTCGGAGGTGCACGTAGCACCATCCGACGAGGATCGCGAGAGCCGAGATGCTGCCCCCGAACGCGGTCGCACGGTGGTTGAGATTGGGCGTGAGCTCGGCCGAGAGCGTCACCTTGTCGCCATCCAGCTCGGCAACGCGGACCGCCATGTCCGCGGACAGCGGAATGTGTTGGTGGAGGTAAGCCTTGAGGTCCGCCGGGCTCAAAAGTCACCCACGAAGGCGATCTCGTGCACCAGTTCGTGGCCCGTGTCTCGCGCCACCGTCTCCTGAGCCAGATCGATGAGCGTACGGACGTCCGCCGCGGTCGCTCCCCCCAGGTTTACGATGATGTTCGCGTGCTTGTGGAAGATGCCGGCCCCGCCGTGCGTGGTGCCTTTGAGGCCGCACTGATCGATCAGCCGCCCGGCCCCTATGCCTTCGATTTTCTGGAAGATGGAGCCCACACAGGGATACAGCCAAAGGTCGGGATGGCGCTCATCGCGCCACTCGAGGTTCTCGCGCATGACCTGCCGCAGCTCTTCGGCGGGCTGACGCGTCATGCGGAACGTCGCCGACAGCACGATGTCGTCCCGGTGGTGCAGGATGCTCTGGTCGTACCCGAACTCGAAGTAGTCGACGCCCACCGTGATGCGCTCGCCCTCCTCCGTCAGGAGGTCGGCCGAGTCGAGGATCTCTTCGATGAATACCGTGCGCTCGCGAGCCGGGGCCGGAGACAGAAAGTGTAGGTTCTGCCAAAGTGCTCCACCCACCGTGCTCGGTATCCCCACGAAGTGATGGAGGCCGCCGAGTCCCCGCGCGACGGTCTCGTCGATCAGGTCTGGGAAGGTCTCCACGCCCGAGCCCGCCCTGACCGTGACCTCATCCAGGAAGTCGATGCCCCCGACCTCGCTCCGGATGATCAGCCCCCGGAACCCACCGTCCCCCACGAGGATGTTCGCGCCCTTGCCGAGGAGGAAGTAGGGCACCGCTACATCACGTGCTGTGACGACGGCGTTGGCGAGCTCGTCAGGAGTCTTCGCTCGGTAGAGGAGATCTGCGGGTCCGCCGATGCGGAAGGTCGTCAGTGGGGCGAGCGGAACGTCGCGCTCCAGGCGGTCTTCACCGAGCGCCGCGGAGAGGGCTTGAGCGAATTCGGAACTCGACGTCATGGTGGGCCGGCCTCTCGGGGGTGCAGACAGGCGAAGAGTCGGGTTGGGGCCCCAATGTGCGCGGCAAAGATAGCCGAGCGTTTGGGCGACTGGTAGCTTGGCGCGGTTTCGCTGCTCCACCGATACAACTTCCGGGCCAGGTCGCATGGGGATCAATGAGGGGCAGGACTTCGCGGGCATCTTCGACCGTGAGCTCGACCACCTCGCCCGCGAGATCGAGCTCTATGAGGACGAAGCCGAGTTGTGGGTCACTCGCGGTGAGCAGAAGAATTCTCCCGGGACGCTCGCGCTCCACCTTTGTGGGAACCTCATGCACTACATAGGAGATGGCCTAGGAAATACCGGGTACGTCAGGGACCGAGACGCCGAGTTTGTTGATCGCGTCTCACGGGCCGAGTTGCTGGAACGAGTTGCGGCGTGCCGAGACGCCGTCGTCCCTGTGCTGGAGGCTCTGCCTGACCAAGCCTTCGACGCCGTCTACCCGGGGGAACCGCCCACGCGCATGAGCGGGATTCGCACGCGGCCGTTCCTGCTCCATCTGACGTGGCACATTGGGTGGCACCGAGGACAGATCTACTACCACCGAACCGGGAAGGGCGTCTGAAATTGGCGCAGGGCTTCGTCGCGGCTGCGGACTCGTCTCGTTGCGAAGTGGCTATGGCCACTCCTCACTCGCTCGCCTTGCGCTCCTACCCCTGCATCCAATTTGAGACGCCCCCGACCAAGGGAGCCGACCCTGGAGGTGATGGCGCGGCCCTTCTTAGTTCCGCCCTCGCCGCAGGACCCTCCCCGACCTGATATCCCGGTATTCACCGTTCTCGACGGCGGGCTTGCCGTTCACGATCACCCAGGGGATGCCGATGGGGTATTGGTGGGGCTCCTCGAACGTGGCGAGGTCCTGCACCCTAGCGGGATCGAACACGACGACGTCGGCGAACCAGCCTTCTCGGATCTGTCCGCGCAGGCGGACGCCCATCCGCTCGGCGGGTAGAGCGGTCATCTTCCTGACCGCCGCCTCGAGGCTGATGATGCCCTTGTCGCGGGCGTAGTAGCCGAGAACCCGCGGGAACGTGCCGTACCAGCGCGGGTGAGGGTGGCCGTTCCCCGGCTCTGTCAGGCGTCCGTCGGAGGCGATCATCGTGAACGGGTGGGCCATGATGCGCTCGACGTCCTCCTCGCTCATCGCGTGGAAGATCGCGCTCGCGCCGCCGCGGCGGACGGCTTCGATCACCAGCTCGGCGCCGGTCTGGGGAGTCGATTCCATCCCCTCGCGCATGGCCCAGTCGTGCAGCGTACGTCCTTCGAGGCTCCGGTCCCAGTCCACGATGGCTAGCTGGACCCGGTTCAGGTCGTTGCCGCCCCGGTCGTTTATGATGTTGAAGGCTATGCCCGCAAGAATGCTGTCTGCGAGCGCTGCATCTTCCATCCGCTGCAGCAAGGCATCGGTGCCACCCTCCTGTGCCCATGCCGGAATCAAGATGGTGATGCCTGTGTAGCTGGCCGTGTACGGGTACTGGTCAATCATCGCGTCCGTGCCGGCTGCGCGGGCCGAGTCCACCATCGCCAGCGTCAGCGTGGACGATCCCCACATAGGTTGGCCGACCACTTTGTGGTGCGTCAGGACGATCGGGATGTCCGCCCGCCGGCCGATCTCGAGGGCCTCACCCACACCGTCGAGGAGGCCGAGCCCCTCCTCACGGAGGTGCGAAGTGTAGAAGCCGCCCTTCCGGCCCACCACGGCGGACAGGGCCACCACCTCGTCCAGGTCGGAGAACGCACCCGGGAGGTACTTCAGGCCCGTCGAGATACCCCACGCTCCTTCGTTCATCGCCTGCTCGACCATGGATTCCATCCGGCGCAACTCGGCCGCGGTGGGCTGGCGGTCCTCCAGCCCCATGACGGTACGCCGCACGGTGTTGTGCCCGACCATGAATCCGACGTTCATCCCCACGCCGATGTCGGCCGCGGCGTCCAAGTGCTCGGAGAAGGGCCAGGGGCCCCCGCCGTCGGGTCCGCCCAATGCGGTCGTGACGCCCTGCCGCACGTGGCTCTCCGCGCCCGGAAGACGGAGCAGCGGATCGAGGTGTGTGTGCAGATCCACGAATCCTGGACTCACCACCAGGCCCTCGGCGTCGATCACCCGCGTGGCCCGAGCGGGGTCCAATTCGGGGGCGACCTCCACGATGCGATCCCCCGCGATCGCGACGTCCGACAGGACGCCGGGTCGGCCGGTGCCGTCCATCACGGTCCCGCCGCGAATCAGCAAATCCCAGTCGACCGAAGTCTCCAGTCGGATGTACGTGCCATCGAACGACGACGCCCAGGTCGCTCCACCGTCGGTCGAGACTTCCCAGAGTTGCCTTACACGATCTCGTCCGCCGTCGAGGCGAGACCAGGTGATGCGATTGAGCGTGACGCTGCCGGCGGTATCGACGGTCTCACCCTGCATGACCATCTCATCGCCCTCGTACCCGCCCTCGAGCACGAGAAGTGTGCCGCCGTTGTCGACCCACGTCTGATGCCAAACGCCTCGGGTCTGGTCGTAGATGTTGAAGCTCTCACCTTCATAGCCGCTGGGCGTCGTGTAGTGTTCGTGGAGTACGCACCGGCCCAACATGGGACTCAGCGTGTTGTGACCCGCGAGCGCGCCGTTGCTGGCCCGGACCACCCAGCGTCCGGCCCAGAAGTCGAAGTGCCGGTTGGCTTCAGCCGAGCAAGCGGTCTGGGCGATTGCGGGAGCCGGGGCGACGAGCCCCAGAGTAGCGAGCGTCAGAAGCAGGCCAGTGCGCCGCATCGGGCATCTCCATTGGAAGCGTCGAGTGTGCCAAAGTGTCGAGACCGGTACGCTGATGCCACCGCGCCGTGTCCGGTGCCCACCTGTTCGATCTTGGGACGGCTCGTCGCGACACCGCACAGTCTGGGTGTCATGACGATTGTCAGACAAGTATCGTAACCCGTTGCGGTGTAACGTGATGCGCGATATGTGGAGTTTTGGCACGCCCCTTCCAAGGAGTGTGAACCATCGAGCGAGTTCTGCTCGGCCCGAGGGGCGATGTGTGATGGGATGAAGGGTCGGTGATCAGCCTACCGGCTCCGGTCGAGCGACTCGCTTGGTCCAACCAGTTGAACCGACGAATCAGAGAACTGCGATGAGTCAGCAAGACCGCGGTCTTCGAGCCAAGGCAGCCACTCGCGTTGAAGAGCGCAAGTTGCCGTGGGCACTGCTCGCCGCACTGGCGCTGTTGGCCCTTGCCGCGACCTCCTTGGTAGCGCAACAGGCGCCTCGCCAGCTCACGCTGGACGACGCCATCAGCCTCGCCAAGGGGAACAACCCTCTCTACCTGAGCACGCAGAACGACATGTCTGCGGCGAATTGGCAGACGCGGGAGGCTTATGCGGCCTTCCTGCCGAGGGTCAATGTGAGCGGGTCGGCCGGGTACCAAGAGGCCGGCGTCCAACGCATTGGGACCCTGGTGTTCGACGACCAGATCACGGATTGGGCGTTCTCAAGCTACGGCTTGAACTTCAACATGACGCTGAGCGGGAACACGATCTTCGGCATCCCGAATGCCCGCGCGAACAAACGGGCCACCGAGGCCAGGATCGGGGCGGCGGAGTGGAACCTCGAGACGACCGTCGCCTTCCAGTACATGACCACACTGCGGACCGCGGATCAACTCGACGTCGTACAGCGTCAGCTCGACCGAGCACGGCAGAACCTCCAGATCGTGAACACACGAGTGGAGACAGGAGCGGCCGCGGGGACGGAAGGAAAGCAGGCCGAGGTCGACCTGGGCCGAGCCGAAGCCGCCCTCATCGGTGCACAGCGGGACGTCCGTCAGGCCAAGTTGTTGCTTGCCGAGCAGTTGGGGGTTCCTCTCGATTCCGAGGTCACGTTGGCCAGCCAGTTCGAGATCTTCGAGCCGGACTTCGACGTGGACCTGCTGCTCGACGTCGCGTTGAACATGCATCCGTCACTGCACGCGTTCAACGCCCAGGAGAGCGCGAGTAAGGCCGCCGCACGACAGGTGGCGACGAGCCAGTACCTGCCCACGATCAACCTGAATACCTCGCTCAGGGGCAACGCGCTTGAAGCGTTGAACGGGGAGTTCATTACCAAGCAGGCGACGGACCGGGCACAGGGCCGGATGTTGGGCTGTGAGTTCAACAACACGCTCGACAGCGGCCTGGCTGGTGGGTTGCCTGGCTATGATCAGCAGGACTGTAGCTTGCTTGCGCTCACGGACGACGGGTTGGCAGCGGTGATCAACGCGAATAGCGTCTTCCCGCTCAACTTCACGAAGCTTCCGATCTCGTTCAACGCGACCGTGTCGCTTCCAATCTGGACCGGCTTCTCGCGTCAGCGTCAGGTCTCGCAGATGAACAACCTGGCCGAGGACGCGGAGCACAACCGCCGCGCCGAGGAGTTGCGTATTCGGACCGCGGTGACGAATGCCTACGACAACTTGTCCTCCGCCTACCTCGTGGTTCAGGCTGAGGAGAGGAACCGCGAGTTGTCAGAGGAGCAGCTGCAGCTGCAGCAACGCCGCTACGTGCTGGGCGCGGTGGGCCTCCTCGAGCTCATGGACGCACAGACGACGATCTCGACGTCCGACCAGCTCTACCTGAACGCAGTGTACGACTTCCACTACAGCATGATCGCGCTGGAAGCGGCCGTGGGTCAGCCACTCCGCCCAGCCAATCCATAGAGGACGAACCGTGGATATCATTCGAGACACCAGGCCCGCGAAGAAGAGGCGCCGCCTCCTTTGGAGCGTGGTCACGGCTGGAGTCGTCGCGCTGACGATCTTCCTGCCGCGACTGCTTCCTTCGGCTGCCCCGAGCGTCGACGCCGCCACCGTTTGGCGTGACACCGTCGAGCGGGGTACGATGATCCGTCAGGTGCGTGGGCCCGGCACGTTGGTGCCCGAGCAGATGCGCTGGATCACCGCGGTTACGGCGGGCCGGATCGAGCAGATCATGTCACTGCCAGGGACCGCTGTCGAGAGCGGCGACCTCATCATGGTGATGAGCAACCCGGACGTGGACATGCAGCTGCTGCAGGCACAGCAGCAGCTCTCCCAGGCCCGTGCCGGCCTGGCCCAGCTGCGTACGAACCTGCTAACGCAGGAGCTCACCCAGCGCGGGACGGTCGCGACGGTGCGCACCCAGTCGCTCGATGCGGCTCGGACGTACCGCACCAACCAGCGTCTCTTCGATGAGAATCCCGATCTGGTTGCCCGAGCGGACCTCGAGCGGTCTGAGGAGTCCGCGGACGAACTCCAGCTGAGGCTTCAGATCGAAGAGGATCGCCTCGCGGTCATGGTCGGTACGGCGCAGGAGCAGCTCGATGCACAGGAAGAGCAGATCGCGCGCCTCGGTGACCTGGTGCAGTTCAACCAGCAGCGCCTGCAGTCGATGATGGTCGACGTTCCGGTGGCGGGCGTGTTGGCTCCGCTCGACATCCCGCTACAGGAAGGGCAGTGGGTGCAGTCGGGGCAGAACCTGTCGCGGGTCGTGGTGCCCGGTAGCCTCAAGGCGGAGATTCGGATTCCGCAGACGCAGGCGCAGGACATTGTGGTCGGACAGGTCGCGCTGATCGACACCCGCACCGACACGATCGAGGGTGTGGTCGTACGGATTGACCCAGCGGTGCGGAACGGTACCGTGACGATCGACGTCCGGCTGCCGCAGCCGCTACCGCCGTCGGCCAGGCCCGACCTGAGCGTGGACGGCAACGTCGTCATCGAGCGGCTCGACGACGTCACCTTCATGGGCCGACCGACGTTCGGTCGAGCCAACCAGCAAGTGAGCATCTTCAAGCTGACCGAAGACGGTCAGTTCGCGGATCGGATCGTCATTCGACTCGGCGCGAGCTCGGTGAACGATATGGAAATCCGGGAGGGGCTCTCCCCCGGAGACGTCGTGATCCTGTCGGACATGTCCCAGTGGGACGGTTTCGACCGGGTCAAGCTCAGGAATCGATAACACACTCGAAGCACCACAACCCAACAAGGGGCATAAGCATGTCAGAGCGTCCGCTGATCTACTTGGACACGCTGAGCAAGGTGTTCTACACGGAGGAAGTGGAGACGCACGCGCTGTCGAACGTCAGCCTGGAGATCGCGACGGGCGAGTTCGTGTCCATCGCGGGCCCATC
>Ga0066376_10000029_pt1 | contig 100103 bp, 93 predicted proteins | sample Knorr_S15_td_Bot_FD_77009 | JGI IMG/M metagenome (GOLD analysis project Ga0066376, IMG submission 77009) | Marine microbial communities from Southern Atlantic Ocean transect - Knorr_S15_td_Bottom_ad_5009_LV_A | ecosystem: Environmental > Aquatic > Marine > Oceanic | place: Southern Atlantic...
GGCGAAAATGCGCTGGTTGCTGCGGTGGACCTTGGCTTTGGCGAAATCGCGGATTATGACACCCGCATTGCCGCTGCCACCGGCCCTGCCATGGGTATGGCCCACCTCAACGCCGGCCTGAAAAAGGAAAAGAAAGAGCTTTACGGTGGCTGGGGCCAAATTACGCCGGGTGAATTTGAAGGCGGTTTGCGCGCCCACGTTCCCACCAAAGAAATCGGTTCGGATTGGTTGGCCAAATTTGCCAAAGTACTGCCAGAAATTGCCGTGCACGTGGATCCAAATCGGTCCTATCGTTTGCGCGCCTTGGCGGAGCATGCGGTGCGCGAAAGCGGCCGAGTGAAACGTTTTCTGGAGCAATTCAATGAGTACACCCGGACCAAACGTGACGACCATTTGATGGAAGGCGGAAAGGTGCTGTTTTCTTCCCATAGGTCGTTGAAGGAAAAATGTTCCATCCGGGACGACCGCGTGGAAGACTTCATTGCGCGGATTCAAAATTCCGGCAAGGATTCCAGTCTTTATGGGGCACGTCTTACCGGTACCGGCCGCGATAGCGTAATTATTGTGCTTGGCCATAAAGACGGCGAATCCAACTTACGGGAAATCTTTGCCGAATTCCGCAAAGACCACAACACCAAGGGTTCCATCATGTTGGAGTCTGGCCGAGGTGCAGCCGTCAATGGTTGGTGGGAAGGGGTGCTTCAGCCCAAGCAAGAGGACCCGCCAAAGGAAGCTACCGAGAGTGAAGCTACCGCCGAAAAGGGCGCCGAAGCGGAGGGCGCGGATTCCTCCAAAGAAGCTGACGGCACTGAAAAAGCGAAGGATTCCAACACCGCTGGCAAGGACGACAAAGAGTCCGCCGCCACCAGCTGAATCGGCAGGGATAAACTCGGCGGCAATCGCATGTCGCATCCCTTCCTCATTTTCCTGATTCTCTCCCTTGCTTTAGGCGCTTGCGTGGTAGCACCAAGTACGCCGATGTCCACGGCCTCTTTGAGCGGTTACGACGTCCAGCACTATGACCTACAAATACAAATAGATCCTAGTCGGGGTCAACTCAAGGGAAACACCCGGGTACTTTTTCGTGCCACTGCAGATTTGCAAGAACTGCAATTGCACGCTGCCGGGATGGAGATTTTGGCCGTGAATACGCCGGCGGGGCCGTCGGAGAAAGCCCTAGCTACCGGCGGAATCTTGACCATTCCCCTTGGCCAAACCGTTGCCGCTGGAGCGGAATCATGGGTGGATATTCGTTATCAATGCCAACCCTTAGTCGGACTTCATTTCGTGAATCCGCGCGAAAAAGGATTGGACCACGTGCCACATGTTTTCACCCAAGGTGAAGCGGAGCGCGCGCGCTGGTGGTTTCCGTGCCATGACATTCCAGCAGACCGCGCCACCCATACTTTAGAAGCAACCGTGCCGATGTCTTGGACTACGGTGGCGGCCGGCGTAAAAACTAGTCGCACCCTGAATGCCGAAAAAAATACCGTCACAGTGCAGTGGGAAATGGCCCAGCCTATGCCCACTTACTTGTTCACTTTCGCCGCTGGAATTTTTGTAGAAATTGAGGACGGCTGGGAAGACGTCAGCATCCGTTACTACGTAGAGCCTGAAGACATGGCCGCCGGCGTGGCTTCTTTTGCGCATACTCCAGAAGTACTGCGTTTCTTTTCTTCCTATACGGGTTTTCGTTATCCCTTTGCGAAATATGATCAAGTTGCAGTCCGGGACTTTCCTTTTGGTGGCATGGAAAATGTGACGGCTACGACGGTGACCCGCAACGCCATCCATGCGCCGGGATTGCAGGAGGAAATGCCAAGCTGGGGCTTGGTTGCCCATGAGGCGGCACATCAGTGGTTTGGCGATGTGGTGACTTGTCAGGATTGGCCTCACGCTTGGTTAAACGAAGGTTTTGCTACTTACTTCACCCATCTCTATCGTCGCCACGCTTTTGGCGAAGAAAGTTTTCAATACGCGATGGGCCGGGCCGTGGATAGTTACACCCGCGCTTGCCGTGGCGAAAACTTGCGGGCATTGGTGAAGACAGATTATGAAACTCCGTTTGAATTGTTTTTTGACGGCACCATTTACCCGGGCGGTGCTGCGCGGCTCCATTTATTGCGCGGTTGGTTTGGTGAAGAGGTGTTTAAAGAAACCATCCAGCGTTACTTGCACGCCAACGCTTTTGATTCGGTGACTACCGACGACTTGCGGGAAGCTTTGGAGTCAGTCACCGGTAAAGACCATAAGGAAATGTTTCAGCAGTGGTTTTACTCAAAAGGTTATCCTGAACTGAAGATTTCTTGGGAATCAAGTGGCGGAAAATTGCGCATCATTTTGGACCAAGTGCAAAACACTAGCGTGGGAATTCCCGAGGCATTTACCTTTCCCCTAGATTTGCGCTGGCTAGAGAGGGACGGTTGGCATGAAGGTCGGCGGTGGGTCAACGCGGCGCATCATGAATGGGAAATCAGCGTAAGCGGGCCGCCCACTTTCTTGGAACTTGACCCACGCGCTTTTGTGCCGGGAACCTGGCAGATTGAAGAAGACTCCAACGCCACCATGACTCGGGCTCTGCAAGGGCGGAGTTCGCGCAGTCGCTCTTTGGCGGTCAAGGCTCTTATTGGGGCTGGCAACGCCGACGCCCTTTCTACTTTGTGGCAAGTTGCGATGGAAGACCCCATTCCGGAGCTTCGTCGGGACGCCATCCAAGGCTTAGGGAAATTTCCGTTAGTCATTGGCCAAGTGCCGCGGTTACGGGCATCGTTTGCGCGTGAAAAACACGTCATGCCCGGCAACGCTTGGTTGCAATTATTGGCCCAATCTCCGCAAAACGTCGGGGTGGCGTCCTTATTGAGCGGGATTTTAGAAAATGAAAATTCCAGTCCTACCGCGCGGGTGATTGCCCTCAGGGGTTTGTCGCGAACTTTTCAAGCCGACGCCTTGCGTGAGTTTCTATTGCCATGGACGGAAGTCGATAGTCCCAGGGATGGCCTGCGCGGTGCCGCGCTCAGGACTTTGGCCCAGGCACTTCCGGACGAGCAAACGCGGAGCTTACTTTTGAAAAAATCGTGGAGCGGTAACCTCACGAGCACCCGTAAAATCGCGCTGAGTTTACTTAAGCCCTGGCTAAAAACTGCCAGTTTGGAGAACGGTCCAAACCCAGTTCATTCGGCGGTTCAAAACGCCTTGGCCGCTGGCAGTGCCACTTTACGGATGACTGCCGCCAAGCTTGCCCTTACCCGGATGGATTTGTTTGCAGCGGATTTAAAGAGACTTTGGGCCAGAGACCCGGACATGCGGTTGCGTTAAAGGCGGTGACAATTTCGCCGCCCGGCATTTACAAAGCTTTAACAAAAAAGGACCCTCAATTGGGCAAGGTTTTAAGTCGGATAGAAAAATTTCCATCCTTCCCCTTGCCATCCCAAAAACGTATCAGCTACTTTCGTTATTTAGGCCGCGCCATTGTTTACCAACAACTTGCCGGCAAAGCGGCGCAAACGATTCACGGCCGAGTTTGTGCACTGACGTCGGGACCTTATTTCCCGGACCCGGCAGCGGTGCTCAATTTGTCAGACCAGAAATTGCGTGGCGCAGGTTTGTCGCAGGCAAAAATGTTGGCGGTTCAAGACTTGTCCCGCAATGCTCTTGCCGGCACCCTCAAATTGAGCAGTCTTTGGCGGCTGGCAGATGATGAAATCATTGAACGTTTGGTCCAGGTCCGCGGAATTGGGGAATGGACGGCGCAAATGTTTTTAATCTTCCGCTTGGGTCGCCTGGATGTGATGCCCAGCGGGGATTTAGGAGTGCAAGAGGGATTACGTTTATTGGATGGCTTGAAAGAGCGGCCGAAACCTAAAGACTTGGCGGCGCGTACCGAATGTTGGGCGCCGTACCGTAGTGTGGGAGCTTGGGCCATGTGGCGTCTTGCCGATGGGGCAGGCGCGTAGAATCCCTCTATGTCATCCACGGCCCTCCTCGTTCTCCGCCTCGCCGCTGGTTTGGGTTTAGCGGTACACGGCTACCAAAAAGTCATTTCCGGCACCGATTTTTCAGAGTGGCCCTGGCAATTCGAAGCCATGAATGGTTTTGCCGGTTGGTTGGATTCCTTGGGCGTGCCACTTCCTCACCTTGCCGCTTGGATAGCCAAACTTTCCGAATTGGTGGGTGGCGTATGCGTTGCCTTAGGATTTTTCACCCGACCTGCCGCCTTCTTCGCCGCCGTCACCATGGCTATCGCCATTTTGGTTGCCCACTTAGGTGACCCTTTTGGCGATTGGGAATTAGCCGCGCTTTACTTCGCGGCGATGACCGCCATCATGTTTTCTGGCCCAGGGGAGTATTCTCTGGATGCCAAGCGTCGGGATTAGTCTTTCATACCTCGTAAAAGGTAATCAGCGAAAGAATTTCATTATGGGGTGGTGCTTTCCTCGCCTTGCCCGGGTAGTTTTTCTCCTGCTTTGGTTGACAGGGAAACAAGAAACAACATTGAAAACATGACGGCTTGGACAAGAATGGCCAGCACCTCTTTCAACTCTTTGTCTTGAACGGTGAGTTTGTACCAAGCTACCCACCAGAAAGCGAAAGCTATTGGAGCCAAGGCAAAGCGCACGAACAAGTAACCCTTGTGGTTAAAGGAGTGCGAGGGGTTTTTCGATGCGGCACTAGTTACCCAATTGTAAATAATGATGGCAATCATCGAACCCAGGCCAATCCAGGTAAATATTTCCCACATTGCATAGGGTTCGTAATTGGCCCACAACATGTCGCGCAATCCCCAGGCGTCTACGTTTAAGGTTTGTTCAAAGAAAGGGAGCACTTCGGCTTTGGAAAGATTATCAATGGTTTCTTGGGTTTGGCCTGCTTTGTCGACTAGATATCTTCGCGCAAGAACCACTTTGTCGCCGCCCTCCTGGTACAATTCGCCAGCAATGATGCTGCCGATGGACCAGCCAATGCCTACGGTAAAGTTGACATAGCCCATATACAGACCTTCTTTTCCTGGCGGAGCAATGCTTGCCAAGTAGCGCATTTTGGTCGGCGAAGCGGTCATCTCTCCGAAGGAGAAAATGCCAATCATGGCAATAATCCACCACCCATTCATGCTTAAGCCCAGCGCGTAGATTGCCCCGGCGGACACCAAAACTCCCAAGATGATGGCGTGTAGGGATTTTGCTTTGCCAGTTAAATATCCCATTGCAAAAGCAAAGAGACTAATCAGGAAGGCATTAAAGTTAATCACCCACTCCTGGGTAAGATTTCCCCCATGTACGGTTGGAATGGTTAGGGCTAGCGAGCTGCCCCCCAGAGATTGGATCAAGTAATGTGCGGCAAAGGGCAGGGCAATTGCCCCCAACCAAATTGACCGCGTAAGGTTGCGCATGGGTCGGTTATTTGCCTTCTTTGCAAGGAAGATTAAGCCACCAACCAAAAAAACAACACCCCCAAGAATGAATAAAAGTGGCGTTCCCCCAACAGATTCCTTGAGGGCGTTGGCCACAGCTCGGGAATCTATCCAGTCGTCAATAAAGTTGGGAAGAATGTCAAATAGCTGATAGAACATCAGCCAGAATCCGGCGAAAGAAATCGTAAAGAAAAACAAGCGCGGTTCCAAAAGACCTCGAACGGAGTTTAATAAAACCCTAAACACCCCCTCTTTATTAGTTTCGCCGTGATGGTCGGGTTCCTTAAAGAGTAAAAGGGGAAAGAAATTCAGGGCAATGCCCGCGGCGCATGCAAGGAAGACATAGGTCCAATCCAGCACGCGAAGGTAGCCAGCCAACATGGGGCCAATGAATGCTCCAATGTTAACCATTTGATAAAACATCGCCCAGCCAACCGAAGCGAATTTCTTGGGCATTTGGTGGGCAATTAATCCTTGCAATCCTGGTTTGAAAATGGCGGTTCCCAATGCCAAAAACATGGCACCTACGAAGAAAATTGTATAAGTCCAGTCAGCGCCATCAGGGCGGGCTTCGGCAAGGGACATCCCGGCCAAAGATTCGGCCATGAAAATGGAATAGCCCATGACGAGGTAACCGATGATTTTCAAAACGGTGCTAATCACAATATTGATCTTGTATCCATAACGATCAGCAAAGCCACCGGTGAAAATTGGCACGAAGCTTTGGACTAGTGCCCAAATAGCAAAAAGCATGCCCTTTTGTTTGTGGTCAAATTCCGGACCGCCCTCTTGGAAAGCGGCCACCATAAAAACCGGCAGGACTACGCGGACGCCGTAGTAAGCGAAACGCTCAACTAATTCCATCCAGTTAGCAATCCAGTAAATATTGCTAAAAGAGGAAAGTTGTTGCAGAAGGGGAACCTTCGCGCCCGCTGCTTCAGGGTGGCTTTCGTTGGACATTGCCACAGACCCTAGCAGGGCGCGGCCTTATCCTGAGGCCTATGAATTCCGACGCCATTGCCGCATTTGTAAACCAAATCTGGGAGGATGAAATCGTTCCCAACTTGGTGGATTACATCGCCATCCCTGCCAAGTCGCCACTGTTTGACCCAGACTGGGAAAAAAATGGTCACATGGAAGCGGCGGTCCAGCTGATTGCTGATTGGTGTCGTGCGCGGGAAGTGAAAGGCCTTGAGATGGAAATCGTTCGTTTGCCCGGCCGCACGCCATTGATTTATATGGAAATTCCCGGCGAAAGTGATGACACGGTTTTGATGTACGGCCATTTAGATAAACAACCCGAAATGGTGGGCTGGCGGGATGACCTGGCACCTTGGAAACCGGTTTTGAAAGGGGACAGGCTGTATGGCCGCGGCGGGGCAGATGATGGTTATGCCGCCTTTGCCTCCTTGACCGCCATTGAAGCGGTGCAAAAGCACGGCGGCAAGCACAATCGGATTGTGGTCATCATTGAAGCTTGTGAAGAAAGCGGTTCTTATGACTTGCCGCATTACATTAACCACCTTTCCGACCGCATTGGCCAAGTCAGTTTGGTGATTTGCTTGGATTCTGGCGCCGGAGATTATGAACGGCTTTGGAGCACCACTTCCTTACGCGGCATGGTCGCCGGAGATTTGCGCATTGATGTTTTGCATGAAGGCATTCACTCCGGTAATGGCAGTGGCATTGTTCCTTCCAGTTTTAGAGTATTGCGTCAACTCCTGGAGCGCATCGAAAACGCCGACACCGGCAAAGTGCTACTGCCGGAGTTTGAAGTTGAAATTCCAACTCAGCGTGCCGAGCAAGCGGCAGTGGTCGCCGAAGTTTTAGGCAGTCAAGTGGTGGAAAGCTTCCCCTTCGTGGATGGCGTGAAACCCATGGCGACCGATCGCACTGAATTAGTTTTAAACCGCACCTGGCGCGCGACCGTTTCCTATACCGGTGCCGAAGGCCTGCCGGCATTGGGTGACGCCGGAAATGTTTTGCGTCCATACACCGCGATGAAACTTTCTTTCCGATTGCCACCTACTGCGAACTCTGAAAAAGCGTCGGCCGCCGTCAAAAAAGTCTTAGAAGAAAATCCTCCGTCGGGCGCCAAGGTCAGTTTTGTGGCGGAAAAAGGTGCCGACGGCTGGAACGCCCCCCCTTTGGCAGAATGGCTTGGCGCTTGCGTAGACGAAGCTTCCCGTGCTTACTTCGGCAATCCTCCCGCTTACATGGGTGAAGGCGGCACCATTCCGTTCATGGGCATGTTGGGTGAAAAATTCCCGCAAGCGCAATTTTTAATCACCGGAGTCTTAGGTCCTAGTAGTAACGCCCACGGACCTAACGAGTTTTTACACATCCCGTGCGGTAAAAAACTCACCGCCTGTACCGCTCATGTTTTGGCGGCGCATGCACAACGCTAAACCAACATGCATAAATTCAAAAAGTGCACAACTTAAAAGCACACGCCGCGGAGTTGGGTTTACAGTTACGTGGAGTGTTGCCGATAAAACCTCTGCCGATGGAAACCCGGCAACGTTTGGACGCTTGGTTTGCGGAAGGCCGCGCCGGCGAGATGGAATATTTAGAACGTGGTCGGCCGGTGATGGATGATTTGCGGGCTTGGAAACCATGGGCCAAGTCAGTGGCTTTGTTTGCCTTTCCTTATCACCGCCCGGCAGGGGGATTTCGCGGCGGCGGCCAAGTGGCGCGCTATGCATTGGGCCGGGATTATCACAATGTCATCGGCCGTAAGCTGGAAAAGCTCGGCAAGCGGTTAAGGGCTGAAAATGAGGTGCAACGTTTTCGCGCGGTCACTGACGCTGCACCGGTTTTAGAAAGAGAGTGGGCTATCCGTGGCCAAATTGGCTGGCGCGGGAAAAACACCTTATTGTTGGACCCGGACCATGGTCCGTGGGTTTTGCTGGGGGAGTTGTTGGTGGACAAAGAATTCGCAGAGTGGTCTGCACCTCTGTCCCGCACCGCCACTTGCGGCAGTTGCACGGCGTGTTTGGACGCTTGCCCGACCGATGCTTTTACTGCTCCCTTTGAGCTGGACCCGCGCAAATGCATTTCGTATCTCACCATAGAAACCCAAGGTCCTATTCCGGAGGAACTTCGCCCGGGGATGGGGGACCACGTCTTTGGCTGTGATGTTTGCTTGGAAGTTTGCCCCTTTGGCCATAAAAGTCCCGACCATGCCGACGACTGGGGCGAAATTGCCGCGCTTGAGGAATTTGAACTCACCGCATTTTTGGAAATGGATGAAGTTACTTTCAACCAAACTTTTACCGCTAGCCCCATCCGTCGCGCAGGTTGGGAAGGGTTTTTGCGCAATGTCTGTGTGGTGCTTGGCAACCTCGGCAAAGGCCGGGAAGCTCTAAAAAAAGCCGCCGACCATCACCCCTCCACGCTAGTGCGGGAACATGCCGCTTGGGCCTTACCCAGGATGAACGGGTAATTTAATTTTAAAACTCATACGCCACCCCACCAAGCACCGTCGATGAAAGCGGGTCATAGTTGAAATAAATAGGTGATTTATGGGGCAACAGGACCTTTTGTAAAAAAATAGCGGTGAAATTTCCCAAAGCAGCGCCGGCAAGAACGTCGGAAGGGTAATGAGCACCGGCTTCGACACGGGCCCATGCGGTGCCATAAGAAGTAGCCCAACTTAAGGCCATGATGGATTTAGAAAAGGCGTCATCTCGGTTGGCGGCGATAAAAGTTTGTTGGGTGGTGGCGGTGTAAGCAAAGCTACGTGCCGCATGTTGGGACGGAAAACTGGGGCTGTTGGCGGCACCGCTGGGACGGGTCCGGTCGGTGGCTTTTTTAATCCACAGCCCGGCTTCAGTGGCGGTGATGGCGGCGGCATGCCCAAGCAATGCTTGCCGCAGGGGCCTAGAGGTTTCTTCGGCATCGATGAAGTAAGCGACTTGGGAAACATTCATCAACCTGTTGGCACAAAATCGCAAATCATCGCTCCATTTCCCGGCATTCTCTTCGCTTCCAAACACCGGGGCTTGCTGCCGAGCCCACTCAGAGACTCCAGTGTCCGCCCCGGTTATCCAAAAAGTGGCCGCCGCTGCTGCCGGAACCTAGGTCGCTGGACTTTGCCAAGCTTCTTGGGCGGCATCTTGCCATGAGGATCCAGCGCATCCTCCCAGTAGGCAACCATCAGAGCCAAAAAGGGAGCCAAAATCCCATGGTCGGGGTCGTGGAGAGGGGAGCGATGTGGGTCACAGCCAAGAATTTTATGAACCTAAGCCAGGATAAATGAGTCCAAGTCCTTAAGCTGCAAGGATTTCCGACACCCTTAAAAGAGAATTCCTAAAAAAAGCATAAAAAACAAGCGGAATAGGGAGTAATTGCGCTAGTCTTCGCATGAACCCCATACGGTTCCATTGCTCCTTTTCTTCTGCCAAATTCAAGCAGATGCAACCTCATCATTACTACAACACTCAGAAGTACTGCTCGCATTGTCGAGATTACGTACGGTTTCTCCAAAGTCTAGACCAAAGTTATTGTGTGGACTGCGGAGCCAAAGTGCGCCTTTTCAGCCCCAATGACAAGAAAACCTTCTTGGCGGGCATCAAGGCAAGTAAGCGACCAGGTCGCCCTAAAAAACGGGTTTCTTAAGCAGGTCTACTCATCTCCTTCCCCTCATCTGAGGGAGGACCAAGCCGAAAAACCCTTCATTTTTGCCTTTTCCCCCAAAGGCAGTTTTGCCTCAGGCTCCAGTCCTGGGGCATTTTTTTTACACTTTCTCGGTGCGCCCACCCCTCTTCCGATTTTGCTTGGTTTTGTCTCGCCACTTATGCCGACGAAATCCCTTGGTGATTGTTCGCGAAGCCGTAGCCGAGGGGGTTGATTGCGTGCAATTGCGCGAAAAGGAAATGACCTCGGCAGAAATGTTTAGGTGGGGAGCGGAATTAAAAGCGGTGACTGATGAGCTAAGCGTCCCCTTGGTCGTGAATGACAATGTGGAAGTGGCGGTGGCTCTAGAGGCACGAGGAGTGCACCTTGGCCAGGACGATATGCACGTGGATGATGCGCGTAAATTGCTCGGCCAGGATTTTTGGATTGGATTGTCCACCCATGATTTAGAGCAGGTGGACGAAGCGGCTGAGTTGGAGGTGGATTACGCTGGGTTTGGGCCAGTATTTGCCACGGAAACTAAGGGCTATACTCAAGGATTGGGTCCGGAATTTTTGGCAGCAGCAGTGGCCATTGCCAGGGTGCCTTTGGTAGCAATTGGCGGCATTCAGCCCGAAACCCTGCGCTTTATCCCTGAACAATGCGGAGTAGCAGTTTCATCTGCAATCTGCTGCGCACCAGAGTTTCCTTTAAACTTTGGTACGCAGTGAAACACCTAAACTTGAAGTATGTGCTATTCGCGCCCAACCTTCGGCCCAACCTTTGCAGTTTGCCTGCTCCTGGTCGTAACCAGTTGCTCCTCCGATTCAGGGGGTGGGGGCGGCACCACTTTTGGAACTTCCAATAACCCGCCGATTGCTGGACCAGACACGGCAAGAACACCCACAAACCAAAACATTACGATTCCAGTTTTTGATAACGACAGCGATATCGAGGGAGACCCCATAGAACTGATTTATGTGGATACCACTTCGGCCCAGGGAGGAAGCATGATTGGTAACGGTGCAACTTTGGGTGAGAGCACCGGTATTCAATATTCCCCACTACTCAATTTCCGCGGCGCGGACTCTTTCTCTTATTCCATTACTGACAATGTTGCGTCTACCAACGCTACCGGCTTGGTGACGGTTTTCGTTGGCGATAATGACCCCCCCGTTGCAGGTTCCGATTTCGGTTTCACCAGCGAATTACTTCCTGTCACTGTGGATATATTTGCCAATGATTCAGATCCCGACGGGGACAATTTTACGATTGTTTCGCTAACCCAACCCAGCAACGGGTTGGTGCAGGTGTTGGGCTCTCAACTTACTTTTTTCCCGCCCAATGGTTTTAAGGGTAGTGACAGTTGCACCTATACCATTGAAGACACCATGGGGGAAATAGGAGTCGGCACCGTTTTCTTTACGGTTCACTCCGCTTTGCGTTTTACCGCGGACGACAATTGGCGTTTACAGGAGGGGGCCAAGCGACCTCGCGTTGGAACCAACCCCAGCAACAATAATATTTATATGTACTTTCAAGCCCTCGGCACGGACTACCGTTCCATCGCTACCGATGGCCTGACTTTTCCAACCAGTGCCAGCTGGAATATTCAGGATAATGCCGACCGTTCTTTTGACCCGCGGATGACACTGATGCCAACCCAAGATCCACCCGGCACTTCCATACAGCGCATTTTTTCTTATGACGATGCTCTTGCCGCTTTCACCAGCTTGGACTCCGCCGACGCCACCTCTTTTATTGCAGGTGGCACCGTTTACACCCCGGATGGCGCCACCCAAGACCCAATTGGTGGCAGTACCTCCTTTAAGGATTCAACCGGCCAAGTCTTTCTTTTGTATCTTGGCCAAGAAGGTGTCGACGAAAGCCAAACCATGAGGCGCGCTGTCTCCTCCGACAATGGTTTAAGCTTCAGCTTAGATTCCGCAAATATCTTTGCTGAAACTGGGGCGGCTTCCTTTGGGAACGTGAATCCCATGGTGGTACCCCTTGGTTTAACTGGTTTTCGATGCCTCACCCTAGTCGTCGGTGAAAGCGCCCCTGATCCACCGAACACCGCCGCCGGCACGATTCATTCTTGGATTTCGGGAGACGGAAGTAACTGGATTGACGAGGGAGCCATCCTTACCACCGAAGATTTTTCCACCCTGGACATTTACTCCTTAGGAAATCCCCACATGGTGGCCCTTCCCAGTGGCGGCTGGCGAATTTATTGCGACGCCATGGATGCCAGCGGCACCTTCGGCATAGTCAGCGCCTGGTCACTTTAATCCTTTACGGTTCAACCAATCGCTAGATTATTTTATCCTTCACAATGTAGCTAATCGCGGTGCAGGAAAAAATGTTTGGAACCAAACAAATGTCGGCCGCTGAAAAAAGTATTTTCCAACCACGAGAGTAGCCGATATTTCAAGCGAGCATGTTTATGCCGCGCTGGCCGATTTCCAGGCGGGGTTTTCTCGTAAAGGTCAGCTTGCCAATCCATTTTCTTTATCCGTTCCAACATCACCGCTGGATGGCTTCCTGAAAACGGTGGGATTTCCTTAAGCGGCCCATAATCGAAGAGGGTGGTCGCCAAGCCAAGCTCCATACCCAAGCTTTTCTTCGCCCGATGCCAAGCATCAAAATGATTCCGCTTTTGCTCCATGAGTTGGGGCGGCCGCACCCAGCCGTAATGAAAAATTCGCGCACCGGAATGGACACAGCAAAGTTTTTTGGTTCCCTCCTTCTGGCGATAACTAACTCCGTCAAAATTCGGCACCCGACGAAAGCTTTACGCGTCATTTCGTGAATGAATGTCCGGCAAGTTGCGTAACATGCGAATTTCCTGTTTGTACCACGCATGAGATTTGTGGACATGGTCGTAATTTCCCCAAAAGTGGAGGTAGTCAAAAATCATCCCCTCCACCCGATCATCCGTCCAATATTTCTCACATTGCTTCCGAATCTGCGGCAAATCATCTTCATGCAGCACCTCATCGCCCTGTAAATAAAGTAGCCAATCTCCGGTGCACCGCTGTTTAGCTAAATCGGTCTGATGCGCGTATTCAGTGCCGCCTGGAAATTTTTCCAAATTCCACACCGTGTCAAATAAAATGATTTTTTCCGACCTAAGCCCTTCAATTTCAAGCCGAGTGGTGTCGTCGGCGTCCGAATCTCCAAGCGCAATGACGTATTCATCCACCAAAGGTAAAGCGGATTGAATGGACTCCAGAATGGGGTAATGGAGTTTGCTCCCATTGCGAAGAAATGTAAACGCGTTAATTTTCACCGACGCTTTATATTAACTCTCTCGGGGAGCGGATGTTTTGAGTGGCCCCCGTTTTTAGAAGCCCTAAAAAACGTAGCCAACGGAGGCGGAAATCGAAAACCCGGATAGAGACAAGTCGTCGGGCGTTGCGGAACCAGAGGTAGCGTATTCAATAGGAACGAGGGTAAATTCGTAAAGCGCACGGACGTCTAAGAATAATGGCGGCACGTGTATGTGACCCATCCGCAATTTCCACCCCAACCCAGTCGACAAGCTAAGCCCCGAGTCATAGTCGCCGACTTGATCCACGGCCTCGCCATCATATTCAGTGAATTCATATCCGGTATAAAGATTAAGCAAAGCGTCCATAAACAAACCATCTTGACGGGCCGGGTATTCGTGATGTCCTAGAAATCCGCTAGGTGGGTTATAAAGATGGGCAAACCCAGAGTCCAGATAGGCGCGCCCTCCGGCCGACAACTTGGTGCCCTTCAAAGTTCCCTTGGTGCCACCAGCGGAAGTGCCATTGACTTCTGCCCACGGGGTGAGTTCGAGAAGAAGTGAAAACGGGGTATGAAAAGGAACGCCGGTAGGCCCCTCAAAGCGTCCCAGAAATCCGGATTGAGCGGCATCACCGGTTCCCGTGGGGAAGAAGTCGCCCGAGGACGTAGCTTCGTACTCTTGGTCAATGAGTGGAACCGGCAAGCCTAGGGAAACTGAGCTACCGGCACAGGCGGCCGGCAGGATGAATAAGAGGAGCAGGGGGAATCGCATGTTTAGGAAGAAGGAAATTTACCCAAATGTGACGGATTTTTCAAACGATTATTCAAGGGCGATTATTTGGTGGAGCTCTGGAACCCGTCGGCGGTAATAGAAACGCAACATCTAATTTCTTTGAGCCCTAGAGACGAAAATATTTTGGTCATCACTCCATAGGGTTGAAAGTGAATTTGTTGCTTTGGAGTAGAGAGACCAAACCCGAATTTCGGAATCAGCTTTATTTCGTCAGGAGCAACTTGTGGAGGTCCCGATTCTTCCCCGACAGTTTTTCACCGAATAGCTTTAAGAATTTCGGGTTGTAGCGAGTAATGGCGGCAAGGACTTTCTCCGGGGTGGCAACTTCCATTTTTCCGATTTCGGTCAATAAGTCGCCAAGAGTCCTCGGGTTCTTCCGGTCTTTGTTAGATTTGCAATGAGCAAGGAGGGTATGAGTGATGCCCCAGCTGGCAACTGCTTGGCGGAGCTGAAAGCCATCATTTTTCCAGGCCAGAGCGTTTTGAATATAAATTCCTTTGGTGCTTTCTTCGCGGGAATGAGAAAGACTCTCAAACTCTTTTAGGTAGCCATCTCTTTCCGGAATGGATGCCTGATATTCTATATTCCGCCCTCCAGCTCGATAGCTGTAATGATTCCCAGTGAAAGCCACTTCGGCGATTTCAGCGAAGCCGAGCAAGGAATGAGGCAAGTTGCCGAATCGTTTTTTTAGTAGTTGCGCGACTCCGCGATTGACTAGGTCACATAAGGGAGCGTGGTTTTCCCATGGGCACGTCCAGCGTGCGCCGCAGGGTCCACTTTTCATGCCCGGAACGCCTTTGCAGTTTTCATGTCCCCAAGGGCGTAACGAGGCATAGGAAAAGTAGGAAAGGAGTCCATCCTCTTTATACTGAACATTGAATAGAGTTCTTTCTTCGAGCCTGTCGACGACCAAAAGAAAGACTCGGGGTTGAACCACTGAGGACGTGGCAAGTCGGGGTGTCAACTCCGTTTGGCTAGGAAGTAAATAATCTTGGTCAAACCAAAGAAAAATTTTATCAAAGATGGTTTCAACGGGAACTTTTTTTGCGCTCGGGCCGGTATAGGTAGGAAGATAAAATTGCAGGTCATGACCCATGGGGACGATGAGCGCTAGCTGGTTTTGGCAAAGCAGTTCCAGCCTGAATTGAGGGCCATCGAGGTCTTTATTTAATTTGCTTATTCTTTTGCGAATCGCGGTGAGAACCTCTGCTTCCTTAGCCGGCGGTTCTTGGCCGACTAAAGGGGAAAAGGTCGGCACAATAAAGAAGGAAGTAAGAATGAGAGCTATGGATTGAATCATGATGAATTGGTTAAAAAACCCCGGCCTTGGCAAGAAGCCGAACAATCAATTGGCCCATCCTACGCAACCAATTGGCCAGAAACGAAAAAGTTTTTTCAACGAATCTTTCTAATTCACTTCAAAATAAGAACTTACGCAGATTGTGGGTACTTTGTGGAAAACCTGGGGAAACCACAAATCGGCCAAGCGGACGAAGTTTTTACCCAGTAATTGCAAAAAAGGGGGATTTAACGGGTTACCAAGCTGGAAATCCTTACGTAGGATAGGTTTAGAGGAAATTCACAGTGTCATTCGCATCCCTGAAAGAAAACCAAGTAAAAAGCTACGCCGCTAGGCTTGAGGCTTTTGGTTCTTCCCAGGATGACCAAGCTCTGATTGGATTGGCAAATAAATTGCCCAAATCCACCGTAAAGGACAAAGACCAGGTGTCCACCTTGCTGATGGCCGCTTACCGGGATACCGCTTCTAATGAAGCTTTCGGTTTGCTTTACGAGCTCAACCACGAAGGTGTATTGCGGCTCATCTATCATCACTTGCGGCGCTCTTATTACGCCGTGGATGCAGCCGATGTGTTGCAAGAAGTTTTCTTCAACATTTTCCGCTACCCATTCAAGTTTAATCCAGACCGCCCAAGCGCATTTCGTAACTGGACTTACTCCATTGTGCGTAACACCTGTCTTAAGCACAGCCGCAAAGCACAGCGCAACCGGGCGATTTCATTGGGGGCACCCATCGGGGACCCCGATGATGAAATGACCCTGGAGTTGGTGGACGAAGCTGGAGCAACTCCGTTTCAACAAACTTCGGATGATGAAGCGTTAGAAAATCTGGTCGGCGCCTGGACGCTTTATTTGCACTTTTACCTGCACGCATATCGGTGCCTGACCCCGCGTGAAAAACGCGCGCTCTATTTAGTAGAAGTGGACGTGCTTCCTTATAAGGAAGTTGCCGCCATGCTCGACGTCCGCGTCGAGAACCTCAAGATGATGATTTTCCGCGCTCGTCGGAAGGTCTATACCATCATGAAACGGAAGTTCTCGGCAGGTCAGAGCGCCGTGGATCGCCGTGTGGTTAGCGAGCAGGTCATGCTTGGAGGGCAAAGCTAATGTACGAACGCACGAATTTCCTCGATGCGATTCGCACGGTCCGTTCTTCCTCTCGGATTTTGTGCGCTGCATTCCAGCGTGACCTGTCCGCACTCTTTGATTGTGAACTTCCGGAAGACGCCGCCCGTCGCACCATGGCCCACATGGAAGCGTGTGAAGATTGCGCCGAATTCTTCCAGGCCATTCGCCTACAAGCCCTAGCCCACAAAGATTTGGCGGTGCCGGGCTCCTTGGCCCAACGGTTGCGTCGTTTGCGCGGCGAAGACTTGTTTGAAGGCATGACGGATTCAGAAATTGTTCGTCGGCTGGCTACGGCCCTTTACCAACTCGGCAAAGCCTATGTGTTGGCTGCCACGGATGAGGAATACAGCATCCAGGTTGCCGAAGAGCCAGTAGAAATAGATAGTTTTGAAAGTGGCGAGGCCGCAGAAGCGGTAACCGCCGCCGAGGAGACGGGAGCTTGCGCTACTCCGGCATCAACTTTGGAAAACAAAGCCGATGACCGCCTAGCCCACGGTCGCCGACTTCTCGACGAGGCCTTAAGCCTCAAGCCAAAGTTTGCTGAGGCGCGGCTCTACCTGGGCTTCACTTGCCAAGCTCAAGATGACACGAAAGGTGCCGCCGAAGCCTACCGTCAGGTTTTCTTGCGTACTGACCGTCTCATCAACCGTGCCCACGCCGCCATCCAGCTAGGCATGTTGCATGACCACGCCGCTGAGCACGCCGAAGCCTTGCGTTTCTATCGCTGGGTGGTTGCAGCAGGTTTGGTGGCGCGCCGCCCCGAATTTTCCTTCGTGCTTCACAACATTGTGGTGGAACATATTTCCATGGGTAATCTTTCCGCCGCCGCCGCATTATTAGGCCGCATCCGTGAGGAACGCCCTCAACTTTGGGAACAGTCCCGCGCTTGGTTGCGCGCCGCTCCCGAACTCCTCGGTCGCCTCAAAGCTGACGCCGCTTGCCGTCAACTTTTTGAAACCGACGAACCCGCTTACTTCGCCGCCTAAACATGTCAACCCAACCTGGATTCCGACGTACCACCCGCTTTGCCGGGCTGGCTTTAGTCCTATCCTTGGCCCTTGCCACCATGGCAAGTTTGGCTCCGCAGGTGTTTGGCGGTAATCGTGATGGTCGCTGGTCAAACGGGGACCGGGGCGACAATCCGGTCATCGGCAGTCTTCCTTGCGCAGCAGCTCCGCAAATGGAGTGGATGTTCTGGGAGGGTTTAGAGAATGAGGACTTGGAAACTAGCTCCTTTGGTTTTGCCCCAATGATGGCCATGACGGGTGAAAATCTGGATTCTGACATCTTGACTGCTAATGGAGATCCTTACGGCCGCGTGAACCGTTACGAAAATTGGGATGCCGTCGGCTCCACCAATTACGCCCGCTTTATTTTGGACCGCTACGCCGTTCAAGATGAAGAAATTTTGGTCTGGCACTGGGTGCCCAATGAGTATCGTGGCGGACTTATCGAAGTTTTCTCTCCATTTGGAAACACCACTTTTGAATCCACTGCCGATGCCTTCCAAGTCCCAGTTTCGCTGATTTCTGGAAGATCCGGCACCACTAAAACCGCCACTGCTTTTACCTTCTGGCCAAATGGCGCCAATGCGGACCTTGGTCGCATCAAGTTACAGGTAGAAATGATTAACGAAGTGGTAGTTCTGACCTACTTGCCGTAAAATTCCGCGCGTGTGCCCGCGCCTAGTCATCCCGCAAGGGGATTTTGGGGGAATCGGCCCGGAAGTTGCCCTTAAGGCAATCGCCAGACCAGAAACTCGCCAAAGATTCCGCCCTCTACTCATTGGCCATTTACAAGCTTTGCAAAGCTTGGCCGACGAAATGGAATTGGGCTTACAGCTAAGTCCTACGGCATCAGCCACCGAAGGATTTGAGAGGTCCACGGCCGACCCCATTCCAGTGCTGGAATTGGAAACATCCGCTTCGACGGATCCTCCTGGTCGACCGGCAGCCTCATTTGGATTAGCTTCAGTTGAAGCAGTGCTCCGAGCGGGAAGTTTATGTCGGGCAAAAAATGCCGACGCCATGGTGACTCCGCCAATCCATAAAGAGAGCATGCATCTGGCTGGCTATGCTTTCGAGGGGCAAACTCAAATCCTGGGCGAGCTTTCGGGCGGTAAACGTTACGGCATGTTAGCCTGCAACGGAGACTTGAAAATCCTGTTGGCCACCCGCCACATGGCGTTGCGGGAAGCGTTGGAAAAATTGGAAATCACTTTGGTTTCTAAGCAAATTCGGGTGGCGCACGAAGCAGCTCGGGATGCGCTTGGGTTAGAAAATCCACGGATTGCGTTGGCAGGGCTGAATCCCCATGCCGGTGAAGGTGGCGCTTTCGGCAAAGAAGAAATCAAAGTTCTGCGCCCCGCCATCCTGCGTTCGGAGGAGGAATTTGGCTTTAAAACAACCGGCCCGGTGGTTCCAGACGTCGTTTTTGCCGAAGCCGCGCAAGGGAAATGGGATGTTGTTATCGCCCTTTACCACGACCAAGCTTTTATCCCACTCAAACTCTTGGGCCGAGACATGGCTTGGACTGTTTTGGTGGGGGCGCCCGGAATCTTGCGGACTAGTCCGATGCACGGTGCAGCCTATGACATTGCCCGAACTGGAGTGGCCGACGAAAAACCTTTTCTTTACACCCTTGAACGGACTTTGGACATTCTTAAGGAAAAAGGGGCACTCTCCTCATGAAAAAAGGGGCACTCCGTAAAGAGCACCCCTAGGGAAATAACGGGGCAAAAGCCCCCAGCCCTACATGGAAGTGAGGTATCGATCCACTTCCCACTGGTGAACGGTGGCAATGTAATCTTGCCACTCAGCACGTTTGGCAGTGATGAACTGGGAGAAAGCGTGTTCGCCTAAAGCGTCCTTGAGCACGTCATTTTTCTCAAGAGCATCCAGAGCTTCGCCGAGATCGGCAGGCAAACTCTTAATCTTGAGGCGAGAACGCTCACGCTTACTCATGCGATAAACGTTGCCGGATACCGGAGCAGGTGGCTCAATTTTATTTTTGACACCGTCTAAGCCCGCGGCCAACATGCACGCAAAGGCAAGGTAGGGGTTACACGAAGGGTCAGGCATGCGCAGTTCCAAACGCGTACCAATGCCACGGCGATCCGGAATTCGAATCAACGGTGAGCGGTTTTTCATTGACCATGCCAAGTGGGTTGGAGCTTCGTAACCAGGCACCAAGCGCTTGAATGAGTTGACTGTAGGATTTGTAATGGCAACCAAAGCGCGGGCGTGCTTTAAGAGTCCGCCGATGTACCAGCGCATGAGGTCGGAAATGCCACCGTGATCTGCACCCTCTTCATAGAAAGCATTTTCACCATCTTTAAACAAGGACTGGTGAACGTGCATTCCTGAGCCGTTCTGGCCGAAGATGGGTTTGGGCATAAAGGTGGCATGCAAACCCATGTCCCGGGCAACGCGACGAACCACGAACTTAAAGTTGGTCAAACGGTCTGCGGTCGTGATAGCGCTATCATATTTGAAGTCAATCTCGTGTTGACCTGGAGCCACTTCATGGTGGGCGGCTTCAATTTCAAAGCCGAGCTTTTCAAGGGCAATGGTGATTTCGCGGCGGCACTCTTCGCCGAGATCTACTGGAGCCAAGTCAAAATACCCGGCCGAGTCGTGGGTGTCGGTGGTGGCAGCCCCATCTTCGGTGGTGTTAAAGAGGAAAAATTCCGCTTCTGGACCAGCGTTCATGGTGTAACCAAGTTCTGAAGCCCAAGCGCAGACTTTGCGTAAGATGCCCCGTGGACAACCTTCGAAAGGAGTCTCGTCGGTGTTGTAAACATCACAAATGACGGAGGCAACCTTGCCGTGTCCATCTGAATGAACGCCGTAAGTGTCCCAAGGATCTACCGAGTAGGTTTCAAGGTTGGGATGAAGCAGCATGTCGGATTCTTCAATCCGAGTGAAACCTTCAATGGATGAGCCATCAAACATGATTTCTCCATCAAGAGCTTTTTTAAATTGGCTGGACGGGACTTCAACGTTTTTGTTGGTTCCTAGGATGTCGGTGAACTGCAACCGCAAGAATTTGACATTATTTTTGCCCATATGCTCGAGAATGGTCTCGCGGTTCCAGGCGGTGTCGGGGATGGTCATCGTGGTTAGTTTTTCCAGAGTGGTCATGGTGGGGTTTTGAAGAGTTAAAAGGACCGAAGGACGATAGCTGAGTGAACAGAGAATTCAGCAAAAAATACAACTAATTGGTGAGATAGACCGAAAAATCTCTAAATATTTGTAAAATTGCTTAGAAATCTTTGCGTTTTAGGCAAAAATTGGCCGAAAATAGCCCCAAAGCGATACAGCCGACGAAAACCCAGGTCTGCCCCCATGGATAAACGCCATAACGGATAGGTAGGAGCAAATCCAAATCAATCAGCTTGTAAGCCGAAAATGACCACAGGTCCTTTACCAAATAAATCGCCAGATTAAACATCATGAATCCAATCACCAGGAAAGCGGGTTTTAATTGGTGATGAGCCATGGTGGAGAACCAGGCGGTCAAGCTCAAAATGGCGGCCAAGTAGAGGCTCAAGTGGATGCAAGATTGCACCACCATCCAAAACTCCAAGGTTTCGCCCTCAAAAGTTCCAAGCCAACAAATCACTAAGGTTGTGAACAAGAAAGGGACCACCACCATGGCCAAGCAGGTAGCCCACCGAGTCAGTAAAAGGCGAGTTCTAGAAATGGGCCGTGAAAACAAAAACTCTGCCGTTCGGCCATCGACTTCACGAGCCACCATCATGCTGCCTAATAAACCGGCAACCACCATGGCAATCACACCACCGGCTTTAAAAAACTGTTGAGTGCCGACGTAAGCCCACCAACCTTCCACCTCAACCATGTGTACGAAATCTTGGATGCCTTTCAGGGGTAAAATTTTTGCAATCCCTGCCCAAGTTTCCAAGTTGTCTCGCAAGTCTGGCCAAAATACTACCGACAAAATTGCATTGAGAGTAAGGAGCACGGAATACCCGATGACCAAAAGCCGATGCTCCCGCCACATTTGTTGGACTAACAAGAAGCCTCCTCCTTATACAAAGCTTCAAAAACGTCATCCAAGCCAGCTGAAGCGTCTCTTAACCCCAATAAGGGAAGAGAGCTTAATTGGGGTAAAGCGTCTTCCAGGCGTCCTTCAAAGTGCAAAGTCCAATGTTTACCTGCCCCTTCCCAACGGAATCCGGGATGGTCGGGGAGGTCGTCGGCGGTGAGGTCGGTACGTAATACCAAGCGCAATGCGCGGCCGGCTCTTTCGAGAATTTCCACAACCGACGCACATTCCAAGAGTTGACCGTCTCGCAAGAAGGCAACCCGGTCACAGTCTCTTTCAACCCCGGCCAGGTCGTGGGAAGAATAAAAAACGGTGGTACCGGATTTTGCTTCTGCTTTTAATAATTGTGAAGTCACTCGGCGTGCTTCAGGGTCCAACCCCTCCATGGGTTCATCCAAAAGAATGACTGGCGTATTGCAGGCAAGGGCCTGAGAAAGTAAAAGTTTGCGGCGCATTCCGTGGCTATATTCACGCACCTTCTGTTTGGGCGGTAAGTTGAATTGAGCCATCAGCTCTAGGCCACGGTTGAGGTCGGCAGAGGCATGAAAGGCCAAAGCAAACTTCAAAAACTCCACACCGGTTTGGGATTCATAAAGGGAAGTTTCTCCCGGAGCGTAAGCGCTCTGTTGACGGACTTTGAGTGGGTTGAGGCGGGAATCAATTCCAGCAACGGTGACCGAGCCAGTATCGGCTGAGGCAATTCCCAGCAGGATTTTCAAAAAGGTGGTTTTGCCAGCGCCGTTGGGGCCGACGAAACCAAATACCTCGCCGGGATGCACTTCCAGGTCCACCCCGCGGAGGACGGCAAGCTTGCCATAAGATTTGTGGAGACCTTTGGTTTGAATCACCGCCGAATTGTAGGATTCCTGGGTGGACGACCTCCCCGACTTCCTGATGAGGCTGGGCCTTTGCTTGGCCGGCTGGGTTTCAATCTTGTTGATTCCCTTCGGTTTACCGGGGAATTGGTTGCTGGTGGTCTGTGGGCTAGGAGCCGTTGGCTTGGGTTTAGGCTGGCCTGCCTTTGGCTTGTTGCTTGCTGCTGCCGCTTTTGCGGAGTACGTGGAGTTTCGTACCACTTTGAAATATGCCAAAAAAAGTGGCGCCGGGACATCCGGCCTGTGGGGGGCGTTTTTGGGTGCAGTGGCTGGGGCCATTGCCGGAACGCCTATTTTCCCGCTCATTGGGACTCTGCTCGGTGCTGCAGTTGGCGCCTTCGCCGGCGCGGCCATTTTTGAAATGATCTTTGGAGATCGGCCAACGGCGGAGGGTTTGAAAGTTGGCAAAGGGGCCTTTTTTGGGGCTTTGATTGGTAGGGTGCTCAAAATTGGGGTGGGCGTTTTCCAGGCGGTTTGGCTGACTTGGGTACTTTGGTTCGGGGCTTAGCCGATGCACTGCAGCCCGGCAGTTGGGCGCTAAGAGGAATCTAAATCAAAGCCAACATTTGCGGGCTCCCCCCGTATTCCTCAAACGGGGCTAGAATGCCCCGTGGCCTCCATTTGGGGCCACCTTGAACTCTTTTGCCCAATCTTGGGCCTTTTACTGACCAAACACTGATGCTTCGTACTCTCATCCTCATCTTGGCAGGCTCTGCCATGCTCGCCCCGCCTCTAACAGCCCAGGAATGTTGCGCAGAAGCAACCGCCGAACAAAAAGCAGAATGCGCGAATTGTTCGGCCAAAACAGTTGCCGGTTCTTCAGCCTCCGCCCTAGCCAAGGGAATCTGTTCCCTACAGGGCAAAATGTGGGAGTGCGATATCGACTTTGATGCGGGTAGCGAAGACGGCTCTGTGAAGGGAAAAATTCACGCGGCTTTCGCAAGCCCAAAAATATTCTCCTTAACCGTAAACGCCGAAATGACCAACGAGTTTTCGGATGGAGGTTCATTTGAAGGGATGATTGTTTCTAATGGTAAAGAAATCTTCATTCAACAAATGGGTATGGGGCAACCCGCCCAAACTTTCAAGGTGCAGTGGGCATTGTTGGATAAGGTGCTCGCATCCGACGCTGAAATGATTCCCGGTGAAATGAAAGAAGGCTTGGCCATGTTTGGAATTGGTGGCGAAAAGGGCAAAGGCTTTAACCCCACCGCTTTAGATTCCATGTTGGCAGCCGTCGGGGTTCGCCAGGTGGACAACGAAGACGGCGTCATTCGTCTTTTCGTGAAGGATTCCGGCGAAGGCAATGATTCTGCTGCTGACGAGTTTGGGCTGAAAGGAGGTGAAATTACCATTGACTTGGACCCAAAAACTTTTTTTCCGAAACGCATTCATGCTTCCAAGGAAGAAGAAGGCACCATTAAAGTGAGCATTTCAAGTTTGAAGTTCCATGCCAAGCAAGAGGGCTTTGGGGAAAAGGCTTTCGTCTACACTGCACCCGAAGGCATCTTTGTCATGGACGTAACCCCCATGATTGAAATGCAACTCCAGGCCGCTGGTGGGGGTGGAGGAGACGAAGAAGAGCTTGAGTTCTAAATTGTTTTCCTTTGGAATGTTAAGGGCCGTGTTTTTTGCGGCCCTTCTTTTTTTTACGAGCTGTAGCGATTCGTTTACACCTCCCATTGAGCTGTCATACACCCTGACCCGTGATTTGGTGCAAAAAGGGGTTCCCATTCACATTGAGGCAAAGGGGCATTACCAAGCCGCGGAGGATGGTCGATGGGCAAATCATGCGGAGGCTTCTTTGGCAATGAATGGCCTAGAAGAAGCCATTCACCTAAAACTACTTTTTATTTCAAATACTCATGAGGAATGGCTGATTTCCGAATCTTCAGTCCTTCCCGGCCGTCAGATTTATCGTTTTCATGCCGGTACCATGCACGCTTTAAGCCACAAAGATGAAGTGGAGGGAACTCATTTCTTTGGTCCGGCCGACTTCAATCCCATTGAGATTTGGAATGCTAGTAAGGGTGCAAAAACCCGGCTAGCTTCCGGTGGACGAATCCTTACGGAAGAGTTCCTGCAACTTGGACTTTCCCAAATTACCTTGAACCCGTCTTTTAAAGAAGGGGCCTTTCAATTTATCCCAGCCGAAAATGATGAAATTCTGGATGGAGCCGAACTCCTTGGGTTCTAAAATGTCCGGCTCCCATTGACTCTAATGAAACTTAAACTCCTCATACCATTCTTGCTATTGGCGGCGTGTACGTCGGAGCAAACTCCTTCAGAAAGCCTGACGGCTGAAGATTATCTCACCCAAATGACAGAGATCATGATTCAAGGCATGGTCCACATGGAGTTTTCGTCTCACACGGATTTGTCAAAGCTTTTGCCGACGGACGCCGTCCCGGCGGGAACGACCCCATCCATGAGGATGAAAGGGAAAATGACTTTTGGTCGGCGCGAAGGGACTTATCAGGAATGGTCCGGAACTTTAGAAATGCAGACCGAAATGCCTTCGGTTGGTGAAACCACCACCTTCATGCGGATGGTGGCTGACTTGAAAACCGTGTGGTTGGACCAGTTGGTTCAACCATTGGACAAGCGGCAAGTGATGAAATTTTCATGGAAAACTATGGAAGCCATGGGGAATGAAATGAAGAGCATGTCCATGCAAAGCTTGAATCCAGCTGAGCAAATTCAGAGTCTTTCCAAATTCATGGACTTTGAAATTACCGAAACCTCAGGGAACCATGTCACTTTGTCGGCTACGATTGAAGCCGAAAAGTTTTCTAAAGCAATGGGTCAGCCTATGCCGCCAGGCATGGAGGCCATGACGGTAGAGATTCATCTGGATAAATCCAGTGGGTTGCCAACCCGCATGCTGACTTCCACGGCCAAGGGCGTCTTCATGACCATGGATTTTCACAAAATTGAAAAATTAACAACCGTGGACCCAGCGCTTTTCGTTTACACACCGCCAAGTGATGTCCCGGTGGTGGATATGGACAAGGTCTATGCGGACCGTGACCATCACCACGAGTAAACTGGATTAATTTGCCTCTTCGGGGGCCGCGGACAAAATGCGGTCTTGCATTTCTCGCACCGCTTGGTCTAAGCCGACGTACATGGCGCGACACAAAATGGCGTAGCCGATGTTGAGTTCTTCCACGTATGGAAGCTGGGCAATTGGCAACACATTGTCATAGTCCAAACCATGGCCGGCGTTCACCCTTAAGCCAAGTTCATGGGCGTAGTTGGCGGCAGTCACTAGTCGTTGAAGTTCTTCGGCCTGGGCGGCTCCTTTGGAGTTGGCGTAGGCACCGGTATGCAGCTCGACGAAGTCGGCGCCTAGACGGGCGGAAGTTTCGATGGGTTCTGGCCGGGGGTCAACGAAAAGACTAATTTCAACGCCGGCTTTCTGCAGTTTTGGAATGGCGTCGGCCAAAATATTTTTAGCGGCTTCCACGTCCAACCCGCCCTCCGTCGTGAGCTCCTCACGTTTTTCAGGAACGATGCAAACCTGGTCCGGTTTTATTTCCAGGGCGATTGCCACCATTTCCGGTGTAGCGGCCATTTCCAAGTTCAGCAAGGACTTGACTGTTTGGCGAAGGATATGGACATCACGGTCCTGAATATGGCGCCGGTCTTCGCGCAAATGGACGGTGATTCCATTGGCACCAGCCAATTCAGCCATGCCCGCAACCAACACTGGGTCTGGTTCAGAACTCAGTCGAGCTTGGCGCAAAGTGGCCACATGATCAATGTTGACGTGGAGACGGGGCATGTCGTCGCGTATTCTACGTCCTATGTTGCGCATCACCGCGGGAGCCCACCGAGGCCGAAAGCTCAAAGTTCCGCAAGTCATGGCTACTCGGCCTCTGACCGAACGCGCTCGAGAGGGTTTGATGAGTCACTTGGCTCCGCTATTGGCAGATGCGGTGGTCTGGGATCTTTATGCCGGCAGCGGGATTTTGGGCCTGGAGGCCATTTCTCGGGGCGCCGCTCAGGTGTGGGCTTGGGAGTGGAGCGGCAAGGCAGTACGCCAATTGAAAGACAATGCTGACTTGCTGGGCGAAGCCGACAAAGTTCAAGTTTTGCGGGCCGATGTGCTTGGCTTGGCCAAGCAATTTGACGATTTTCCAGCCCCAGACATTGTATTTTTTGATCCACCCTATGCTGATTTCCGCGATGGGGGCAAAACCAGGGCCCAAGTCTGGGAGCTATTTTGCCAATTAGGAGAGCGCCTGAATCCTGGCGGATGCATGGTGGTTCATACCCCTCGCGGCGAATTATCAGAGCAAGAACAATCTGCTTTGCCAAACTTGGGGCGGCGTGATTATGGAAACGCTTCTCTTTGGTGGTGGCATCGACCGGATTGATGGGCTAGGGTGTTTGCATGGTCCGCCGCTCGTCTGTTTTTGAACGCCCGGAGGTTGCCAAGCTGTTTGAACATTGGACAGCCGAGGCTATCCAAGGGGTTTTGGACGACATCCTTGGTTTTTGGGGTTGCTTAGACCTCACCACCGCCATTCATTGGCGCTGGAACCCGCGCTTGAAAACCACTTTGGGCCGCGCCATCTTTGAAGACATGGTGGTCGAGCTTAATCCACTTTTGCTAGCCCGATACCCTGGTCAGGTGCGTCATGTTTTGATTCATGAGGTAGCCCATCTGGTGGTTCAGCGTCTCCATGGCACTCAATCGCCACACGGAAGTATTTGGAAAGCTTATATGTCCAAGGCTGGAGAATCTCCGGCAGCCACCCATAACCTGGATGTGAGTGATTTGCGGCGCAAACGGACCAAGAAAAGAATTCTTCATCGAAGTCGCTGGGGTCTACCCAAGATTTTCTAGGCCCTGTTAAATTACGGGGCTTCATGGCTTCGCCCCCCCCTTCAGAGCCTCTTTTTTTCCGCCGAATTTTGAAAGAAACGGTGTGGGGTGGCCGCAATTTGGCTACTTGGCTGGGGGAATCCCCGGACTTTTCAGGTCCTTTGGGAGAGTCTTGGGAACTCAGTGACGTAGCGGGTCAAGAAACCCTCGTTGCTGAAGGCTCATTCGAAGGCAAGACTTTGTGCCAGATTTTGGAGGAGCATGCCGACGCCATTTTGGGTTCTGCGCGGCCTCATCCTGGCGGCAAGCGTTTCCCTTTGCTGGTTAAATTTTTGGAAGCCGAGCAGGACCTCAGTGTGCAGGTACACCCGGCTAGTGATTCTTCCGCCTACCCTGGCCAAGGGAAATCTGAATGTTGGTATTTTCTTGAAGCTCGGCCTGGCGCGAATCTTATCTGCGGTTTAAAACCAGGAACTGACAAAGAAACTTTTGCGGCCGATGCATCAACCTCGGCCGTGGAATCTCATTTGCAAAACCATGCGGTGAATGCGGGCTCATTTTTAATGGTGGAGGCTGGACAAGTTCATGCAATTCGCCCCGGCGTGGTGCTTTGTGAAATTCAACAAACCAGTGATACCACCTTTCGTCTTTATGATTGGAACCGGCCAGGCCTGGACGGCAAGGCTAGAGAGACTCATCCGGAAAAAGCGTTGGAAGTGGTGGATTTTGAGAGCCCAGCCCCCAGCCTTGTTCAGCCCGAGTTCCAAACTCTTGCGGAGGGCCCGGGCTGGGAAACGGCACCCTTGACCCAGCATGATGCTTTTCATGTGCGGATACTGAAAGGCTACGGGGCCGCAGGCTTCGGCCCATTCGAAAAACCACGGGTGCTTACCGTGGTGAATGGTGCCGGAAAGATTTTATTTGGTAAAGATGAAATCCGTGAAATGAAGCATGGAGACACAACCTTGGTGCCAGCTTGCTGTTCGGGCTATGTTCTGGACTCAGCCCAAAGCTTCACTCTTTTGGAATCTATCCCGCAATAATCATGGCTGGTAAACCTCGCAAAAATAAAAAACATTCCTCTGGCCACCAGGGCCGCGGAAAGCCCAAGGTGACTCGGGCTGAGCAGCGCAATGCCTATGGTCTGGTTGCTGGAACGGACTCTCCCCAAGAGTCCACATCTTCCGATGCCCGGGGAATGCGTTTGAACCGTTGGCTTTCTGAGCAAGGCGTAAACTCACGGCGGAAATGCGACGCCATGGTCCAAGAGGGATTGGTGGATATAAACGGAGAGGTTGTGTTGCAACCTGGTTATAGGGTTCAGCCAGATGACAAAGTGCGGGTAAATGGAAAGTTGATTAAAGTGACTCGTCGGCTTTATTACCTTTTTTATAAACCCAAAGGGGTGCTCTGCACCAATGATTTACGTGAGACCCGGACCCGCGTTGGCGACTTGGTAGACCACTTGGTTCCTTCTAGGGTTTACCCCGTTGGCCGCCTCGATGAGGGTTCAGAGGGACTGCTGTTGTTGACCAATGACGGCGAGTTTTCCAATTTGGTGTCCCACCCGCGTTATGGTGTACCTAAAACCTACACTGTTTTAGTGACCAAGTCGGCCAGCGGAAATGTTCTTACTGACTTACGCAAAGGCACTTGGATAGATGGCCAAAAGATTGTTCCGGAAAGCGTGAGAATTTCTCGGCGTTCTGGCTCATCGACTCTTTTTGAAGTTATTTTACGGGATGGCCGCAACCGAGAAATCCGACGATTATTTGCTCGCTTTGAATTGAATGTAAAAACTCTCAAAAGGGTTCGCATCGGCGGCATTGGGGTAAAGGGGATTTCGCGCGGTGGGCTAAGACCTTTGACTCGCAAAGAACGGGATTCTTTAGTGGAAATTGCGAAGAGTAAGAAAGAGCCGAGAAAGAGCAAGTATGAAACGAGGAAGAGCAAGCCAGCTGAGAGTAGACCCAGCAGAAGATCTGATAAGTGAAATGCTGAAGTTTGACAACGTGGTGCGCGATCCAGTTCACGGGGATATTCCGCTTACTGCGGAAGAAATGCAGATTCTGGATACGCCAGAAATGCAGCGCCTGCGAAATGTTCGGCAACTTGGTGCGGCCTACTTGGTCTATCCAGGCGCCCACCACTCACGCTTTGAACATTCCATCGGCACCGCTCATTTAGTTTCTCGTTTGGTGGCCGCTATCAATGCGGTGCGTGATGGTGAATCTGGCGGACGTCACGGAGGCTATGACCCTCACGAGTTACGCATCATTCGTCTGGCCGCCTTGGTGCACGATTCCACCCATCTGCCTTTCGGCCACAACATTGAAGACCAAACCGGCTTGCTGCCCAGGCATGACAATTTGGACCGATTCCAGGCCATGTTTTCGGACCAAACGGATTTGGGAGCGGCCCTGGCTCGTACGGGGGTGCGTGACGAGATATTGGGGATATTGGCGCCCAAAGAAACTCCAGAAGCGCAATCAGTTCCCGACCATTGGCGTGGCTTAGTTTCCGGAACTATTGACGCCGACATGTTGGATTATTTAGCCAGGGACGCCATGTTCACCGGACTTCATTTGGGTTATGATCCGCGGGCATTTCATATGTTCCGAGTGGACCGCCGAAGTCAGCGGCTTTTCGTTGATTTAGAGCGAAATGGCTATCTTAAAGAATCTGTATTGAGTGAAATCTTACGTTGTCTGGAAGCGCGCTATTACTTCAGTGAACGGGTTTATTACCATCACGCAAAAATTTCCATCGGTGCTTTAATTGCTAAGGCGGTAGAAATTGTTTTGTTGGAAGGGGCGGTGGATTTTTCCACTTTGCAAAGGAGTACCGACGCCGGCTTGTTTGTTTTGCTGGAAGGGGCCCAAATCAAAGATTCAAAGAGCCGCGCGCGGCTGGAAACCTATCTTGATGCCTTTCACCGTCGGCGAGTGCCCAAACGGGCAGCGGTTTATCCGGTGTATGCCAATGAAGATTTCCAAGAGGTTTTACTGGCGCAGTTTTTTGGCGAGGGGAGTGCCGAATACCGCCGCAAAATGGAGCAAGAACTTACCGATGCTTTGAGCAAGGAGGTCGGCAAAGAAGTGCCGGTTCTGCTTTATTGCCCCTCCGCAAAAATGCAGCTGAAGCAAGCGCGGATGCTGGTTCACTGGCCCGGGGAAACCGAACTTCGGCCACTTTCGGACTTTAAGGCCAAAGTCCCTCGTTTGGCCGATTTGGAGCAGTCCTACCAGCGCATGTGGAAATTCTATGTATTGGCCCTTTCTGATGACTCGGCCGTCCTCCAGAAACTGGCAATTTTGGCGGCTGAGCGCTTCCCAGAGGGGGTCAACGTATTGGCGAAGACGCTAGATATCCCACGAGGTTCCCAAAAATCCACCTAGGAATCGGTCTGGATTTTCAATATTCCTGGGTCACTGGGTCATCTGGTTGGGTCTAGAGCATGAAGAGAGGGCAAAAGCCTAAAAAAACCATGCCACAACCTGCGACCCACTTACCAAGTCAGCCTAGTCCCCGGGTCCCCCGCCTAGCCAAAAAATTGGCTCAACCCACCGTCATGGTTCCCGGTGAAAGCAGTTTTCGCTTTGGAGCGCAGCTCAGAGCGGGCCTCCAGTTAGGTGATTGCGTATTGGACCGAGAGCTGGAATCAGGAAACCGTGGAGTTCTTTGGGTTGCCCGCCAAGATGGGTTAAACCGCCAAGTTGCCATCAAAGTACTGCGCCGTGATTTGGTGACCCCCACGATTCAAAAGGATTTTCAAGAGCGAGCCGAAGAGTTGGCGCAATTGGATCACATCTCCTTGGCGCAAGTTTATTCCTTGGGTAGACAAAAGCATGTTCAGTTTCTGGTGCAGGAATACATGCCTGGTTTGCGTATGAGTGCTTTATTGAAAGCCGTTCCCCGAGATGCCGAAGGCAAGCCTTTGCCGGGTTCCCTGCCCTGCATCAAGAACACTTTACGCAAGTCGCTCGGTTTGGCTCCAACCCCATCTCGCTGGGTTTTTGCTGAAGACCGAAGTTCTTTAGGTTGTGCCGTACGTCATATTGCGGAAATTGCCGAAGGCCTAGAGCATGCTCACAGAAAAAACATAGCCCACGGTGCTGTCTGTGAAGAAAATATTCTGATTCACGAATCAGGTTCCGCCAAGCTGTTTGATTTCTCTATGCGCGATGGGCTTACCATTCGACGTAAGCGCATCATGAAGGGCTATTTGGCACCGGAACAAATCCGCAAAGGCCGCAGAAGTTGCTCCGGCGACGTTTTTAGTTTGGGCGTGGTTCTTTACCGCTTGCTCACCCTTCAATTTCCTTACGATGCCGATGGACGCATGCTTGGCCGTCAACAAGTCATTCGCCGAATGCGCAAATACTCACCGCGGGTACCACGGGCTTTGGCTCGTTTGGTTGCCAAGGCCATTCAACCCGACGCAAGGCTTCGCTATCAACGGGCTGGAGATTTTTCCGACGACTTGCGTCGCTTTCTGAAAAGCTACAACCATCGCCGGTTGTTCTTAAGCCTGCAATTTCTTGAGACGGGCCGCGATTTTGTCCAAGCCCTGTTGAAGGACATCTTCCGAGGTGGCAAAGGAAATGCGGAAAGACTCCTCGTCTCCGAAAGCTCGGCCTCCAATGAGAGCGACGTGGTCTTGGTCGAGTAGGATCTCAACTAAGTCATCCCCAGTTCGAACGGTGCGGCCACTATCAGGGTCGGTGAGTCCGAGAAAGGTTTTGATGTTGGGAAAGGCGTAAAACGCACCTTGGGGTTTGGCGCATTCGATGCCGTCCATGGCTTGCAATGCTGAGAATACAAGCCGGGAACGCTTTTCGAAGGCTAGGCGCATCTCTTCCCGAGCTTCATTTCCCAAAGTGAGGGCGGCGAGGGATGCATGCTGGGCAATGGCACACGGAGACCCAGCAAGCTGGGATTGAATCGCGGCAATTTTTTTTGCCAAAGGTTTGGCGGCAGCCAGCAAACCCATTCGCCAACCCGTCATGGCATAGGCTTTACTCATGCCGCCGACCCAAATGGAGGTTTCTTTTAATTCTGGAACCAAAGCCAGCGGAGAGAAGTGCTTTGCGTCTCCATAAACCAAGGTTCCATAAATTTCATCGCTGATAATGACGACATTGTTTTCTAGGGCCCATTGGGCAATTTCCCGTAGCCGCTGTTCTGGAATCACGACCCCGGTGGGATTCCCGGGAGTGTTTAATAAAAGGGCTACGGTTTGGTCATCCCGTGCAGCTTCTAGGTCGGCGACGGCGGGGCAATGCTGGGAATCTGTCTTTACCATGACCGGTTCGGCTTCGGCTAGGCGGACCATTTCTGGATAAGACGTCCAGGACGGGTAAGGCACCAATACTTTTCGGCCGGGGTCGCCGAAGGCCATCAATGCTTGGGCAAGGGCAATTTTGGCGCCATGGGTGACAACGATTTCGTCGGCGGAAAAATCTAAGCCAAAGTCGTTTTTTAAATGGATGGCTGCTGCTTCACGAAGTTCGAGAATTCCGGCTGCCGATGTATAGCGGCCCTTGCCTTCGCGAATGGCTTGGATGCCGGCTTCTTCCGCGGCCTTTGGAGGAGTGAAGTCCGGCTCTCCGGCGGTGAGGTCGGTGATAGCAACGCCTTTTGCGCGAAGGTCATTGACTCTTTGGACCATGGCCAAAGTGGCAGATGGCTGGAGGGCGGCAACGCGGGCTGAAAGTCTAGGGTCGGCGGCGGTAGTCATGGAACCATGAAAAAGGCTGCCGATTCTAGGTGCGCTTCGCGACAATGTCCGAATGGTAAATTTCGGAATTGCGGAACGCCTTCGCGAATTTCTAACCAGTCGTCGTTTCCTTTGGGCAGTGATTACGGTGGTTGGTTTAGTGGGCATCCTTTATCTATTGTTTATCTCCTTTTTCTTTGACCCCTATGAGGAAGACCTTGGTGACATGGCGTCGGTGGTGCCCAGAGAAGTGGATTATTTCGTTCGCTGGAAAGGGGCCGGTGAGCGCTTTGACGGATTTCCGGTGCCCGAATTTTGGGGTGATTTGGAAAGCAGCCAGGTGTGGAAAGAAATGCAGAGGTCGGGAGCGGACGTTGCTTGGGACGAAAGCCTTGGTGTGAGTGAAGTTCTCAAGGGGATGGAGTCGGCGCACAAGTTCATACCCGCTGAGCTTTCGCTGGAGTCCGATCTCCTCCGAGAGGTTGCCATTGCCGGCCATGGCAAGTTCGGTTTGAATGCAGATTTCAACGGCGTGCTCATGCTACGGGTGTCCTTTAAGGTGAAAGCCGGCGTTGCTTTGCTGAACTTTGATTTTGTCCGCGACAAACTGCCGGCATCTTTAGGAATCGAAAGCCTGGGAAATGGGCGTTATCGAATCCCTCAATTTGGTCCCTTTGGAATGCAGGATGCTTATTTATCGCGGATTAACGATGTAGTTCTGTTGGCTAGCCGGCCGGAATGGCTGGACACCGCCAAGCAATTGAACGACAATGGTGGCGAGGACTCTTTGGCTTTAGCTTCCCAATTTTCCGACAATGTGGAGGCTTATTTGGCTCCAGGGGATCAAACCGTGGAGGTCTTTTTCCGATGGGAAAAAATGAAAAACCAGTTTCCACGCTGGCCCGGCAACAAGAGCCGACCAGGGGCTTTAGAAAGAATTGCTGGCGGATTTTTTGATTCAGAAATCATGCGCTTTGTTTCTGGGTACTGGTTGCCTGGCCAACGTTTTGATTTGCGTTTTTCTGGGGACGTTGACCCCAAACGAGCTCGTAACGACTTTTTGAGAAGTTGGGTGAATAGTGGCTTGGTGAGTGTCAACCGGATAAAGCAATTCGCCGGGGCTTCGTCGGCGAAATCATTTTTCTTTAGCACCGTGGGGGGTGACCCTCGCAAGGTATTGATTCAATTGCAGGCGGGCTTGGATCCGGAGTTTCGTCGGCTGTTGGATGAAATTCTGGTGGAGACACGTTTTAATGGTTTGCCTGGCCTGCTGAATGAGTTGGGATTGGCTTTTGAGCCAGGTCTTGCACTCAGCTTGCGACGCAATGACTTTGCTTCCACCGGAGACCAGCGGGAAGTGGAGCACGATGAAACTCCAGTACCGTTATTTGCTTTGATGGGAAAACTTCGGGACCGTTCGGTTTATCAGGACCTTTTGGAGTTTTTCCTTAATAATGCCTATCGTTTTTCAGACAATTCCAATCAAGTGAAGTTGATGAAAGTAGATTTGCGTGGCGGGACTTCTGCCACTTCTTTTACTTCTCCTGCAATTCCAGGCACTGGCGAGTTTCTGGTTTTTGAAATCCCGTCACTCAAATCAATCGTGATTTGTAATTCTTTCCGCTATATGGAGGAAATCGTGACTGCGGCGTTTACTACGGAACAGTCTCGAAATGCGTCCAAGATTAAGTTATCGAAAGCACCTAACTTCGCTCCCGCGCTTGCCGCCCAGCAAAATGGAGCTAACTTGTTCGTCTGGTATGACCCCTCAGAATCTTGGCATTGGATGGAAGCCTTTGGTATGGAATTAGCCCGTGGAAAGTTTCAAATCCAAATGGAAGAAATGTACCGCCGTGAACGCCCAAACGAAATACGTCGGCTTAAAGCGGAGCTGTTTCCGGATCAAGTCTCGCTTTCTTCAGCCGACAACCGTACTCTGCAGGCGGCAGTGGACGACGCTTTGTCAGAGAAATTCCGCCAGGGAGAGACCGACATATTGCCGGACATGGCTGCCGAAGCACTTTCAAATTTACTGCCCTTGCGTTGGTTGGATTGGGTCTCCGTAGGCTTAAAGACCACCCGTCGTCGGGCTAGCCTTTTGGTCTCTGGTGAGATGGCTCTGGATTGACGGCGGCCGGGGCGGCGCTAAAATTTGTCCCCTTAATGCCGGGATGGCGGAATTGGCAGACGCGCATGGTTGAGGGCCATGTTGGGATAAAACTCAGTGCAGGTTCGACCCCTGTTCCCGGCACCATAATCAGGGAGTCAATCTTTGGATTGGCTCCTTCTTTGCCATGAACCCGACCCCATCCCCCGCCAATTTTTTGCGTCCGGTTGCCCCAATGGGCATCTATGAGACCCTTTATGCTTTTCAGGACGCCTTCGGCAAACCCATGGGGGAGTCCGGCACACATCCTTGGAGCCAAGGGTTTCCGCGTACCGTGCAGTTGCCCAATGGGCCAACCATTCCGGATTCGGTTGCTGTTTCTGTCGACGACTTGAAATACCCTAAGGCTTGGGGCTTGCCAGCCCTGCGGGAATCCATCGCTCGCTCCTACCGAGATGCTTACGGTGCCCCGGTGGACGCTGAAAACGTGATGGTTTTTGCCGGCGGTCGGCCCGGGCTGATGGCGCTATTGATGTTTTTGGAATCTGACATCCGGGTGCGGATTGCTGAAACGGAATACACTCCTTACTGGGATATGTTGAAAGCGTTTAACCGGCCGTATGACATCGTGCCGAGTCACCTTGAGAATGGCTTTCGGCCCAGCGTGGCAGATTATGTCGGCTCCCATGCCGACGGCCGCCGGTTGGTTTTATTAAGTAATCCATGTAATCCAACTGGTCATACCCGCTGCGGGGAGGAGCTCAAAGAGTTAGTTGAGAATTCTGCCTTCGGTGAAACGGGTCTATTAGTCGATGAAGCCTATGAGTTTTTTCACAATCCTTCGGTGAGCGCCCTCGCCCATATTTCGGACTTGGATTCTTCTAATTTGTTTGTGTGCGGCGCCGCGACTAAAGGGTTGCAAGCACCAGGCATTCGGGTTGGCTGGGTGGTGGCTGCCAAGCGCCACATTGAAACTCTGGGAAACTTTGCTTCCTTCGGCATGGGTGGAGTGTCTCACCCTTCCCAGCGTTTAGCGGTTGAACTGCTGGAGCCTGCTCGACTAAAGCAAGCTCGCTTAGCCGTGTCAGCTTTTTACGGTGAACAACGTGCCCGATACGGGGCGGCTTTCGAAGAGCTTGGCCTCAAGCTTCATTCAGGAGAAGGCGGCTTTTATCACTGGTGCCAACTTCCCGATGGCCTTACGGCTACCGCCCTCAACCAGCGCTTGTTTAAAGACGGGGCCGCCATCCTCAAAGGCCCTGACTGCGATATGTACCGGCGTGGCGACCAAGGTCCTTTAGCAAACTTCTTCCGTTTTTCCTTTGGGCCGCTGGATCCAGCTTCTTTTGAGGCCGACGTAACTCTCCTCCAGAGCGCTTTGGAGTTGGATAAAATCGCCAGCTAGGAATGACCTCTACCCCGCAAACATGGATTTTGGAACTTGTTCAGAAAATGGACAAAGCAGTGGTCGCCGACGGTGACGCAACTCGTTGTCAGCAGGTCATGGAGGCACTTTCGGAAAGCATTGGTGAGGGAAGCTGTGTGTTAGACCCAGCCTTGTTGCGGCCCGTTGATTCCGGGTACGGCCGACGTCTTTTGCACCATGACCCCGCCGGCGCCTATTCCATTGTGCTGATGATTTGGGACAGTGGCCAAGGCACCCCCTTGCACGACCATTCCGGAATGTGGTGTGTCGAAGGGGTTTGCCAAGGACGCATCACAGTTTCCAATTATGATCGTCTCCCCAACTTAGATAGCGGCTGCGATCTTTTTGATTTTGAATTGAAGGAAGTAATGGAAGCTGGGGTGGGTGAAGCCGGACGGCTCATTCCCCCGTTTGATTACCACACCATTCACAACGGTGGCTCTGAGTTGGCGGCCACCATTCACGTTTATGGTGGTGAAGTTTTGAAATGCAACACTTTCCTTCCGCAGGAAGGTGGCGGTTACCAACTTGAAGTCCGCCAGCTCTGCTACAACGACTAATCTCCCCACGCCATGAACGCTAAATTGGGCTGGGTTCCCGGAGTGCTCGTGTCGGTGGCCTTGGCCGCGGTGGCTTTGGAACTTGCTGCTTGGCCTTTTTTTAAAGAGCAACTACATTTTGGGGCACTGCTCCTCGTCATTTTGCTTGGTATGGCTTGGCGCTTGGTTTTGCCGGTTCCTGTTTGGGCCTTGCCGGGAATTGAGTTGGCTAAAAAGCCAATTTTGCGGTGGGCCGTCGCCGGACTTGGCCTGCGTCTGACCTTAGGAGAAATTGCTGCTATTGGAATGCCTTCTTTGGTGGTGGTTTCGGTAAGCACTTTGGTTGCCTTGCTGGCTGGCTGGTGGTTGGCAAGAGCACTTGGACTTTCCAAGGATTTAGGTGCCTTGCTAGGGGTCGGCGGAGCCATTTGTGGCGCGTCGGCAATTGTTGCGGCAGATACCGTGGTACAGGCTCGCAAAGAAGACTCTGCTATGGCGATTGGAGTCATCACTTTGTTGGGTACTTTGGGCATTTTGATTTATCCCGAAATCGGTATGCTGATGGGCTTGAGTGATTTTAATTATGGAGTTTGGGCGGGTGCCAGCTTGCACGAAACTGCGCAAGTAGTTGCCGCTGGTGACAGCATGAGCCCACAAGCAAAAGAGGTCGCCACGGTGGTAAAATTGGTAAGAATTTGTTGGCTTGCCCCGATTGTTTTTTGGTTGGGTTACCAAGCCCGTAAAACTGCGCAAAACCAAACCTCGGTGAATGCCAAAAAAGTTTCTTTAGTGCCTTGGTTTTTGGTGATGTTTGTGGTTTTTGCCACAGTTAGTTCCTTAGAGATTCTTCCTGAAGAGGGATTCCTGGCGGTTTCCTATTGGAATACCGGCTTCAAGTGGCTGATGTGCGTCGGCATGGCTGGGGTGGGTTTGCAAACCAATCTGCGTGAATTACTTTGCGCCGGCCCACGCCCGGTGTTGGTGGGGGCTTTGCAATGGATTTTGCTTTCCGGGGTTTCGCTTGCCGCCATTTATTGGATTATCTGAATTTTTTGGGACCCGTTACACTGGTTCCCTCAACAAGGGAGTTTCATGATGCGTAATGTGATTGCAGTGGTGGTTGGTCTGGTGGCTGGAATGGCGGTAAACATGGCAATCGTCATGCTCAATACCAAGGTCCTTTTCCCTATGCCTGAAGGTTTGGATTGGGAAGACAAAGAAGGGTTTGCGGCGTATTTAGGCACTTTGCCTTGGACAGCCTTTGTGGTGGTTATCGCCGCACACCTAGGCCAATCCTTTTTCGGTGGTTTAGTTGCTGCCCGCATGAGCAAAAACAAACCCATGTTGGTCGCCCTCATTGTTGGTGCGCTGACCATGATTGGTGGATTAATGATGTTAAACAGCACCCCTCACCCAACTTGGATGTGGATTGAGGTGCCGCTTTACATAGTGACCGCTTGGGCCGCCGGCAATTTGGTGATTACATCTAGAACTAGCTTGTAGCTAGACCGAAGTTCACGTGTTTGCCCGGCAGACATAAAAAAACGGCCGCTCCCTTTGCGGGGAGCGGCCGTTGGTTTTTGGATTGGATGGAGCTTAGAAGCCCATGCCTCCCATTCCACCCATACCGCCCATGCCACCCATGGGGTCACCGCCACCAGCCGGCATAGCCGGCGCGGCTTCTGGAACTTCGCTGACGATTGCTTCGGTGGTTAACAACAGAGTTGAAACCGAAGCGGCGTTTTGCAAAGCAATTCGAACTACTTTGGTCGGGTCAATGATTCCAGCGGCAACGAGGTCGGTGTATTCATCGGCGGCGGCATCGTAGCCTTCGGCAAAGGAGCCTGCGTTCCGAACCTTGTCGGCAACCAAAGAACCATCTTGGCCGGCGTTAGTGGCGATTTGGCGGATAGGCGCTTCTAGTGCGCGACGAATGATGTCGGCACCGAATTGCTGGTCTCCTTCCAAGTTCAATTTGGCAACTTCTTCTTGGGCACGAAGCAGAGCAGTTCCACCACCTGGAAGGATGCCTTCTTCGGAAGCAGCGCGAACTGCGTGAAGTGCATCTTCTACGCGCGCCTTCTTTTCTTTCATTTCGGCTTCAGTGGCAGCGCCGACGTTAATGACGGCTACGCCACCGGCCAACTTGGCCAAACGTTCGGTGAGTTTTTCCTGATCGTAATCTGAAGTGGTGCGTTCAATTTCCGCGCGGATTTGGTCCATGCGGTTTTTGATGTCATCTTTGCTACCAGCGCCTTCGATGATGGTGGTGTCGTCTTTGGTGACGATAACCCGCTTGGCGGAACCAAGGTCTTCCAAAGTGGCAGACTCAAGCTTGTGGCCCATGTCTTCCATCAAGGCAGTGCCACCAGCGAGGACGGCAATGTCTTCCATCATGGCTTTGCGACGGTCACCAAATCCAGGTGCCTTGACGGCAACCGCTTTGAAAATCCCGCGCAACTTGTTGACTACTAAAGTAGCAAGAGCTTCGCCCTCAATGTCTTCAGCGATGATGACGAGAGGCTTGCCGCTTTTGGCAACTTGCTCTAACAAAGGAAGCATGTCGCGCACGTTGGAAATCTTCTTCTCAAAGATGAGAATGTATGGATCTTCCAATTCTGCGGTCAAGGTCTCCATGTCAGTGGCGAAGTGCGGTGACAAGTAGCCCTTGTCGAACTGCATGCCTTCGACCCACTCAATTTCGGTGTCTAAGGAACGGCCTTCTTCGACGGTAATGACACCATCTTTGCCGACCCGTTCAAAGGCTTCAGCAAGCTTTTTACCGATTTCGGCGTCATTGTTGGCGGCGACGGTGGCAACCTGTTGGATTTCGCTGTTGTTTTGAACGGCGGTGGATTTGGACTTCAAGTATTCCACTACGGTTTCCACGGCGGTTTCCATGCCGCGTTTCAATTCCACTGGGTTTGCGCCAGCAGTTACATTGCGTAAGCCCTCTTCAAAGATGGCTTCAGCAAGCACGGTGGCGGAAGTGGTTCCGTCCCCGGCGATATCGCTGGTTTTAGCGGAAACTTGGCGCACCAATTGAGCACCGATGTTTTCGTAGCGGTTTTCTAGTTCTATCTCACGGGCAACGGTAACACCATCTTTGGTCACCATGGGGGTGCCGAAAGATTTTTCGATGATAACGTTGCGACCCCGTGGTCCGAGGGTGACCTTGACAGCCGCAGCGAGTTTTCTCACACCCTGACGGATGTACTCGCGGGCTTCCTGGTCGAAAGCAATAGTTTTGACAGCCATGAGATTCTCCTGATTAGCCGACAATGCCGAGGATGTCATCCTCAGACATGATGAGATACTCCTCGCCTTCCCACTTCACTTCAGTGCCGGCATAGGAGGTGAAGAGAACGGTGTCGTTTTCCTTCACGGTGAAATTGGTGCGGTCGCCATTTTCTAAAAGGCGACCTTCGCCTACAGCGATGATGGTTCCTTCCGCTGGTTTTTCTTTGGCAGAGTCTGGAAGCACGATGCCGCCAGCAGAAATGTCAGCAGCTTCAACGCGCTGAACAAGGACTTTGTCACCCAAGGGGCGGATGGCAATTTGGTTGGCAGTGTTAGCCATAGTTTGGATTCTCTTCTGGTTGGGGAATGCGCCTAGGAGCGGCGCGAAAAGATTTGTTCGACCGTGATTCGCAGAATCTCAGCCTGAACGGGTTTATGCAGGACCGTAGCGGCGCCTAATTCCATGGCGGCTGCTTCAATGGCCCTAGAGGGATTTCCCGTCATCAAAATGCTGGGCACGCTTTGGCCGGTGCGGCGTAGATGCCCAAGGATTTCGATACCCGTTAAGTTGGGCATATGCACGTCCATGACGGATAAGTCAAAAGGACCATCCATCAACCTGCGCAGGGCGTCGGAACCGTCGGCCACCATTTCAACGTCAAAGCCTGGCCGGCGTAGCAAATTAGCTACCGCCTGGAGGCAATCGTCTTGGTCATCGGCGACGAGGATTCGGAACACCATGCCGAGCTAACTGCAACCGCCGTGCCAGAGAGGGCCAACCGAGTGGGTCCGTCCTAACCCATTTATAAATCACCCTTTGGGTCAAAAAGGAGGGCTCGAATCCAAGCCGGACCTGCCGGAATGGCACCCTAGATTAAGGGTTCTTCGTCTTCTCCCTCCTCGCCGAAATCCGGGGTTCCTTCGAAGAGGGACTCTTCTTCGGCTAAGTATTCCCCTTCTGTTTCAGCCCTTTGCTCTCCTTCGGATTCTACGGCTTCATCTTGCCATGAATCCACTGTTGTGGCCAAGGTCTCCTTGTCCATGTTGCTGCCACAAAGGAGACAGCGGCCACCTCCTTCCAAAGCCTCTACCGCCTCGGCGAAGGTGACAATTTCATAGCCGCATTCTGGGCAAATTAATCTGGGGGCTGACATGAGCTAGGTTTTTTTGGCGGATTCAAAAACCTGAGCCGCTTCAAGGAGAGCGAGCAGAGCGCCCGACGCTTGCATAGCATGGAGGGCTCCGGCTAGGTATTCGGCTGCCACTTGGTCTGGTTTGGCTTCTTCAAAGAAGCGGCTGCAAGCGGCGGAGGCGCCAATTAAAACTTCACTACTGCTTTCATCTTCTGACCAAAATCGGTCCCACTCGGAAAAGCGTCCATCGGCGCGTCGTGCCGCCATGCGGTGCAAATCTTGCTGTTTAATGGGCTCTGCTCCGCCAGGCGAAAGACACTCCACGCGGGCTTCCCAAATGGGGTCATGGCCTTCTGTGCCCCAACACATCCCGGCGAAGATACGCAGGAGCCGTTTTTTATCTGACCATGAAATCCCGTACTCATGGATGCCATCGGAAGCGCGCGTGCTGAGGATCTCAAGCGGATAGTCGTCAGGAAATTGGTATAGCTGTAACACGTGCGCCAAAATCCGGTCTAATTTCTTAAATAAGGCCGGCAGACGAATGACCGTGACCAAGTCTTCTAGGACGATGGGTTCCATGAGGGGGTCCTTGGCCAAGGGCTCTCTTGGAGCTGGATCCGGTGGTGGAACGGGTTCAATCACGCCCATTCAGAATAGAGGAAACTTAAGCCGCGTGGAGAGCCTCGGCGAATACTTGGGCTTGCACCCCTGCATTGAGGCCATTTAACAACACTGCCGACGCATCCTCGAAGCGGCCCAACTCGTGAAGAGCCAAAATCAGCTCGGCAATGGTTTCTGGGTCACTGGGGTCCGCTTGAAAGGACCGCGACAAAAAATCGACCGCCCCATTCAAATCGCCTACTGCACGCATCACTACACCAAGTTGGCGAGCAATGTTAGGGTTTTCCGGGTCTGCACGAAAGGCGGCAAGGAGCAGGTTGGCGGCAGCGTGAAAGCGGCCTTCCTCATGACATTTCTGAGCATCGGCAAGTATTTGTGTAGAGTCCATGGGTGATTAAGGGCTTAGTTTTCCTTCTATCGGAAGCTTTCCTCCTCGCACTGAACACCAAAAGGCCGATTCCGGGAGGAATCGGCCTTTCATGTGGAAACTAGTTGCCTAGTTAATGTTCAAGGTAATCATGTTGGAGTCTTCATAGCCGGCACCGGTGTTAACCATGCCTTCAATGTAGACGGTTATGTTTGAAACGCTGGATGGAATCCGTTTGGTTGCCGAGGCAGAGCCGCTGGAGTTGGTTTGGCCAGTCCCGACAGGATTTACAGGCATACCTAAGTCAAACTGATGGCCACCATAGTTGGTGCCAGCGTTAGACAAAGACCAGTAAATTCCAAAGGGCTTGTTTCCAGTTCCTCCAGTAAAGGAGTAGGTCACATTGTTACCACCGTAAGCGCTGGAAGGACCGGAGAGGTCCAACGCACTACCGCCACCACCACCACCATAATCAAATGGTACGCCATTGCCCAATGATGCAGCTCCTCCGATGTCATTCTTGATATAAACACCACCGGTTTCAATGCCACTAGAGGGAACCGTAAAGGAAATTTGGGTGCCACCGTTTGAGGAGGCTAAGCCATTTAGTTTGTATGGATCTCCTCCGCTATTACTAGAGTTCAAGGTGTCGCTGTTAAACCATAGACGGTTATTTGACGTGCTAAAGTTTGAGCCAATGGCGACAGCCGTTGCGCCGCCAGCCAAGGACCCTTGAAGCTCTGTTAACCGAGGTGCGGCCGCATCTCGGACGCCGTAAATTGCTTGGACGCCTGCCTTATCGTCAGAAGCGATAGAGCGAAAACCCGTGGCCCCATTGCCTGTTGCGTAGTACATGGTTGCGGACCCTACGCTGGAGTGACCTAATCCAAGGGAGTGTCCGAGTTCGTGACAGCCAACGTTTTGAATGCACATGGCGCTTCCGACGCTATCTGGGCCGTCTGAAAAATTGAAGTCATTGTCAGCGAATTCAATTTTCCAACCGCTACCACCGGCGTAACACCATGCAATGGCGCCACCGCCACCGACATTGGGTGCACTACAGATATCGGCGCCGGTGCTACCCGCACCGTTGGCTGAGCCGTTCCAGATGAAATTCCAGTTGGCGCCACCGTTCCCGATAGCGCTTTGGGTGCTGTCACCGGAACCGTCTCCAAAGTTGTAAGAGCCCCATTCGGCGCCAGCTTTCCAAAGAGCCATATCCGCGCCTTGGTATCCAGGCCAGTTGTGATGGGGAGTCTGGTTATTGTTGGAGGCATTGTCGTTGAAGTCGTTGTAAACGCGGAAATCTCTGTCTCCTACGCCAAGGCTAAAGCCTAGGAGGTCATATGCGTCAGCATTGCGTTCAACCGCAATACCGGAGGCGGCCACAAGAACTGCGGAGCCTAAGAAAAGTTTAAAGGCAGATTTCATCTACTTGGCCTCCTTGTTTGCTAGCTGAATTTCAGCAATGGCAGTTTTTAAATCTGTAATGCGGACATTGTTTTCAATGGCAAAGTCTGCACCTTTCCCTAAAACGACCGGACCTTTGCGAGTTTGAACTTCGCGGTAAAGTCCGCCGTAGGTGGCGTAAAGACAGCGGCCAACGCTTTCGCCCCAAGAAGCAATAGGGGCAGAAAATGCCACCACTTTATTGCCAATGCGGTAATCACTAACGGCAGGCATCGATGAGACCAATTCGGTTTCACCTTGGTGAGTTCCGCCCATAAAAGCCATCTCTAGGGTGCGGGGTTGTCCGGTGTAAAGGTCTTCGCCTTCTACCGTAACAACGGTGAAGATGCGCGCCCAATCAGTATCGTCAATGGTGGAGCGAACGGCTTGGACGTCCGTGATGGTGCCGCGGACGCAAGCATCCGTTTTTGACATCATCTTCTCCAGGTCTAGGGACTCAATGCAGGCTAGGGCGCCGCCAGCAAGGGCAAGGCCACAAACCGCTGAGGTCAGCAAGGATGGGAATTTCATGTTTAATGAGGGGTTCTTAGAGAAATGTGAAGAAAATCCCATTGCCGCATTGCAGTTGGGGGATTCCCTGAAAGGGGTAGGACGGGCCAAAACCCTTTTGGTTCCTATTATTTGTACCCGGAAACCAGTCAAGTGTGGGCATATTTCTGGCCGAAATGTAGAAAGCAGCAGATTTTTTGGCAATTTATGGAACGAAGACCCTTATTTTGGGGTCAAATTCCATAGAAAGGCCTAGGAATCAGGCTTTCCATCCATCCCTTTAACACCACTCATGCTTCTAAGTTGCGTTTTGTTTACTGCCCAGGCCCTCGGCCAGCTGGCAGAGCAACCAGCTCGTTTTGAGTTTCCTACTCATTTGGCCCTGAAAAGCTTGGATTGGGACACCCGCCAGGGAGATCCCCCCATTACGGGTAGTTTAAGGCTCAACCGCCGGAGTGCTCTTCGAGCCGGCTATTGGTTTGTTCAGACAGATCCCCACCAGTTCCATGCGGTGCGCCGCTGGATTGGCGAACAGGGCGGAGTGGTATTTGACTACCTCCCTCACAATGCTTTTGAAGCGCGTTTGTCCGAGGAACTGGTCCACCAGTTGAAAGGGCATTTACCGGCACTTTACCCGGTTCATCCCGCCTGGAAGTTAGACCCACAAATTGGTCTTTATCAAACCGCCCTTGAGGATGCCGATGGCAAGTGGCTCGTCGCGGTGGAACTTTGGCCCGACCGAAATTTTAATGACGAAGAGCAGCGTTTCCATGAAGCCGGTGCCGAAATATTAGAGCACGTTGCTTCGGGTCGCTATGCACGAGTTTTGCTTCGGGTCGCCCGGGAAGACCTTGCCTCCATCGCCCGCATTGCGGCAGTGAAATGGATTGAAGAATCTGCGCCTGCGGTATTCAGGAATGATGAAGCGCGTTGGATACTGCAAACCAATCAAACCAATCAAATGCGACTTTGGGCCAGAGGAATTACTGGCGCCGGAGTGACCATTGGCCATATTGACGGCCGACTTTTCCTGGACAGCTGTTATTTCGATGACCCCAGCGGGGTTTCTCCAGGACCTAACCACCGCAAAGTGAAATGGATGTCCGCTGGAGTGGGCGGCAATTCTCACGGCACCCATACCGCTGGCACGGCGGTGGGGGATCGCCGGCCCTTTGGTGGTAGCAGTGGTTCGGGGATGGCTCCCGATGCTTGGCTAGTGCATGAATCTGAATTACCCAACAGTGCCAATTTTCTTGCCAAGCTGGCCAACGCTCATAGTCATGGGGCCCGCATTCACACCAACTCTTGGGGAAATGATTTTTCCACCAGTTATGACAACTGGACGCGGGACATTGATGCGTATTCTCACGACAATGAAGATGGCCTAGTCATCTTCGCAGTCACCAACAAAACTTTGCTGAGGAATCCGGAAAACGCCAAGTCCTCCCTTTCGGTCGGTGCCACTGAGGTCAGCAATCCCGACCTTCACGCCAGTGGTGGCATGGGTCCCACCGATGACGGTCGGTTGAAGCCCGAAATCATGGCGCCTGGCTGTGACCTTGTATCTGCAGCTTCCGGGGCAAATTGTATGACCATCGCCATGTGCGGAACTTCCATGGCTGCACCGGTGATTGCCGGCGGGGCAGCGATGTTGAAGCAATACTTTGAAGAGGGACGATTCCCCTCAGGGTTGCCAAATCCAAGTCACAGCATTACACCCTCTGGTTCTTTGCTCCGTGCCTGCATGGCAAATAGTGGCGTGGACTTGCAAAGTGAGATGGGCTTCCCGGGTTACCGCGAGGGCTGGGGACGGGCCTTATTGGACGATGTCGTGTATTTTCCAGGCGATGCGGTGAAATTCCGCATGGTGGATATTCCTCATGCTCAAGGAGTCAGCCACCAGCAAACCCGGGCACGCCGTCTGAATATCCCGGCTGGTAGCTCGATGCTTCGAATCACCATGGCCTACGCCGACGAACCCGGTAGTGCTTTCGCTAACTTGCCAGTGGTGAATGACTTAAGTCTGATTGCTTTAGACCCCAATGGGGTCCGCTACGGCGGAAATATTATTAATACATTCACCGGCGCTTCATTTCCTGACACCACTGCTAAAGACCACCTCAATTCTCTCGAGGTCATTTTGGTGCCCAACCCAGCTCCAGGGCGATGGACCATCAAAGTGGAGGGAACCGATGTATTGGTAGGTCCGCAAGGATTTGCAGTTGTTGCTACCTTTTAGGAAGCCTCTTTTCTTTAACCCCCCACTCCTCTCATGTTGACGATTGCTACCCTACTTTTCTTGCCTCTTTTCCAATACGGAGGCGAAGCTCCTTTGTCTTCGGTTGAAACCGACCGGCGGTCCGAACCCACCCGTTTGGTTCTCAAAACCTTGGATTGGGATACTCGCTTGGGACAACCGGCGGTAGAACGTAGGCTTTCTTACTCGCTGAGCCAGGCCAAACGGGCCGGCTATTGGTACATCCAAGGCACTCCCGACACCATGGGTGAGTTGAAGGAGATGGTGCGTTCATTTGGTGGTCAAGTTTTTGATTACATTCCGCACAATGCGTTTGAGGTGAGGTTGCCCGCCGACGCGGTGGCTGATTTAAAGCAATATGCTCAAGCCCTTTTGCCGGTTCATCCGGCTTGGAAAATAGACCCCGAAGTTGGCATGCGCGGTACCGAAAATGAATCTGGTCACTTGGAAATATCGGTGGAGTTCTGGAGTGATCAAGACATCCTGCTGATAGAAGAACAGCTTCAAGAGGCAGGCATTGAAATCGTCGGCTTTAGTGTTTCCGGTCGTTATCAACGGGCCGACGTCTTGGCCGACCGCGCCGACATTTTCCGTTTGGCTCATATGGCCGGCGTGAAGTGGATGGAAGAAAACGTGACCGCAGAGTTGCGCAACAACAAATCCCAATGGGTGATTCAAACGAATCAAAGTAACAACACCAAACTTTGGAGTGCCGGGTTAACTGGAGCTGGGGTTTACATCGGGCACATTGATGGCCGGATTGACGAAAGTTCCTGCTACTTTGATGACCCTACCGGTGCTTCGCCTGGGCCCAATCACCGCAAAATCAAGTGGATGCAATCCACCGGCAGCGGGGAATCTCATGGCACCCATACGGCAGGGTCTGCCGCAGGTGACGATGGCCCCAATGGCGGCAATGGAGATTACAACGGTATGGCGCCGGGGGCATTTTTAGTTCACCATTCTTCATTCCCTGGCAGTAGTCAAATGCTGACTTACTTGAACCGTGCGCATACCAATGGTGGGCGGATTCACACTAATTCGTGGGGTGATGATGGAACCACCTCCTACAACACATGGTGCCGAGACATTGATGCTTACTCCCACGACAACGAAGACGGTGTGGTGATGTTTGCAGTGACCAACGGCACCAATTTAAAAAATCCAGAAAATGCCAAGTCTTGCGTGGCAGTAGGTGCAACTGACAAAAGCAACCCAAACAACCACGGCTCCGGTGGTCGCGGACCTACCGCCGACGGCCGACGTAAACCCGAAGTTTTTGCGCCGGGTTGTTCTACGGTTTCCGCGCGGAGCAATAGAAATTGTTCCACCACTTCGATGTGTGGAACTTCGATGGCCTCGCCGGTGGTTGCCGGCGGTGCTGCTCTAGTAAAGCAATATTTCGAAGATGGTTACTACCCCGGTGGTTCGCCAAACGCTAGTAATGGTTTCACTCCGTCTGGTTCTTTGATTCGCGCCATGTTGGCAAATTCCGGAGTGGATATGACCGGAGTTTCTAACGGCTCAGCTAAATACCCCAACCGCAAAGAAGGTTGGGGGCGCATTCTTTTGGACAACGCCATCTTCCTTTCTGGTGATAGTCGCATCATGCGTTGCATTGACGTACCGCATTCTCAAGGAATCCAGCAAGGCCAAAGGCGCCAGGCCGCAGCAAACATTCCCGCCGGTGCTCAATCCTTGCGTTTAACGATTGCCTTTGCCGATGAGCCTGGTGCTGCCAATACTTCTCAGCCAGTCGTCAACAATTTGGATTTGGTGGCCATTGCCCCTGATGGAACTTTCTACCGCGGCAACCAACACGACACCGCGAATTATGGTGAAGCAATCCCCAACCCCACCGTCGGTGACGAGAAGAACACCATCGAACAAATCATCATTGCCAACCCGATGCCTGGTCGGTGGGTGTTCCGAGTTTATGGAGTGGACGTTCCGGTGGGTCCGCAAGGATTTGCAGGCGTTTTAACTTTCTAGTCTTGCGCAGGCTTTAACCGGTAACCGGTGCCCCGCACGGTCAGCAAGTAGCTTGGTTGTGCGGGGTCTTTTTCAAACCGTTTGCGCAAGCGCACGATGAAGTTGTCCACGGTGCGCGGAGTTGGCTCTGCTTCGTTGCCCCACACCGCATCCAAAATGGCATTGCGGGTCACGATGGCGCCATTAGCTTCGACCAGCAAAACCAAAATCCCGTGTTCCTTTTGAGAAATCGCGTCTTCACTGCCGTCGGCATGGCGAGCTTCTAAAGTTTCTAAATTGACCCAGCCTTGGCCGACCGAAATTTTTCCACCTGGTTTGGATTCGCCCCACTCCGCACGACGTAACAAAGCATGGACACGGGCAAGTAGTTCTTCCAAATGGAAGGGCTTGATTAAATAATCATCTCCACCGGCCATGAGCCCAGTAATACGATCAGGAGGGAGGTCCCTAGCGGTGACAAACAAAATAGGGGTTTGGTCACCTTCCTGACGGATACGCTTGCAAACTGCGAAGCCATCCATTTCGGGCAACATAACGTCTAGCAAAATGAGGTCATTGCCGCCGGCGCGAATGGCATTCAGTCCGGCTGGACCATCGGTGGCCAAGACCACTCGATAGCCTTCGGCTTCCAAATTGTCGCAAACCAATTTGCCGATGCGTGGTTCATCTTCCACCACCAAAATGCGTTTCTTTTTCACGCTTCGCCCTCTTTCGCTAATGGCCAGCAGACTTTAAAAAGGCTCCCTTGGCCTAAGCCTTCGCTGTGGACATGGATTTGAGCACCTTGCGCCTCTCCGAGTTGCTGGACTAGGAAAAGACCCAAGCCCACGCCGGGCTTGGTGCGTACTTTTTCATCGCCAGCCCGCCAAAATCTTTCGAAAACATGAGGGAGGTCCGTTCTTGCAATTCCTTTGCCGAAGTCTTGCACGGCAAAAGTTGCAAAGCCGTCGCGCATTCCCACCTCAACCTGGATTGTTTTGCCTTCGCCGTATTTGCGAGCGTTGTCTAACAAATTAACAACGATGATTGCTAAGGTAGAAATATCAACTTGGGCAAAAATAGGAGTTTCATCGGTGGAAAGTTGAACTTGGGTATCTTCGCGAAAGTTCTTTTGAAAATTTGCGACCAGGGGGATGATGGCAGATTGAAAATTGGTGGCCACTGGGTAAGCTTGAAAACCGCGGGCGTCCAAGCGACCCACCTCCAATAGATTGTCCACCAAAGCTTCCAGCCGGGTGACGTCGGCCAAAACATCTTCAGCGTATTCTTGGTCCTTTGCTCCTTCGGGCCGACGGGAAATGGTTTCAGCGGCAAGCCGGACGCCTTGCAGGGGGGAACGAAATTCATGAGTGACTGCATGCAAGAAGTTGGACTGTTGCAAAGCCAGATAAGACTCTCGGCGTAAAGTTCGGAAAAGTAGAGCAACGCCTAACCCGGCAAGCGCAAGGAATAGGCCGGACTCGCTCATAATCATGCGCTGGGTGGCGGCGTATTGTTGGTTGATTTTCCCAAGGTTTTTCGCGTTGATTTGCAATGAACCCATTGCTTCTGGTCCGGGGGCCCATACGATTTCCGCAAATTGGGGCGCGAGAGCTTGCCAAGTAGCTTCAGTCTGAGGGACCTGTTGCTGCCACAAGCCATCGGCGTGCTCCAGCGTGGCGTGTAGAGTTTGGATTTTTGAGTCCCTCAGGTCTTTGGCTTGGCCCCAAAGCAGCAATCCCCACCAGCCCAGCTGCACCAGGAAGAGCAGGGTCAAAATTAAGGTCCAAAAAGGGAGTCGGGGCCGCATTTCTTATGGCAAAATAGACGTGCCATGCGTCTTTCCCTCCCCCTTTTCCTTGTTCTTGCCATATTGGTCGGTTTTTCTGATTCCGCGCTGAATGCCGGCAAGACTACCCAGCCGCCGCAAGGTGAGGTTGAGATGAACGTGTTGACCTTTTCCTTGATGGAGACGGTGCGGGAAACTGACCGGGTGGTGCCGATGCAAATTCAGGCTTACAACAGCGGCATTGGTGCGGCGACATTGGTGCGGCTGGATGCGTTTGGCGTAGACGGTGGCCTTTTAGATTCAATAAATTTGCAAAGCGAGCGGCTACTTGGTGATGAAGGAGAATTGTTCCGCATCCACCGGATGTTGGAATTGATGGACCCGGAATTAACCCATCGGCATACTGACCGTCTTTTCATTCCGTTGGAAGATTGGCAACCGCTTTCCCCAGAGGAGGAAGGGCGTCTGTTAAGTGAAACGATTGAGGCGGTGGACCAGCTAAAGAGAAGCGGCGCTATGCAAGCGAAGAACATTACCTTCCAAGTGGATTTGGCAGAGGTTTTCGCCGACGGCTCCTTGCCAGGCGACCAAGCTGTTTATGATTTGCGTTTGCATTACTTAGACGCAAGCGGAGTTGCCCAAGTTGTTGAGACTACCCATGCCATCCAATTGCTTGCTCCTTATCTTCCGCCACCCGCGGAATGGTATGACCGGCTTGGCTTAAGTCGGGGCTCTGCCACTTGGCATGCCGGAGATTTGCACGTTCACAATTGTCGCGACCAAGCATCTTTGGGTTGCCCAAATTGCAACGCGGAATCCTTCAACTTAACTGGCTCTTTCACCAATGCCGATCTCAAGCCGCAGTTTCAAGCCTTGGGGATGACGTGGTTTAGCACTACCACACACTCCTATTGTGTAAATAACGACGCTGAGTTCAACGCAATCGTGGCGGAATCCAACCAATTAGATGATGCCAACTTCCGGCTTCTATGTGGCACTGAATTAACCATTCTTGAGACTGGGCCGCAGACTGGCTCCGACATCAATGACAGCGTGTGTTTTTTGAATGGACATTGGAATAGAGGAATTGCCCACATGGGTGGCCACGGAATCACCTCCCGCAAGCCAGGTGGCCAACAAGGTTTTTTGGACAATTGTGATGGCCCCATTTTTGACCAGGCGGTTAACGTTAGCGCAACCAATGCCGAAGGCGGATTCACGATTGCGAACCATCCCGGTGGCGATGTGATTAGTTTCAATAGTGTGGCCCGGTTTCACGGAATGGAGGCTCGCCAAACCGTGGGTACCGAAGTTTGGAATCATGATGTCTCTAATAGATTCATGAGCACACAACATCGCAAGTGGTGGTTGGACCGAATGTTTGAAGGGAAAATTACCTATCCTTTCTCGGGCAGTGATACCCATGATGAAGCGGTGGACTTCGGCGCCACCCATGTTTTGCTGCAAGGAGCTTTGTCGGACCAAGCGCTGATCTCGGCCATGAAGCAAGGTCGGCATTACATGAGTAATGGGCCATTTGCCTCCAACACGCTTTATGACAACCGCGGCCGGAGTTTGGATATGGGTGGAATCGCCCAAGTTGCTGCTGCCATCGTTCCCAACAATTACCCGGTCCATCTAGACTCCTTTTACAATTTAGGGACGGATGTGGGCACGATGCGGGTGTACCGCGGGGTGGTCGGCGATAGCGCCGAGACTTTGTTGGCCGAATACCTGAATATCACCGGTTCCGGGGTGATGACCACCGATGACACCGTGCAGCAGGCCGGCACCTCTTGGTACCGGACCGAAATTGAAATCCCGAACGTTGGCGCAGCTTACACCTCCCTTTGCATTATTTATCTGTACTAGGGCTGGCTCAATTTCAAGTCGCCGCTAAAATTCCTCCGAACATGCCAAATAGTCCCAAAGAAGAGTGGCCCCCTGTCCGGATGGTGACATCCGTAGAATCCCTAACCACGGCCATTAAGGAGTGGGAATCCGCCGATGCCATCGGCATTGACACTGAGTCAAACTCGTTCTTTGCCTATAAGGACCGCTTGTGTTTGGTGCAGATTTCAGCAAATGGTATTGATTGGATTGTGGACCCCATCGCTTTAGGCGAAGGCCTAAAAGCCATCAACCCGCTTTTGGCTGACCCAGACTTGGTCAAGATTTTCCATGCGGCTGAATATGATCTGATGTTATTGAAGGACGAGCTTGGGGTAGAAACCAAGGGAATTTTTGACACTCAAGTGGCTATGACTTTGCTTCGCCATCAAAAAACCGGCTTGGCGGCTTTGCTGGAATCTCATTACGGCCTCAAGGTTTCTAAGAAACACCAGCGTTCAGATTGGGGGAAGCGGCCGTTGTCGGATTCTCAACTTGAATACGCGCGGACTGATACCCGTTTTCTTCCCGATGTTCGGGTAAAGCTGATGGCGAAATTGGAAGAGGCCAATATGACCTCTGCCTGTGACGGTGAATGCCGTCGTTTGGAGCAGGAAATTCTTCCTCCCCGGGAGCCCAATATGGAAGGATGGCGGAAAATGAAACAAGCGCGGGGCTTGACCGGAGAATCCAAGGCACGCTTGCGGGAGTTATTTCAGTGGCGCGAACGGACTGCTCAGGACAGAGATGTGCCGGTGTTTCGGGTGTTGGGAAATGATGCTCTCGGGGAACTTGCTCGGCAACCAGCCCGCGGCATGAAGGAATTAGCCGACCGAAAAGGGGTGGGCTGGAAAGTAGCCAAGCGCCACGGCGATGGAATTTTAGCCGCCTTAAAAGAAGCTCAAGGCAAGGTGGTAGAAGAAAATCCAGTTGAAAAATTAGACCGTGCCGAACGGCAAAAACGTCGGCTGTACCGAGAAAATCGTGAAGCTTTGAAAAATTGGCGAAAGAAACAAGCCTCTGCTTTGGAGTTACCTAGTGAAAGGCTAATGCATCGGCGGCATCTTGAAGAAATTGCCCGAGTTCTTCCTGCAACACGGGAGGACTTGTTGCGTACAGTTTCGTTGAATGATTGGCAGAGGGAAAACCTGGAGGACTCTTTGCTTGATTTACTGGCCACACTTCCGCGGCCCCAATCCTCCTAAATCAAACCATGCTCAAACTCTCCGCTTTTCTTCTTCTTGCTCTGACCCCTTCTTGCGTTTTTGTCTCCAGCCAAAAAGGCCAAGATTGCTGTAGTGGCGACAAAACCGCCGCCTGCTGTGCTGCGGAAGCCGACCTCGCCCAATGCTGTGCCGATGCCGCCGCGGTTGGCAAGGACTGTGCTGAGTGCGCTAAGTAATTTAAACGGCTTCGCAGGCCTTTAAACCGCGTTGGAAGAAGTCTTTTTCCAAATCGCGGCCAATAAAGACGAGTTCCGTTTGACGGGGTTCGTCCTTATTCCAATCTTCGCCGGCGTCCACTTGGAAGAGTCCATACGTGCCTTGAAGAATGGCCCGATAGGGGCGGCTCTGCAAATAAAGAAAGCCTTTGTAGCGGATCAAATTGTCGCCCAGTTGTTGCACGCAGGTTCCAAGCCACAGCTGAACCTTCATTTCATCCAGCGCTTTACTGCTTCGCAGGCTAACCGTGCCAATGTTGGCGTGCCCTTGGCCGGGGGGCTCTCCAGCGGAATTTTGGATTTCCTCTAGGCGGCGAGGCGGACGCTTTTTGAACACTTCCAAGGCCGGGACTTGGCAAAATTTCGTTTCTAAAATGGGAGCCGTCGGATTTAACCGAAATAGGGTTTGCTTAGCGGATTGACGCATCTCCTCATCGGCCAAATCTATTTGGTTGAGTACCAATAAGTCGGCAAGCGAAATTTGTTCGGTGGCTGACTTGTTTTGAAGGGCAAGGTCCAAACGGGAGGCGTCGACCAGGCCAACCACAGATTCCACCACGTAAAAAGTGGCCATTTCTGCTTCCAGCAAAAAGGTCCGGAGCAGGGGGGCGGGCTCCGCGATGCCAGTGGTTTCAATGATGACCCGGTCAAAGTGGCGGCGCCGAAACCAGGGCGGGCGACGCTTTCGTAAGCGGCGCAGAGTCTTCACTAAATCACCGCGCACGGTGCAGCAAACGCAACCATTTTGGAGTTCAACTAAGTCCTCTTCGGCGTGAACGACTAATCGGTCATCAATGCCGATGTCGCCAAACTCATTGATGAGTACCGCAAAACGTTGGCCATGTGGCTGGGCCAACAGGTGATTTAGCAAGGTGGTTTTGCCAGCTCCGAGCCATCCCGTGAGGAGAGTCACGGGGGTGCGGGGGTCAGCATTTTCACTCTTCACCCTTGTAGTATCGGTGCCCGCTTGCGCGCCTACAATGCGAGCTATGTCGTCATCGGCGCGCGCAGGGTTCCTTTTTGGCGCCCCCGAAGGACCTTGGGCGAGGGTGGCTTTAGACACCCCCGTGCGGCGGGAATTTTCCTATGAAGTTCCCCCGGGCATGGATGGGGTTGCGCCAGGTTGCCGGGTCCGGGTTCCATTTGGCAGCCGTCAAAAGATTGGCGTGGTGGTGGGCATAGACCCACATCCGCCAGAGGGGGTGGAAATAACCCGTATCCGGCCCATTCAAATTCTGCTGGACGACCGCCCGCTCTTGACGGAACCGTTGTTGCGCTTGGCTAAGCACATGGCCGATACTACTTTTTGCTCTTGGGGGGAGAGTTTGTCGGCCATGATGCCGGCGGCTCTGCGGAAGGACCGTAAACGGCGGACCGTGCCCATAGTGGAAATTTCCGAACTACCGTCGGCAGACGTTCTGGCGGAGTTGGCAAAAAAACAACCCAAACAGGAGCGGGCCATAGCTTATTTGAAAAAGGCTGGAGGGCCAGTGGAAGTCCGTTTGTTTAAAGAACGCACCGGCTTGTCTGATTCCCCGTTGAAAACTTTGCAAAAAAGAGGCTGGGTGAAATTTGGCCGAAGGACTGAATTTTTTGACCCTTTTGCTGGCAAGGGAGTTGAACGGGACAAGCCCCACGAATTGACTTCACATCAGGCGGTGTGCGTGGAAGCTTTGCAGGAAGCTTTAGAAAAAAAAACCGACCAAACCTTTTTGCTGCATGGCATTACCGGCTCTGGCAAGACGGAAGTTTATTTGCAGGCGATGGAGCGTTGTTTGGCTCAAGGCCGCGGTGCCATTGTTTTAGTGCCAGAAATTTCTTTGACTCCGCAAACGGTTTCTCGTTTCCGTGCCCGCTTTGGAAATGTGGCGGTGTTGCATAGCGGGCTTACCGACGCAGAGCGGCACGACCAATGGATTGCTATCCGGGAGGGAAAACTGCGGGTGGTAGTCGGGGCGAGGTCGGCTCTTTTTGCGCCGATGCCTAAGCTTGGCATGATTGTCTTGGATGAAGAACATGAAAACTCTTTCAAACAAGAATCAGTGCCGCGCTACCACGCCCGCGAGGTTGCCCAAGAAAGAGCCTTTTTAGAAGGAGCCATTTGCGTACTTGGTTCTGCAACCCCTTCTCTGGAATCTTGGCACGCCGCCCAAACCAAGAAAATCCAGCTATTGACTTTGCCCGACCGAGTGGCGGGTGGGGTATTGCCCGAAGTTTCGGTAGTGGACATGCGTGTCGAAAAAGCAGAACAGGGGCACTGGTTGGTGATTTCAAAGCCCTTGGAGGAAGAGCTACGCGCTGCTTTTGAGAAAAACCACAAAGCCATTTTGTTTTTGAATCAACGCGGATTTTCTCCCGCTTGGCATTGCCGGGTGTGCGGCGGAAGTGTGCAATGCCGACGTTGTGATGTGGCTTTGACTTATCATAAGTGGCGAAAAAAAGCGCTTTGTCATTACTGCATGGAAGAGACGCCGCCACCTCAGAATTGTCCGGAATGTGGCTTAAAGGTTTCCTTGGTAGGGGTAGGAACCGAACGAGTGGAAGACACCATGAGGCGCGTTTTCCCGGATGCAAAATTGGCGCGCATGGACCGGGACACCATGCTGAGACGCGAATCTTACGAGGAAGTTCTTGGCGCATTTGGCCGGGGAGAAACTGACGTATTGCTTGGCACCCAAATGGTGGCAAAGGGTTTAGATTTCCCCGACGTCACCGTGGTTGGGGTTTTAAATGCGGACACGGCGCTGCATCATCCGGATTTCAGAGCGTCCGAACGCTGTTTCAATCTACTGGCTCAAGTCAGTGGCCGGGCAGGTCGGAGTGCCAAAGGAGGTCGGGTTGTGATTCAAACTTGGATGCCGGAGCATCCTGCAATTCAGGCCGCTGCGGGTCATGACTATGAGCGTTTTGCAAAAGGGGAAATCAAGGAAAGAGAGGTTTTTGGTTATCCGCCCTTTGGTGCCGTCATTCGGGTCCGTTGGGAGGCTGTTGACGCTCCCAAGGTGGAGGCTATGGCGAAAAGTGGAGTGGCTTTACTTCGGGAAACCCCCTCGCCGGGTTGCACTTTGTTGGGTCCAGCACCTCCGCCGGTAGAAAAACTGCGTGGCAAAGTCCGCCGTCAAATCCTTCTCAAGGCTTCTCCTGCCGAAGCTCTACGCCCTCTTATGCCAGCTCTTTATGAGTTATGCCAAAAATCAGGCGTGATGGTGGACCGGCTTTAGCTTCTGGGCCAGAAAAAACCGGGGCTTTTACCCCTTAATCCCTTTATTCGGGACCGAAAAGTGGCCGATAAATGCCTTGACTGGCCAAAAAAACACCAGCTTTGGGGCCGGTTTGCACTTCCATGCTTCGCAACCACCGAATTCGCCTTTTTCCTCTCCTCCTCCCCTTGGTGGTGTTGGGCTGTGGCCCTGACCTAGATATTGGCGGCGGCGGGAGCCCTGATGATGGAGAGACTTCGGCATCCCTGTCCTCCTTCGGGCAGGACGGCTCGGCGGTAGCAGTCACCGTGACTTGGTCTGAAGCTACTCCCATTCGATTGCGGATCCTCTCTGGGGATTGGCAGGAAATACGAACGATTCGTTCGCCTGAAGACCTATCCCAGCGGATAGAAATCCCCCGATCAGGATTTCCGTTGCGTGAAATTGCGGCCACTCTCCAGCTTGAAACCTTGGAGGGTGAGATTTTGGATTCTGCCGAAATGATGGTGGTCGAGCCCTTGGATTTTCCCGATGGCCCGCTGTTGGCATTGAATCAAGCGGATTTGAATACTTTGCTACCTCGCTATAACTCAGATAGCCGGGAAGCCGGCATTTTAAATGAGATGGTAGATCGTTGTGCCGAGCGGCTTCAGGAAGAACTTTATATTCCGGATATTGGCGGTGCGTGGGGAGCGTTTTATGCATGTCCCGTGCATGGTGCCATGTTGGAATATGTAACCGACACCGAGCATCGTTGCCCGGTTGGCGGCGAAACTTATTCTGGTTCACCGTACGACGATGTGGTGGCATCTTTGCGTCACCGGGATCTTGCGGTTTCCAGTTTTGAACACGCCTTAGCTTGGCTACTCACCAACAACATGCAACATGCCGAACGGGTGAGCGACATTATCCATGGCTATGCTTTGAAATACCCAAACTATGAATTTCACGATCGTTTTGGTGGTACGGAATTAGGCGGCGCCAAAGTTTTTGCCCAGTCTTTAGATGAAGCAGAATGGCTGACTTACATCACTCGCAGCTGGGACCTCATTCGTGGTTCAGAGTCCTATACCGAAGCTCAGGAATTGGAAATCATTGAAAATATTTTCATTCCGTCGACTCAGCTGATTGCCAACAACCCGCTTGGTACTGTCAACATCCAATGCTGGCATAACTCGGCGATTTTTTTGGCCAGCCTTTTATCTAAGGACTTTATTCAAGCACGCGACGCTGTCCATGGCGATAACGGAATCTTAACTTTGCTTGCCGATGGCGTCCGTTCCGACGGTCTTTGGCACGAAGGTTCCTTCGGCTATCACTTCTTTGCCATTCGGGGCATGCTTCCATCACTACAAGCAATCCGTCGCATTGAGCATGAGGCCGATTTTTCCACCATCGTGGAAATGCTGAAGGCGCCTTACGCTGCCATGTTACCGCCAGGGAAATTGCCGATGCTGAATGATGGCAGCGAACAAGATTTCACCGGCATGCTACGCGAGGTGTATGAACATGGCATCGGCCTATTTCGCAGTGAACCCATCCTTGCCACGCCACTTTTAATTTGGGGCCGTGGTAACACCGTGGAATCAGTTCTGTATGGACCTAACACTTTGCAAAACATGGAATGGGAAGACATCGGTTCCTCCCTATTGCCGGATTCCGGGTTGGCATGCTTGCGGTCGGGCCCGCCTCAACAGCGCTCCTTGGTGCTTATGGACTTTGGCCCGCACGGTGGACATCACGGCCATCCAGATAAATTAGGCCTTACCCTATGGCTTGAAGGGCAACCGGCTTTCATTGAAGCAGGGAGCATTGGTTATGGGACTGATTTGTATCGCGGTTGGTACAAACGAAGCTTGGCTCACAACACCGTGTTGGTCAATGGTCGAGACCAGAAAGAATGCACAGGTGATTTTGTTCGCTGGGAAAGCGAAGACGGAACTAGCACGGTGGTGGCAAGTTCCAGCCTGGCTTACCCAGGAAGTCAACTCACCCGACTTTCTCATTTGACTTCTGACGGAATTTACGTGGACCTATTCCGGGTAGATTCGCAAAACAAACGGGTCTATGACTATGTTTTACATGGGGTTGGTACGGTTCAAATTTCGGCAAATTTAAAACCCGGTGAAACTCTTTATGGCGGAGCTTATGCCCATCTAACCGATGTGCGAGTGGCTCAAGTGGACGATGATTTTGAAGTCATTTTCCAAACCGAAAGTGGAAGCCAAACTCTGCGGGTACTTGGTGAACCTCAAACCCAAGTCATCTTGGCCCGCGCACCTGGGCATCCAGCCGGCAGTGACCACCCGATTTTAATTGTGCGACGTTTCGTCAAAGCAACAACTTTTGCCAGCGTGGTGACCAGCGGAACTTCATTGGCCGACGGCATCACCCTGAGTTTGGAATCCGGCGGAGAGGCGGCGTGGTTTACGAAATCAGGGCAGTCAGAACCAATCCGACTGCCCTTTGAAGAGCCTAGTCCTTAGGCGAAATTAGTCGCGACGAGAAAGGAGGCTCAAGATGTGGACAAACATCAGAATGAAATCCATGAAGATGGCGAGTGCGGCGGAAGCGGCCATGTTGGCTGGATAGCGGTGCAAAATCCTGGAGGTGTCATACAAGGCGAAGCCACCCATGAGGACCACCATGGCGGCGGAATAACCCCAACCGCTGACTAGGCCGCCACCGATGCCAAACATGGACAGGATGGCAAGGCCGAACATGAGCGCGAAGGCCATCCAGAGAGCACCGCGCATCCAGGAAAAATCCTTTTTGGTAATAAATACGTAAGCGGTCAAGCTACCAAACACGGCGACCGTCAACATGAAGGCCTGGAGGATGACTCCCGGTCCGTTTTGATGCAAAACCATGCCGACAAAGGGCGACATAAAAAGACCGTAGCCCACTGCAAAGGCAGCGAGGCCGATGAGATTTAAAGGAAACTTGGAGGCGGTCACCCGGGCCAGAAAAAAGATTCCGGCGAAAAAGGCAATGAAACCAATAAAGCCGATGCTGCCGAACAAATCCATCACCCATGGTTGATTGACGCCCCAAGCCATGGTCCCGAAAAAGGTCAAAATGGCCAGCGAAAACAAGGAATAAACCTTGCGCAAAAATGCCATGCGAACCGGGGTGTCGGCAAGGCTGACGGCATGAGGGACGGGTTGCGCTCCGCGAGCGGAACCAGAAGGTAGACGGAAGGATCTCATGATTTAGTTTCTTGAAAATCAGGTTTTGGGAAGGCGGGGTGCCAACTGATTCTTAGCAGGATACCGCCAACCAGCGCAGTCAACCACCAGAGTAGAGAGGAATTACCCAGCATCCAGTGACCAATGCCGAAGAGAAGGCCGTAAATCAGTGCGGTGCCACCAAACCAACCTACGAGCAAAGGAGCAAGAGTGTTGGGGTCTCCCGGCTTGCGAAATGGCCGCCAGGCGCCGGCAGGTTTCACTCGACCATAAAAATTTTCCAAAGTGGCGTTGGGGGTGGGCGCGGTAAGCAAAGTAGTGACCAACATGACCACAATGCTGGTGCCGAGCACAATGGCGTAACTGACTGGATAGGGAATAGCGCCGAAAAAAGTACCCAAAATTAAAGTCATCGCGGTGGAAGTCGCCAAGGCGCTAATTTCGGTCCACGCATTCGCCCTCCACCAGAACCATCGTAATAAAAGGGCCGGCCCAAGTCCGCCCAACAATGAAAGCGAAAAGGTAAAGAGGTCGGAAATGGAATCGGCAACCAAGGCCAATCCTCCGGCCAGTAAAGCAATACCAACTTCGGCAAAACGACCGACCCAAACATAATGCTTAGGGGCAGCGGTTTTGTTTAAGAACCTCCGATACAAGTCATTGACGAAGTAGGCCGAAGCTAAATTGAAATGAGTATCCAAAGTACTCATGAAAGCGGCCAAGAAGCTGGCGCACATAAGCCCGAATAACCCAGGGCCCAGTAGCTGGGCCATCATCATCGGATAGGCGGCTTCATGGTCAGGGCCGGTGATGTTGCCGGCGCTATCGGTGAGCATCGGCAATGATTCGGCCGGAATCAAAGTCATCGACGCTAGGGCGACAAAAATCCACGGCCACGGACGCAATGCATAGTGGGCAATGTGGAACCAGAGCGACGCTTTACGCGCGTGTTCCGGGTCCTTGCATGCGGAATACCTTTGCACTGCCGCACCGCCGCCGTCGGCATTTTTATTGAGCCAACCTTGGACGCCGAGAAAAATAAGAAAGGCGCCGATACCTTGAGTCCACCACAAAAGGTCATTCCAACCACCGCCTTGGGTGGGCATGATGGAAGTGGTGGCGTGGCCAAGTTGGGCGAAGGATTCTCGGGCGGCGTCCAATCCGCCTAAAGCTTCGGAAGCTTGGAAAGCCAAAAACAACGCACCCGCCATCGCCAAAATGAATTGGAAGAAGTCGGTCACCACCACGCCCCATAACCCCGAAAGGAAAGAATAAGTGAGGGCCAAAACTAAACCGCCGGCGACAATCGGTCCATCCATAGAATCGTCGGGTAAATCCAAAACCACGCGGACCACTTTTTTCATGGCGACCAAAACCCAAATCAAAGTAATCGTGTTGGTGACGGTGGAATGATAGCCACCTAAAAATGCGCGCAATGCTTTAGCTTGTTTGCCAGCGTAACGTTGTTCAATAAATTCGGCATCGGTGGTTACCTCTAGGCGCCGCCACCAACCGGCAATCACAATGATGGCCAAGGAGCCACCCGAAGCCATGCCCCACCACAACCAATTTTGCGAAATCCCGGCGGAGCGGACCCAGCCGGTGACGACCAACGGGGTGTCGGCGGCGAAAGAGGTCGCCACCATGGAAGTGCCCGCTACCCACCACGGCAAAGAGCGGTTTGCTAAATAAAAGTCTTGGGTGGAACGTCCAGCGCGACGGGCAAGCCAAGCTCCTACCCCGATGGCGAACACGAGGTAGCCCCCAATAATCCACCAATCTATTGGTTGGAGAATCACTCTCCTTCAGTGGAGGGAAGAATCACTCTCCTTCGGTGAGTAGCAAGGAAAGTATCGCCGGAGATAGGCCCGGCAAGTAATAACCGCGGGCGGTGGCGGGGGCCATGAAGGGGGCGTCGGGCGAACCGGCTACATAGACCACTGGGTGAGAGTGGTGAATGGCTTCAACCCAAGGCCCCGGAATTTCAGGGAGTCCTTTGCCGACCGAAGCACCCCACAAAATCAAAATTGCTTTGGGCAGGTCTTCCGGGGGAGTCTGATCCGGGCTGGCTATGGCTACGCCGAATTCTTCAAGGAAATCCACCGCATCCGGCACACTGGAAAGATTGAGAGCGAGGTCGGGCCGCGGGTGTCGACCTGGAGAGCCACCAGGGAGAGGTCGGAATAACGATTTCATGCCACCGCCTAAGACTAAGGGCTTTGGTTTGGCGGGTTCCACATCTAAGACCGAGCGAATCAAGGTGTCGATGCGGTTGGCAGCAGTGTGGACCACTTCTTCGGACAAGTCACCACGTTCCAGGGCATCGCGCAAAGTAACGGCGAGGGCCACCGGTTCTTCTGGGTAAAGAAGCAAGTCCACTCCAGCGTGCAGGGATTCCACCGCCATTTCCTCGTGCGGTTCTGAGCCATAACCTTCCATGCGCAAAGCATCGGTCACCACCAAACCGTCATAACCCCAATCTTTGCGAAGGATGTTCATCAAGGTGCGTGAGCGGCTGGCCGGGCGGGAGGATTCGTCCACCATCGGGAATTCCAGGTGGCCGACCATGATGCTGGGCAATCTAGACAGCAGTTCCTTGAAAGGAATCAGGTGGTCGCCTGGTTCTTCGAAAGAAACTCCGGGCTCATTGTGACTGTCTTGGGTGCAAGCGCCATGGCCAGGGAAATGTTTGCCGCAAGGGATTCCGCCGGCGTCCAAAATACCCTGGGCAAAGGCGCCGGCGGTCTCAATGATGCGGTCTGGGTCACCGCCGAAGGCGCGGTTGGCAATGATGGGCGAGTTCACGGCTTCAGGGCCTTGCCGATGTAAGTCCAATACCGGCGCGTAAATCCAGCGAACTCCAGCGGTTGCGGCTTCGGCGGCGGTGCGGTGGCCAGCATCGTAAGCGGCGTCGGGGCCTAATTGACCGAGTGCCCAAGCGTCGGGCAAGGGGGTGAGTCCTTGGAATTGCTGGCCTGCACCGCGCTCCAAATCAGCAGCAAACAAAATAGGGTGGCCGGCCTGTTCCTCAAGGATACCGTGTAGCCATTGCACGTCTTCTTGGTCTCCCCCAAAAATAAGGAAAACCCTAGGGTCAAATTCCCGCAGGCAGCGGAGGGCTTCGGCCAAGCCTTCGCCTTTATCAAGGCGCAAAGCGGGGGCCACAAGGCAGTCAGTAATTCGGTGGGTCACGGCAAGTTCTGGAGGCAAAAGAGATTAGGTCGTGCCACCCTTTCTGTCGAGGGCCGCGATTCAGAAATCTGCGGGTAAATAAGGCCTATTTCAGAAACAGGTAATACATCCTGCCTTTGGACAGGACGTGGCCGGCACGGGCGGTGGCTTCGGGGCCCACGCCAAGGAAAATATCACACCGACCGGCGCTACGGATTGCCCCGCCGCGGTCTTGGTCTAGGGCGAAAAAGCGGGTGGGCCTTTGCACCAAGTTCCCGTCTTTATCAAAATCCGGCAGGCGGACTTCGGCGTAAACCAAGGCCGCCCGCGGGAAGAGATCTTTGTCGGTGGCCAAAGAGCGCACCGCGGTGACGGGCTGGCCGAGGCAACCGTAAGGTCCGCCTTCATAGCGTTGAAAAAAGACGAAGGAGGGATTCATCGGCAACACCCGGTCCACTTCGGCGGGGTTTTCTTTGAAATAACGTCGTAGCCGCGCGAGGGATAATTCGGATTTTCTAATGAGACTTTCTTCGATGAGGTACATGCCTACGCTGCGGTATTCGTGGCCATTTTTCCCGTCATAACCGATTTCAAACCGGCTGCCATCGGGCAATTCAATCAAGGCAGAACCTTGCACGTGGGCAATGAAAGCGTCATAGGCATCTTCCAACCAAACCAATTCCAAGCCATTGAGGTGGCCGTTGCTCATGAGTTCCGCTCTTGAGTAGTAAGGTACGACGCCGCCCGACGTCTTGCGGCCAAGGATGGCGCCGTCTTTTCCTTTTACTAAATCGTCAGGTTTTGCATAAAGCGGGAAGCGGAAGTGATTGGTTCTGGTCATGGACCCCTTGAGAATGGGGGAGCAATAGCCAGTGAAAAGCACATCGCCCGTATTGGAACGGCCGCGTGCCATCCAAACTTCAAATTCATTCCGGAGGCTGGACAGGAAATTGTCGGCGCTGGTGGCGGTGCCCAAGAGTTCTTGGAAGCGGCCGAGGGAATTGACCATCCTGTCGTGAGTGATGGGCCCGTAAGGAAAGAATCCTTGGGAAGAGGGTTTCGCTAAATAGTCCAAGCTGTATTGCACCGCAAGGTCCAATTCTTTGCGGCTGGCCCAACCGATAGAAAAATCCGGCCAAGGCTCGGTGGCAGGCAGGCGCTCTAAACCCAGCTCACCTTCCGGTAATTCCACCGCATAAGCGTCGGCAGGATATTCCTTCACCGGTGCTTGAGTGCAGGCGAAAGCAGAAATCATGAGGGTGCAAAGGGCGGGGCTGCGCAGATTCATACCGGCAGGCTATGCTCCACGGCATGGTAGATTCAAGCCAAACAAAAATTAGAGTGCCGGGATTCGACGTGGCGCGGTGTTTGGCCATTTTGGCGATGGTTTTTGTGAATTATGAGGTGGTTTTGGCTTCCGGTGTCTCCTCGCCAAGTTGGCTCAAGTCTTTGGCCGATGCTTTTGAAGGGCGGGCGTCGGCGCTGTTTGTGGTGCTGGCTGGGATAGGCTTGACCATGCTTGATCGGCGAATGGTGATTTGGAAGCGCGGCTTGTTTTTGTTGGTGCTTGGATACGCTTGGCACCCCCTTTGGGAAGGCGACATTCTCCACTACTACGCTTTTTATCTGTTGATTGGCGGCGCAGTTTTGGCTTTGAAGGCGCGGGCCTTGTTTGGGCTGGCGGTGGCTTCGGTGGTGGGCTTTGTGGTGCTTTTCAAAATCTTTGACTATGGTGCAGGATGGAATTGGTTCACTTTAGAGCACATGGATTTTTGGACTGCAAAGGGCCAACTGCGAAATTTGTTTTTCAACGGTTGGCATCCGCTTTTCCCGTGGCTAGGATTTTTGTTTTTAGGCATGGCATTGGGCCGATGGGGCATTGCCGAAGTTAAAAAACGGCGCTTAGCGATGGTTATTTCGATGGTGGGTTGGGGACTTGCCGCCTGGGGGGCCTCGTTTTTCCCAGGCTTGCTGAATCTCTATGGTTTGTCTTCGATTCCGCCGGGACCGTTTTACATGTTGTCTGCTAGCTCCAGCGCGGTCATGGTGATTGCCTTATGTTTGGAATTCACCAGCCAACCAATGATTGCAAAGTGGACTCAGCCGCTGGCATGGTGCGGTCAATTAGCTTTGACTTTCTACATTGCCCACATTTTTGTCGGCCTTTACGATGAAGCCACCTTTGCCGAAAATGTCCCGCGCAATCAACGCCTCAGCGTTTCCTTTCAACGCGCGGCCCTCTTCGGTGCCGGCGCCATTGTTTTCGCTAGCCTGTGGCGGCAGCGTTTCCGCCACGGTCCGCTCGAATTCCTCCTTCGCCGCCTTTCTGTTTCGCTGCGTACCAAAGTTTAAGGAAACTTTAGCCCCTGAATTCACACCCCTAAAACCCGCCATGCACTTTTCCTACACCCGAGAATTGGCCGGAGGCGCACGCGCTTCGGTGTTTGATTTGGAAAGTTCCGCTCTGCAGGGCAATCCACTGGGGGATCCTAGCCTTCGGTCTCACCCTGTTTTGCTGCCGAAAACCCTCACGCCAGGTCTACCACTGGTCCTGGTGCTTGGCGGCTATACCGGTTTTGGTCACAAATTCCTCAACAAGGGCTCATTGTGGGAAGAAACCTTGGTGGAGCGTTTGGCTCGTCTTCAGAATGCCGACCTCATCCCGCCGGCGATTTTTGCAATGCCTTCTTGCGAGACCCGTCTTGGAGGGTCCCAATATCTAAATTCCACCGGCACCGGCCGCTATGAGGACATGGTGATTCAGGAGTTGGTGCCCGCATTGGAGAAGGAATTTGGCTGTGGCGGGGAGGGGAATCGAGTGGTGGTCGGAAAATCCAGTGGCGGTTTCGGCGCCCTTTCCTTGGTCATGCGCAACCCCGGATTTTTTAAGGCGGCGGCAAGCCACTGCGGCGACATGGCTTTCGATTTATGTCAGATGCGTGGATTCCCAGACGCTTTAACCTGCTGGAAAAAATTCGGCGGGCCCGAAAAGTTTCTCCAAGCCTTGCCGGACTTGAAATTTAATTTCAGCGTTCACGCTGGAGTGGAGTGCATTGCCATGAGCACTTGCTATTCGCCAAACCCAGACTCAAGCCTTGGTTGTGATTTGCCGGTAGACCCGGACACCGGCGCCATCAATGAAAAAGTGTTCGCCCGCTGGCTGGAGCATGACCCACTGCGGATGGTAGAAAAAGAAGCTTATGCCGACGCCTTGCGGCAATTGGATTGCCTTTACTTGGACGCGGGGGAAAAAGATGAGTTTGCCTTGCAGTGGGGATTACGCCGACTTCTCCCAAGGCTGGAAGCATTGGACATTTCTCATCACGCCGAATTTTTTGACGGCGGTCATTTTCAAACCGACGTTCGGTATGAAATTAGTTTGCCGCGTCTTTTGGGCTAGTCGTGTCGGATAAGCTGGCTGGGTCGGGTGACTTGGTGGCGATTAAGCCAGCCGCGCTTCCCGCCAGCCGGCCGGTAAGCCAGGCCCAATAAAAGTTGTAGCCACCCAGGCGGCCCGTCACGTCAAGGATTTCGCCGCAAAAATAAAGATTGGGGTGGCATCGGCTTTGCAAAGTTCGCGGGTCAACTTCTTGGAGGGGAATGCCGCCACCGGTGACTTCGGCAATTTTGAAGCCTCCATCCCCGTTTATGGCAAGTGGAAAAGCGGTCAATAAAGTAAGAAGCTTGTCACGTCGGGCTTTGTCCAGCTGCGCGAGATTGAGATCAGCAGGGGTTTCGGCCTGAGACAAAAGGAAATTGGCAAGACGTTTTGGAAGCTCTCGCAGAAGGAGGTGCCCGACTTTCCCGGTTTCGTTTTGAAACCAATCTAACCAAGTTTGTTTTTGAAAACCGTACCAGGAAATTTCCAAGGTGGCGCCGTCCCTGACCACCCAATGGCTTGCGTCCAAAATGGCCGGGCCACTAAATCCTTGATGCGTGAAAAGCAATTCACGCTTTCTTTCCTCAAGCAAATGCCCGTTTTTGTCCAATGCCCGCCAGCGGACCGGAAGCGAAACCCCGCTCAATTCCTGGAGTCCTTTTTCAGGGCCAAGCAGAGGAACCAAAGCCGGGTAAGTTGGCAAAGTGGAATGGCCCAGCTCCTTGGCCATTTCATAGCCATGACCGTCACTACCTGTTTTGGGGACAGACAGGCCGCCTGTTGCCAAAACCACCGGGCCCTTTTCGAGCAAGGCTGTCAACTCTTCAATTCTTGAACCAAACTCCACCGTGACCCCGGCTGAGGTTACTGCGCCAAGCAGTGCATCTAACACTTCTCGAGCTTTGCCGGACACCGGAAAATATTTTCCGTCGGCTTCCTCTTTGAGGGGAACCCCAAGCTCATTTTCAAAAAAGGATTTCACTTGGGACAAGGACCAAGTCCGAAGCCAGCGGCGCAAAACATTTTGTGACCCTTGAGTAAAAAAATCACTTTCATCTACCGAAACTGGAAGTACATTGCAGCGACCACCTCCGCTGATGAGAATTTTTTTACCGGGGTTGTCGATACCGTCCACCAAAACAGTGGGGGCGCCCGCCTTCGCGGACCAAAGTGCAGCCATCAATCCTGCGGCTCCGGCGCCGACTACGGTGACTTGCTTCAAGCGGAAACCGGCTCCGCAGGAAAGCAAGATTCCACTGCGGTCAACCAGGCCTCAAACGCCATTTTTTCGTGCGGCAGGACCGCTTCCACTCGTTCCCGCCAATCCGGACAAAGCGATTCCAAACGCACCTTCATTTCGGCCAGGTGCTTTTCTTCATCTTTTTGGATGGAGCGCACCGAAAAAGGGGCGCCTGCAGCTTGCAAGCAAGTTTCGTAAACGGGATAAAAAACATCGGCCCGGATTTCAATCATAGCACTTGAAAGCAGATAATTAATTTCTGTGCGTCCATGTTCCGGGAGGTTCACCAAACATTCTTCGCAAGCGGCGTCTACGGCCTGCAAATACCCTTCACCCGCCGCGCCAGCCAAGGTGTGGTCTTCGGAGAAAGTTTCCAGCCCACTAGGAGAGCCTAAAAGTTTCAAGGCGGCTTTTTTCAATCTCAATGCGTGCGTCGCTTCTTCCACCACATGAAGCAAACCGTCCACGTCCAGATTTTCGGAAGAGCGCGCCTTGAGCATTTTTCGTACGCCGACGTATTCCATGCGCGCCAAAGTGTTCACCAAACGGGCATGCAACTCAGGCTGACTAACCGCAGTTTCAAGCATGGCTTTCAATCGGTCTTGGGTACCGTCGTTGCGAAGAAGAGAGGTGTAGCGCTCCATGCCTTTATTCTAGGCTTGCTGAGGTAAGGACGAAATTTCCGCAACCTCGACCATGGTCTGAGCAATCAAGTCACACTCTTCAGGGGTCGTGCAAGACGGAGGAATGGCATAAAGCACATTTCCAGACGGCCGCAGCAAAACATTGGTTTGCCGACAAGCATGCCGAAGTGAATCCCCTAGCGTTGCAAAGTAACCTTGGTCTTCCACCGCCAATTCCATGGCAACAATTCCGCCAAGACGTCGCAAATCTTTCACCGCCGACGTTGCGGAAAAATCGCGCAACCCACTTTCAATTCGTTCGCCATTGCGAGCCAACTTAGCCGGGGTGTTTTCTTCCCGAATAATCTCCATGGAAGCACATCCCGCCGCACAAGCAATGGGATTGGCGGTGAAAGTGTGGCCATGGAAAAAGGTGCGCGCCCGATCATTTGACAAAAAGTCTTCGTAAATAACTTCACTAGTCATGGTTGCTGCCAACGGTAAAACTCCCCCGGAAAGTCCCTTGGCGAGACACAAGAAGTCCGGCGTAATTCCGGCCTGCTCACATGCAAACAGGGTGCCGGTGCGGCCAAATCCAGTGGCAACTTCGTCGGCTATAAGAAACACACCATGATTCCGACAAAGCAGCCGAGCCTTTTGCAAAAACTCTGGCGAATGCATCACCATGCCGGCTGCTCCTTGCACTAAAGGTTCCACAATCAAGGCAGCCACTTCCTCCCCGCGTCTTTGCAATACATCAGCCAGTGCATCGGCGTCCACCGCTACCCGTTCCACCTCAAATAACAACGGCGCGAAATCGGCAAAGAAAGGTGCGGGGTCTCCAACCGACATGGCACCAACCGTGTCTCCGTGATAACTATTTTCCAAGGTGATAAAAACGCGGCGGCCTTTTTCACCTCTGCGAAGATGGCTCAAGTAGGCAGCTTTCAAGGCCACCTCCACCGAAGTTGCACCGCTATCGGAATAAAACACTCGGGTGAGAGGCGGGCCGGCAGAACCCAAAGCGGCGGCCTCCATTTCTGGCAAAACCGCGGCGCATTCCACCAAGGAAGCGGCCAAACGGGCGGCGGGCTCATGTGTACAGCCGGCAAAAAGCACGTGGTCCAAACGCGCGGCTTGTTCTTGGATTGCGGCCACGATTCGCGGATGACCATGGCCGTGAAGTATCGACCACCAAGAGGAAATTGCGTCTAAAAGGCGGCGGCCGTCGGCACACTCAAGCCAAGCCCCTTGAGCACCAACCACGGCCAGCGGCTCAGGGTCTAAAGCATGCTGGGTGTAGGGATGCCAAGCATGCGCCTTGTCCAGGGCGAGCCACTCAGGATTCATGGAAACAACACTCCAAAATCATGCACACCTAAAGCCAAATCCAGTGCCTCAGGATTCAGTTCTTTAAACCAGGGAAAGTCCAAAATAGGAACCGCTCCAAGCCGCTTGCTCAAGGAGTCGACGTTCTCCGGGTGGGGTTCACCGAACATAACCACTCCGTGAAGCGGAATTCGGCGGCGTTCCAAAGCTTCGACAGTCAGCAAAGTATGGTTCAAAGTTCCCAGCCCACTGCGGGCCGCCAAAATTACTGGCGCGCCGACGGACTGAATGAGGTCCACTTGCTCCTCCTTGTCATTCAACGGAACCCGAAGTCCGCCCGCCGCTTCCAAAACCCAAAAATCATTGGGAGCGCCAGCCATAATTTCGGTCAAACTTTTTCGAACTTCATGTAAAAGTACGCTGACCCCGGCATCGGCCGCGGCTTGATCCACAGATGCCGGCCTTGGCAACGAAACCACCGGCGGAGCGATGCGTTGTTTTGAAATTTCGGCCAATCTTTGCACCATGGCAGTGTCCGAATCTGGCCCAGTTTGTAACGGCTTCAAATAACGCGCCGAAATTCCTTGGCGTTGTAGATGTCGCAACAACAAAGCTGAAAGTACCGATTTACCAACGTCGGTGTCCGTGCCACAAACATAGACTGCTTTCAAATGGCTTTGGCAATTGCGTCGGCAAGCCCCTCCAATTCCTCCAAGCTGTGATTGGCGTGGCACACAATTCGTAACCGCGAAGTTCCGGCGGGGACGGTGGGTGGACGAACCGCGCGCACATCAAAGCCATTTTCTCGCACCTTTGCCGCCACTGCCATGGCTTTACTTTCTTCGCCGATGACCACCGGCACGATGGCACTCTCTCCATCTGCCGAGACTCCAGCTTGGGCAAGTAACCTCCTCAAGGTTTGTGCGTTTTCTAAGGTGGAGTCCGCCAGCTGAGGCTCCGCTTGGATGACTTTGATGGCGGCGGTCAAGGCCGCACAAATTGCCGGCGGCGGGGCGGTAGTGAATACAAAAGGGCGGGCTTTGTTGATAAACCAATCAATGGTGACTTGACTGCTGCAAATAAATGCACCGGCACAGCCCAAGGCTTTACCGCCGGTGACCACCGAAGCCGCTAAGGCCTGGTGGGGTGGAAGGGGCGCAAATAAACCCGCAGCATGAGCTTCATCCAGCAATACCGAAGCGTCAAATCGTTTCGCCAGAGCAAGCACTTCATCCACGGCGGCGAGGGTTCCGTCCATGGAAAAAACCCGTTCCATGACAATCCAACAACGATGAAACTTATCCTTACTTTTTTCCAACAGTCCTTCCAGAGCGACTAGGTCTTGATGCGGGAATATCGTCACATCTGCGCGGCTTAATCGGCAACCATCAATAATGGAAGCGTGATTCAGTTCATCGCTCAAAATCAAATCCCCTTTTTGCGGTAAGGATGTGAGTAAAGCCAAGTTGGCTTGATAGCCCGACGGAAACAAAAGTGCTGCCTCTGTCCCCAGCCATTGAGCCGCCGCCATTTCGGCTTCTTTGTGCCAGCGAAGGTTGCCGCGCAACAGCCGAGCAGCGCCAGCACCTACGCCTCCCTTTTCCAACGCAATCATTGCCGCATTTACCACTTCGGCTCGTCGGGTTAAGCCGAAATAATCATTACTGGTGAAATCCAGTCCTTCGGCCGACGTCAAAGTGCGTTTCAAACCGGCGGCTTGCCAGGTGCGCAGTTCGGCTTGGAGTTGTTCTTGTAGAGAAGTGCTCACACCGAGAGCCCTTCAGGCGCGGGCTCCGGTTCATGTTGCGGCCTCAAACCAAGTTTTTTAAACAAGGACATGTCGTCCGCTTTGCCGCGATTTGGGGTGGTGAGTAAACGGTCACCCAAAAAGATGGAATTCACCCCGGCCAAAAAACACAAAGCTTGGGTTTCCTCGCTCAAGGATTCACGACCTGCTGACAAGCGTACCCAGGACGTCGGCATCAAAATTCTGGCAACCGCAACCGTGCGGACGAGTTCATCCCAAGGTAGAGGCGGCGCATCCTCAAGTGGTGTGCCCGCAACGGGAACCAAAACATTAATGGGTACAGATTCCGGCGGCGGGTTTTGGTCGGCCAATTCTGCCAACAAACCAATTCGGTCTTCTACTTTTTCACCCAATCCCAAAATGCCTCCGCAGCAAAGTTTCAGTCCGGCCTCCCGGGCAACCGCAAGGGTGTCCAGCCGATCGTCATAGGTACGAGTGGAAACCACGCTGGGGTAGTACTCGCGCGAAGTGTCCAAATTGTGGTTGTAATAATCCAGCCCCGCGTCGGCCAAACGGACGGCTTGCTCAGCGGTCACCATTCCTAAGGTGGCGCAGGTTTCCAAACCCAATCCTTTCACCTCGCGAACCATGTCCAGCACTTGGTCAAACTGCTTCCCGTTCCGAACTTCCCGCCAAGCGGCTCCCATGCAAAAACGATCCGCCCCGCCCGCTTTGGCTTCTTTAGCCTTTTGCACCACGGTTTCGGTCTCTAACAATTTCTCTCGCTCCAATCCGGTGCTGTGATGGCCGGACTGGGCGCAATAGCCACAATCTTCCGCGCAAGCTCCCGTCTTAATGGACAACAAGCTGGCGCATTGAATGGACGAAGCATCCTGAAACTTCCGATGTACTTCGGCGGCACGAAACACCAAATCCAACAGCGGCAGATGATAAAGGGAGGCAACCCGTTCGCGGGTGGGGGAAGTCATGGAAAAATTCTAACGATGCCACCCTTGGGGGTCGTTGTTTGGCGCCTCACAAGTTTTTCCTCGGCAAAGGTACAAAGTGGCTTTACCGTCAATTTCTGGTCGAGAAGCAAAAAGACCCAGCTTCGAATTCACGTCGGCTTGAGCCAAAAAGACCGGCAAGACTTTGCCTTGTCCTGGGCGTGAAAAGGCTAGCCGCCAGGCGTCGGCACCGCGGCTACCGACGACCACCGCGACTGCCGGTTCGTCCACCGCCCAGGCCAAGGGACGCATGGTGCCAGAAAATCCACGTGGGTTCCGTTGGCACATTGGTAACACAGCCGCGAAGCCCGCCCGCCAGCGTTTTTCCCAAACGTCTTTTTGGGTAAAAGCGTGCAGCTTCAACAGCACTTCCAGGGCCACCGAGTTGGGCGAGGGAATGGCCCCATCCCAAGGAGATTTGCGACGTTGGATGAGGGTGGGGTCCAAGCCGTCGGAATCCCAAAACACACCCGTTTCCAAATCACCAAAACGCGCCACCATCGTTTCGGCGATGGCTTCGGCTTCCTTCAGCCACACTGCTTTGCCGGTTGCTTGGAACAAGGAGAGAAAAGCGCGCCCTAAATAAGCATGGTCCTCTAAGAGCGCCGAATGTTGCGCTTTGCCGTTACGCCACGCCCGCAGCCATTGGCCGTTTTTCCGTAGGTTAGCCAGCAAAAACTTTCCGCCAGATTCCGCTGCGGCAATGTAATCGGCACGGCCTAAAGTAAAACCAGCTTGGGCAATGGCATCCAGAGCCAGACCGTTCCACGCCGTCAAAATTTTGTCATCGGTCCCCGGAGGGACTCGTTTCAACCGGGCTTGATAAAGCAATGGCCGAATCCGCTTCGCGTCGTCGGAAGAAAAATCTCCACTGCGGGTTAGCGCCGACTTGCCGTGCTCGAAATTTCCCGCCTTGGTCACGCCGAAAAGGTCCGCTGCTTTTTTACCGTCCTTATCACCAAGGATCTCAATCAATTGCGCCGGGGTCCAAGCAAAAAACTTCCCTTCTTCGCCTTCTGAGTCAGCGTCAGTGGAACTAAAAAACGCACCGCCATCATGGCGCATTTCCCGCAATAAATAATCCACGGTCTCTTCAACCACGCCACGAAAAAAACCATCGCCGGTTTGACGCCAAGCTTCAAGATAGGCTGGCAACAAGGTCCCTTGGTCATAAAGCATTTTTTCAAAATGGGGAATGAGCCATTTTGCATCCACCGAATAGCGGGCAAAGCCACCGCCAATTTGGTCATACATTCCACCCGACGCCATTTTCCGCAAAGTAAACAAAACCATGTCGTGAGCAGTTTTTTGTTTTGGCCCCAACCGTTCGGCAGCAGAGAGCAACCAGCGCAGGTCTTCGGCGTGAGGAAATTTTGGCGCCTTGCCGAAGCCACCCCAATCTGAATCGAATACTTTTTCAAATTCACCCAACCAAATTTTCTCCAATTCTCCAAAAGCCTTCGGAGTGGGAAGCACGACTTCAGGTTGGGGCGGAAACTTCATTTCCAAGGCCTGAGTCAAGCCGTCGGCGCTGGCCCGAATTTCATCTTGGCGATTCATCCATGCATCAGTAATGCTACGCAGTAAATCTATGAATCCCGGCTTGCCCCATTTTGCGGTTGGCGGGAAATAAGTCCCGCCATAGAAAGGTTTGAGCTCCGGGGTCAAAAAAACAGTCATCGGCCAGCCACCGCCACCGGTCATGCGTTGCACCGCGGCCATGTAAAAATCATCCAAGTCGGGCCGCTCTTCGCGGTCCACTTTGATGGAAATAAAGTGCTCATTCAGCATTTCGGCAATATCTTCATTTTCGAAGCTTTCTCGTTCCATGACGTGGCACCAGTGGCAGGCGGAGTAGCCAATACTTAGAAAAATGGGTTTTTTCTCAGCCTTGGCCCGCTCCAAGGCTACTGGCCCCCACGGGTACCAATCGACGGGGTTGTGGGCATGCTGGAGCAGGTAGGGGCTGGTTTCTTGGGCGAGATGGTTGGTGTGCACGGGCTCCAGTTCCTGAAAAAGGAGGATGAGTGGGGCGAGTAAAATCGACATGGAAGGGCCTTTTTACCGACTTTTTCAATCAGGGGTAGACGGGGGAGGCATTTTCAGGCAAAATACCCGAGCTATGGGCATCTTTCGCTCCCTTAAGGGAGTGTTGAGCAGCGCCGATTCCGCGCCACACTCCCCCGGAAATGCCCGATCCTCCTCCTTGGAAGAGGAACTTCGGGCCCTAAAACAAGAAATCCAACTCCTCCGAGAAGCTCTCGGTGGGGGTGTACTGGATAACGCCACCTCCCAGGATCGGGGCGGACGTGGCGGCAGAGGTCGCGGCCGAGGTCGCGATCGCAATCGGGAAGGCTCTCCTCAAGAGGCGGGTTCTTTCTCCAACCGCGGTCAACGCCGGGGTTTGCCAAAAACACCGCCGGACGATGCGCCAGTTGGTTTGTTGGTTGACTATCTCAAAACCCGGGATGTCCTGGTTTTTGAAGGTCAAGATGAACTCGGCCGCAATGAAGCCTTTGACCATCTAGCCAGACACATCGGCCAACACTTTGTTCACCTTTCCCCGTTTTATGAAAAGATGAAACGGTGTGTGGCATCAGGTAGAGGCCAGCGCATTGACATTGACCGTTACAGTGAAAAGGAACGGTCGGCTGCGGTGCAACTTGGAACTCTGCTTCATCGCCACGGCATGTTGAAGGATTTCTATTACCACCGCTCTCCAAAAAGGCAGTTGCGTGTTATCCCCACCAAAGACGGGGACATTGCACAATTCTTAACCGGCGGCTGGCTGGAAATTTACGCCACTTGGCTTTTGAATCGGCGGTTGAAATCGCGCATGAGTGCGGCCAAATACCAAGTGCTTCAAAATGTGAAGGGCACCTTGCCCGACGGCCGGGAATTCGAAGCCGACCTCATGGCTTTCGTCGGCGACCAGTTCTTCTGGTTGGAATGCAAGACTGGTCAGTGGCAGGATTATTCCGCTCGCTTTCGTGGGCTGGTCAAAACCTTTGGCGTAGACCGCAAGAGCGCTGGCTTGGTTTTGTTACGTGCTCCTGACTCCAGCACACGTGGCCGGGCAACGGACCTGTTGGAAATGACCTTGTTGGCTTTGCCTGACTTGGAAACTTACTTTGATGATTTCCTTGAGATTCCTGAAGCCGAACGCGTCAGGGAAACCATTGCCGAAGACACACTGCCCCTCGGGGCGGTACCGGCTCTTTCCGAGGAAGAGGTGCCACTGGAAAATGCTGAACCTGCCAAACGGTTGGGTCACGTGGACTTGGCTGGATCCTCTGAATTACCACGCCGCCGTCGCCGCCGTCGTCGGGGTGTCAGTTCTGCAACAGCCGAACCCAGCCATCACCTCAAGGAAGCTTTGCCTATTACTCCAGATGGAGAGAAGAAAGCCGACGAAAGTGCCGAAACTCTTCCTCGTCGTCGGCGTCGTCGGCGTCGCCCCGGGGGTGGTAGCCAGGCAGATTCTGATTCCCAAAAAGCAGGCGATTCTTCCGACGGAACTTCCACTGGGAAAGAATCTTCAGCGGACTCTGCCGATAAAGCTGATTCGGCGGTGAAGCCAAGGCCTAAGGCTCCTTCTCGTTCTCGTGCCAAGCAGGAAACGAAGCCGAAAGCCGCAGAAGAAAAGCCCAAGGCGGAGGCTAAGCCAAAGGCAGAAGCTAAGCCGAAAGCCGATGCAAAGCCAACAGAAACCAAATCAGCCCGTGGTGTCACCATTGCACCTGATTTGGCCGCCATGATGGCTGGGGCACCCAAGGCGAAGCCAACGGCGAAGAAAAAAGCTACCCGGAAACCGGCTGCCAGAAAAGCACCGGCAAAGCCAGCGGCCAAGTCGGCCGAGCCAGCGGAAAAGTCGGCGGAAAAACCAGCGGCCAAGCCGGCCGCAAAGAAAGAATTGTCCAAACCGGTTAAAAAAGCGGCCGTCTCCTCTAAAAAGGAAGCTAAGCCGAAGGATGCGCCACCGGACGAGTAGGCAGTAAACCAAAAAACGAGCGGGCCTAGAAATCTAGGCCCGCTCGTTCCTTTTGGTGGGCAGGAGCGGAATTGAACCGCTGACACACGGATTTTCAATCCGTTGCTCTACCAACTGAGCTACCCGCCCGTTTCCGGGGCGAAAGAATAACAAGTCTGCCCCTCAATGGGCAGGAATTCCCCCGGGATGCGCCAATCCTGATGAGCCCGCTGGCAGATTTTACGAGCTTGGGAAACATCCAAAGTAATCTGTTCTGCCAATGCGTCGGCGTCCGAAAATTCCAGTTCATCTCGCAAAAATTCGAGAAAAAAAACTTCCAAGACTTCGCCATAAATATCTTCCTCAAAATCTAACAAGTGCACTTCGATGAGTACATCGGTGCCATCAAAAGTCGGACGGTCGCCAATGTTGACAATGGCGGGGAGCAAGGCGTCGCGGCGGAAAGTCAATGCAGCGTAAACCCCTTTGGGCGGGCGGAGCTCATGATGAGGATTTAAGTTGGCGGTCGGGAATCCGATTTCACGCCCACGTTTTTCGCCGTGGTGCACTGAACCAAGCACACTCACTGGCCGGCCCAGCATTTCGGTGGCGCGTTTTAAATCACCGATGCCGACGGATTCACGCACTGCCGTACTTGAAACCGGATGCCGGTTGAGCAAAAACGCTGGCACCTCGTTGACGGTGAAGCCGTGGGCTTTTGCTAGGGGGCCGAGGGATTCAGGCGTACCCCCGCGCCCCTTTCCAAATTTTGAGTCAAAACCAAAAACCAATTCCTTCAAACCCAATCCACGGATTAAAACTTCTTCCACAAATTCTTCAGCTTCCCATTTGCGCAACTCTGGGGTAAATTCCAAAACCACCGTGGTTTCAATCCCGGCCCTTTCAAACAAAACCAACCGATGCTCCAAACTAGTAATGGTTTGAGGAGCATGGCCTACGAGCAAGGATTTCGGATGGCCCGCAAAGGTCACCATGGTGGGGACTGCCCCAAGCTCCTTTGCCCGAGCCACTACTTTGCGTAATACGTGAAAATGTCCTAGATGAACGCCGTCAAAAACACCGACGGTGGCAACGCAACCTTTTTCCCGGTCTGGAACCGGTAGTGACTTAAGCCCGCGAAGAATTCGCAAGAGTTTCTCGGTACTCGTCGGCAAAATCGCCGAGCTGTGTCTTCACCCGAGTTTTATCAGCGGGAGAAAATCGGTCAATGAACAAGATTCCATCCAAGTGGTCGAGTTCGTGCTGAAAAATCCGTGCTTCCCAATCATCGATTTGGAGCCGAAAGGAGTTTCCTTGAAGGTCAAAAGCTTCCACTTCAACGGCAATGGGCCTGGTTACAGAGCCGCGCATTTCGGGAAAAGAAAGGCATCCTTCCTCACCGGGCTCCACCTCAGAACTTTTGGCGATGACCTTAGGGTTGCACAATACTCGCTCCTCATCGGCTTCCTCCGGGTCTCCGGTAGGGTTGTAAACTAGCATTGTCCGGTTTATCCCAACCTGAGGAGCTGCCAAGCCAACCCCCTCGGTTCCATACATCAACTCAAACATTTCCCGGGCCACCACCGCCAGTTGCTCGTCGAAGTGATTCACCGGAGTATTTTTGGTCCGCAGGCGCGGGTCGGGATAGAGGACAATTTCCAGGGCCATTGGGCTTAGAATAGCCGAGCCCACCTACCCTGCTATGGACCTAAAAAAACATCTCGACCGTGCCGAACAAGCCTTACAAAGAGGCCAGGCAGATTTCGCCATTGAACTTTGTGACCAAGTCATGGACTTTGCCCCCGGGGATGCCGGCGCGGCAGGCTTGCTTACCCGGGCTCTTTTGAACGACGACAGCGCCGGCGGTTTTTTTGGAAAGCTAGGCGCCGGCACTTCCGGACTGGCCGCAAAGTTGAGCCGACTGACCAAAAACCCAGATGCGGAAGCACGGAAATTAAGGTCGGCCTTTATCAAAAATCCCCGCAAGTTGGCTCTGGGATACCAGTGGGCCGATGCCCTAGAACGAGCTGGCTATGCCGGGGCCGCTTTAGAAGCCTTTGGAGAACTTGCCGGCCAAGACGGAGAATCCGCAAAGCGGGCCAGTGCTTTGGCGGCCGCCCAAGGCGAAATTGACCGCGCATTAGAATATCTCCAGGCCGCTTTGGACCGCAATCCTCGGGACACTGAGGCGGTTCGGGCGCGGAAAAACCTAGCAGCAGAGCAGGCGTTGTTGACCAAGAAATATGACCAAGCCGGATCCGCTCAGGATGTGGCTTACGACCCGGATGCCTTTTTGCGGGCTGCCCGGGGAGAAGGGGACCAGGCTGACGGGGAAAAACCGAAGGATTCATGAATCTCAGGCCTTGCCGTTTGCTACAGCTGAGGTAGAATATTTGGCCCGTTTTCGGGAAGGACTTGTTGAAAGATGCCAAATACTCCATCTGCTAAAGCTGAACTTAAAAAATCCCTCAAGCGTCGCGAAGTGAATCGCGGCCGCCGCTCCCTGATGCGTACATGGATAAAAAAGACCATGGATGCGGTAGAAGCCGGCGATAAGGATCTTGCTACGGAAAACTTTGACTTTGCTAAAAAGTTTATCGATAAGAACGTGAAGTGGAATCAAATGCATCCGAATACCGCGGCGCGCAAGAAGTCCCACTTGGCTCAAGCCGTAAATAGCATTTAGTTTTTCTAAGTAAAACGCCAAAAGGGGCGGCTCCGATGATGGAGCCGCCCCTTTTCTTATTGCCTAGATTTAACGAGCACCAAGCACGCGGGCGTAACGGTAATAAACTTCCAGAATCATGGCACAGGTGGCAGTGGAATAAACCCGGCCGCCGTCTTCACCCCAGGGTCCATTGGGATCCCAGGACCCTTTTAAGTTGCCCTTGGTTTTATGCTGGTTTTCCAACAAAGCTCTTTCAATGGCTTTTTTCCAAGTTTTCCAGTTCTTCCCGCCCCATTGGTTAAGGGCAAAGGTCCCGTAGTACCAATAGTACATATCATTGGTGCTGCCATCCTGACTCCAAAGAGGTAAAGTTCGCACCAATAAGTCGGCCTGTTTTTTTAGCAAATCGTAATCTGGGTGCTTCTTCCAATCGTCCACTTCTTCAACGTCCGTCATGAAAATGCGACACAACAAGGACACGGCGGTTAAAGCCTCAGATTTTTCTGGCGGGAACTTTTCGATGTAAGCTTTGATTCGTGAGGGGCGCCCACCTGGACCACCACCGTCGCCGAAGGCATAGCCGGTACGGCCAGTACCCGCATCCGTCATGGTGTCGAACCACTCCTTGGCTCCATCATAGTTGTCTTTGGAAATATTGATTTTGCCGTCTTGGGCGGTTTTTAAGGCAAACACCATCCAACCGGTAATCGAGGTGTCATTGTCGCCATCGGCTTCCATGGAGTAACGCCAAACTTCATAAGGGTTGCGAGCGTTAACAATGACCTTGACGGCCTTCTTCATTGTCTTTGCCAACAAAGGAGTTCGTTTCTCAAAGTAATAGGCCTCCCCCATGGCCATGGTGGCGATGGCATGGTTGTACAGAGTGGGGTTTCCAACTTCTTCGCCGAACAGGCCTTCATCGTCCTGATTGCGCTTGAGCCAGCTGATGCCGCCGCGCACATGGTGAGAAAATTGGCCCTTACTCATGGTGTGGCCGTTACCAAGGAAAGCCAACAAGGCGAGCCCGGTTATGCCGACGTCATTCACAGAGTTACCGGGACCATCACTAGGAGGGCCTTCGAATTTGTCCTCATACATGAACTCATCGCAATCCCAGAAGCCATCTTGGCTTTGGTGGTCTCGTAGCCATTTCAAGGCATCCAACACGGCAGCTTCGGTGGCATTACCACCTCTGCCGCCACCTCGACCCCCGCGGCCACCATATTTTCCACCGGCGCCACCACCAAGGCCGACCGCATTGTTAAAGGAATCAGAGTCAAAGGCAGCGTCGGAGGTGAAATCAGGGTCACCAATTTCTTCGAGGGCTTCTTGATCCACAACCTCTTCAAGTTCAGATTCTTGAATGACCGGTTCCTCGATGATTTCCTCAATCACTTCTTCGGGTGGTGGCGGCTCCTCTTCCTCAATCTCAGGGGGTGGGTCAACCGCGGCCATTTCAAAAACCGGCGTTTCTGATTCTTCCGAGGTCAGCAACATAATGGCTGAGATTGCCAAGGCAATGACGCCGTGAATCGCCATGGAAATAATCAAATAAGGCGCCTTTTTTAGCTGGTCGGCCAACACCTCGTTAAAGGAGGCTTCGTGCTCCCACGGGCGATGAACTTCAAATTCGTAGTGTTCTTCTGACATTTTTTCCACCGGGTTCGGGCTAGTGCCCCTTAGAACGGGTCAATGCCCGAGGCGGTTCAGGGGAAGGAGTAGATTCTACAGCTCTTCCGAGAGTTCGGCCTGCGGAGCCATGAATGCTGCATCTAGCGCCATGCGAGCACTTGGTTGCAGCCACAAATAGCAATGCCGACGTAGCCGCTCCACCGTAGAGCGAAGCAATTGGCGTTCTTTTTGGCGGCGGAGATATTGGCGGATGGCAGGGGAGGCTTCGGTAAAGCTTAGTGAGCCGGCAGGGGTGGACTTCAGCAGTTTTGCCAGGGCCCATCCACTAGCCAATTGAAGGGGAGGGCTGATTTGATTGGCTTCTGCGGTGGCTAAAAAATCCATGACCGGAGTCTGCAGGGCGGAATCCTCTACCTGAAATACGCCGGTGCGCCCTCCCTCACTGGGCCGATAGACCGAATGCTCCTGGGCGGCATCATCGAAAGTGATTTGGCCACTAGCAAGGGCGGTGGCAATCTCATCCAAGCCGGTTTCCGGGCTGCCAAAATTGGAATTCATAATGACCAATAGTTGGGCTTCCATGGAGGCTTCGGTGGTAAATTCTGCTGGGTGATTCTGAAACCATGCTTGGATTTCGGTCGGGATAGGCTCAAGCAAGGCTTTGCTGGCGGTGGCACCCAACTCGGGGGAAAGGCCAAGTTCTGAACGCCGAAAGAGAACCGCAACCAGTTGCTGCTTCACTCTTTTGGTTTCATTTTCGATATTGGTACCACGCGAGGCGAGTTGCAGTGCGTAAGTGGCAACCGAGCCCGCGTCTTCTTGACGTTTGCGAATTTCTTCTACCGCCCCTCTGGTAAGTATTTCAGGGTCCATGCCTGACATGCGAAACCCCTCATGGAACAGCATGTTGACCAATCGAGTTTGAAGGGCTCTCGAGGTCAAAGCCCGTTCTTGATCCATAGGGATGTAGTCGGCAGAAAGCCCACGCTCCTTAAGAAGCAATGAAAATTCTCGTTCCAAGTCTGACATGGTGAGGACTTGGTCATTAATAATGGCCAAAGTCTGGTCCACAAGAATTTCTTGGGGTACCAATGAGGATTCTTCCGCTTGTTGCGGAAAGGCCAAAAGCAGTGGGATGAGGAGGGTCATGGTGTCGTTAGGCGCTTAGATTTTCGCTTGGCGGAGGGTAAACGGCAAGCCACGGCAGTTTGAAATACATATTTCAGGACCTCTTCAGCGGAGGCCCGGGGGTCTGGGAGCATCCAATGGGCACGGCGGGGGGAAATGACCCGCAGGTCCACCCCTTGTTTGCCGACGGTATGGGCCAATTTTCGAGCGTCGCTTACCCGGCAAATCAGATGGTTTTCCACTCTTTGCAGACCAGTGAGGCCGAATTTTCCCAAGCGGTGCTTCAAGAAGAACAGTTGCGCCAAATGATGGGTGGAAAGTGGCGGAGCACCGAAACGGTCTTTGAGACTATCCATCATGGCGCCAATTTCTTGCGGTTTCCGAATGGCGTCGAACTCTCGTAAAATATTTAAGCGAGTTTCTTCGTCGACCACATATTCCGGCGACAGAGCGGCTTCAATTCCGAGGGCAACATCGGCAACGGGGTCTGCGGATTTTTGCCGTTTTTCTTCCTTGCGCAATCTTTGCACCGCTTGGCTTAATAGCTTGCGATAAGTTTCATAACCCACTGCGGCAATGTGTCCCGATTGTTCTGGGCCGAGTAAATTTCCTGCGCCGCGGATTTCCAAATCTCGCATCGCAATTTGAAATCCTGCACCCAGATAACGTAATTCTTCCACTGCTTTCAGCCGCCGACGAGCATCCATCGGCAAGGGTTGCCCCCGCGGAATCAGTAAATAGCACCAACCTCTTCTTGAGGAGCGACCTACCCGACCGCGTAATTGGTGGAGGTCGGCTAACCCATAACGATGCGCACCGTCAATCAAAATAGTGTTGGCGTTTGGAATATCCAAACCACTTTCAATGATGGTGGTGGAGCATAAGACGTCGACTTCGCCACGCACAAAAGCCAACATGGATTTTTCTAATTCTCTCGGCTCCATTTGACCATGGCCGACCACGACCCGAATTCCCGGGATCAAATTGCGCAATTTTTGGGCCACGAATTCGAGTGTTTTTACACGGTTGTGGACAAAGAAAGCTTGGCCGCCGCGGCCGACCTCACGGGTGAGTGCTTCGTAGATGAGTTTTGTTTCGTCGGCATAACGAATCTCGGTATGAACTTCTTGACGTCCAACCGGTGCAGTACTCAAAGTGGTGATATCCCGAATCCCCGCCAAAGCCATGTGCAAGGTTCGCGGCACCGGAGTGGCAGACAAAGTCAGGACGTCCACTTGCGCGCGCTTCTTCTTGAGGATTTCTTTGTGCTTAACGCCGAAGCGTTGTTCTTCGTCAATGATGACTAAGCCTAAATTGGAAAAGTTCACGTCCCGGGACAAAATCCGATGAGTTCCAATCACCAAATCAACGGTTCCGGTTTTCAATCTGTTGATGGTTTCTTTACGTTGTGAAGTCGAAACCAAACGTGAGAGTTGGGCAACTTCTATAGGCCAGTCAGCGAAGCGTTCTCTAAAGCTGCGGGTGTGTTGCTCTGCCAGTACCGTAGTGGGCACCAAAATAGCCACCTGCATTCCAGCGTTTATGGCACGAAAGGCCGCGCGCGCGGCAAGTTCGGTTTTGCCATAGCCCACATCCCCGCATAACAAGCGGTCCATGGCACGGGGCAAAGACAAATCATCATGGATTTCTCGAGTTCCTTGAGCTTGGTCCGGGGTGTCTTCCCACGGGAAGGAGGCTTCAAATTGCCGCTCTGACTCACCCAGCTCGGGAAAGGGTTGACCGGGCAAGGAATCCCGTTTTGCTTGAATGTCGAGCATTTCACCGGCTAAATCTTCTACCGCTTCGGCAACTTTTTCACGACGCTTAAGAAACGCGCCAGAGCCCAATAGATCAACTTTCGGCGTGCCTCCGCCGGCGCCGACGTAACGCTCCACCATGTCCACTCTCGAAGCAGGCACTCGCAACAATGCTTCGGCACGAAACTCCAACAAAAGGAAATCTTGCTTGGCGTCGGCACTGGTATCCATGCCGCGGAAACGTGCCACTCCATGGACCGCGTGAACGACCAAGTCTCCCACTCGCAACGCTTGTGCGGTAGTGAGACTCTCGGTATCCAAATTTCGCCGATGGCGTGGCTTGGGCCGATGGCGACCATGTCCGGGAACAAATTCCCGGTGGTGGATGACGGTCAGCCGAGCTTCCGGAATACGGAAACCTTTGCTTAATCCAGCGGCTCTTTTGCGCAGTTTGGTTTTATTGAAACCAGCGTCCGCCAGAATTTGATCTAAGCGGTCAGATTCCGCGTCAGTGGAACAAAACACAAAGGCTTTTTCACCCTCTTCGGCGCGCTTTGCCAAAATCCCGGCGCCGGTGGCTACGCCTTGGCAATATTCTTCGACTGACATGGTGGTGAGACTGCCGTCTTCACCGGGCAAGGTGGCGAGTTCCAAATAAGGCCGTTTGGCAAACAAACTTTGCAGCCGCTTGAGTGCCGCCACCTGGGCAGCCCCTTTACTACGCAGACGCAATTCTGCTTCCCGCAAGGCAGTAGAATCCCATGCAACGGTGCGCATGCCTTTGGGCAATCTTTCCACCAGCAAGGTGTCCGAATCGCTGGCCACTTCGGGCAAGTCGTGCACCAACGGCACTTTGAGTGACTTCAAAACGTGGCGAGTGCGCTGGGTACTTAAATCAAACACTCGAATGCTTTCTAATTCATCGTCAAAAAATTCTAGCCGCAACGGTTCCCCCATCGCGGGAGAAAACAAATCTAAAATGTCGCCGCGTCGGGCGAATTCTCCAGGTTCCCCAATGGCCGGAACTCTTTCAAAGCCGGCCTGAACCAAGCGTCGCATTAAATCTTCCGGGTCAAAAGTCATGCCGGCTTCCAAGGCAAGGGCAAGTTGATTTTCGTCTGCCGACGGAATGGGTTGGAGCAAAGCTTCGATGGGTGCCACCACGATGCTGGCAAACTCCGGACGGCTTAATAAATCAAAAGCGTGGTAGCGGTCGCGCAGGACTTCGGCCTCCACTCCTAAATTTCCTTCACGGGCCGGAAAAAGTAATCCGCCTCCTCCGAAGGCCGCTAAATCATCCAAAGCCATTTCGGCGGCGTGGGCGTCGGCCACCATTAACAACAAGGGTCTTTTTAAACCGGCGGTAAGGCAAGCCTTTGAGCTACCCCACAGCCCGCCCCAATGGAGTGGTTTATTTTTTGCCGTTTGCCAAGCTTTGACTAGAGTTTGAAAGCCCGATGTTTTGCGTAGCAGGTTAACCGGCATGGTCTTCCAATTCCTGCAAGGCGGACCATGCCGCCCAACTTTCTGCTTCTTTTTTGCTGCTACCCCAGGCTTCGGCAAACTTTTGTTTACCAATGATTGCGCGGACTAAAAAAGCTTGAGTTTGGGGATGTTCAAATTGGTCGAGAATTTCATATTCCGGCAAGGCGCCGCGGTTGGCTTGGGCCCATTCTTGGAGCACACTCTTCGCTTTTGGAAGGGCAAAAGCACCTTTGAGTCCGTCAAGCTCTGGTTGCAACCATCGCCGAAGCACTGCTTCGCATTTTTGTAGCGGATTTTCTGCGTCTAAATAAATCGCCCCGATAAGTGCTTCCACCGCGTTGCCCAAGACTGAATGTGGCAAGCTGCGGGCGGCCATGCCACCGCCGGTTTGTATCCACTCAGCCAAACCCAGCCGCCGGCCCACCGCTCCCAGGGTGGCGCGGGAAACTAACAGCGCTTTGTATTCGGTTAAATCACCCTCTCTTGCTTTGGGAAAACGGGCGTAAAGCAACTCCACCACGACGAGGTTGATGACCGCGTCGCCGAGGAATTCAAGGCGCTCGTTATGAACCGGCCCGGCAGAGGCATGCGTCAGGGCTTTCTGAAGCAAGGCCAAACTCTCAAAGGAGTAGCCGAGGCGATTTTCTAGGCGACGAATATCCGAGGGATCTTCGGCCATAGGTGGGTTCATTCTAAGCTAAGTCGCAAAACTCATCATGCTCTCCCTTCCTCCGGAGCTCGGGAAAACGCACAATATAGGCGCCTGCGGCGGAAGTCGGCCGTGAAGGAGTTCAATCGATGATTCTGAAAGGAAAAAAAGGCGTCATTTTTGGCGTAGCAAATAAAAATAGTTTGGCTTGGTCTATTGCCCAGGAGGCGGTTGCCCAAGGCGCTGAGCTGACCCTGTGCGTGGCCAATGAACGGTTTCAAGGCAAGGTTCGGCCGATGGCGGCGGAGCTAGGCCTAGGTGAACCCATCATTTGTGATGTTGCCAGTGATGAATCCATTCAGTCGACCTTTAAGGAGTTGGCGGATAACGTTGGCAAGATGGATTTCATGGTCCATGCGGTTGCCTTTGCCAATCGGGAAGATTTACAAGGCCGCTTCGTCGACACTAGCCGTGAAGGTTATCACGTGGCTCAGGATATTTCCGCCTTTTCATTGGTGGCGATGGCGAGGGAAGCTGAAAAACTCATGCCTGATGGTGGTTCCATCCTGACTCTTTCTTACATCGGCGCCATCCGCGCTATCCCTGGCTACAACGTCATGGGTGTGGCCAAAGCGGCGTTGGAAGCGAGCGTGCGTTACTTGGCGACCGACCTCGGGCCGAGTGGGATTCGGGTGAATGTTTTAAGTGCTGGCCCTATCAAAACACTTTCTTCTTCTGCGGTGAAGGGCTTGAAAGAAAAGTTGGACACCCAGCAAGACGCTTGTCCTTTGCGCCGCAACGTGTCTGGTGATGACGTCGGCAAAGCGGCGGCATTTTTACTCAGCGACATGGCTTCGGGCGTCACCGGAGATGTTTTGTATGTGGACTGCGGCTATCACATTCTTGGTCGGGTAGATTAAACTCGGATGTCAGCTTCGGTCGCCGTGCTTTGTATTGCCGGCAGTGACCCACACATGGGTGCAGGTTTGCAAATGGATGAAATCATTTGCCGTGAACTTGGCGTGGAATTCCGCGGGGTGGTTGCGGTGGAAACTCAGCAAGGCGCCGACGGTTTGGAAAGCGTACAAGCTTCGTCGGCAGAAACCGTAGGTGAAAAGGTGCTGGCGGCGATTGCCTTGGGCGGCGTAAAGGCCATCAAAACCGGCGCATTGGGCGACGAAAAAGTGGTTGGTGTGCTGAGTGAAATTTTCACCGATTACCCCGCTATCCCGCTAGTGGTGGACCCGGTAGGGATAGCCAGCCAAGTTGCCGTTTCTGGGGTTTACTTGCTGACTACCTTGGGGCAAGCGGCGGCCGCCGAAAAGCTCTACCCCCTTGCGGACGTGATTACCCCTAATTTAGCCGAGTATGAAAACGGTCAGGGTTATGAAAAAGCGGCGGCGGTGCTTGTGACCGATGGCCACGGGACTGGCATGCGAGTGGAGGACCGGCTTTTTGTCCAAGGCGTGGAGGTGGCCTGTTTTCGACACCGTCGGGAAACCGATTTTTCCGACGTTCACGGGACGGGTTGCGCTTTGTCTTCGGCGATTGCTTGCCGCTTAGCCCAAGGCCGCTCTACTCAGGAAGCTTGCCATGTGTGCACCGAATTGGTGGCGCTCCTGCGGGCGGTAGGCCGCTTTTAATACCGAAGGCCGCTTTTAATAAGAAGGAAGCACTGACAAATCTTTGGCAATCCGTTCCACGTAACGGTCGGTCATTCCTTGTAAATAATCACAAGCGGCGCGCTGATGAGATTCTGCGTGCTTGAAGAAACGCTCCGGAATGCAATCCTTCTTGGCGATAATGGAATCGAAAACTTTAGACAATAAATCGGTGGCGCGCCGGACATGCCAATTGACATCTTCCTGAAAATACATGTTTTCATACAAATATTTGTGAAGGTCGGCAACCATGACTTTAAATTTGGGGCTGTGGCCTATGAGCCGCCGTTCGTGGCATTGAGCTTGATGGACATTGCTTACTTCTGCGGTTTCAAGCCGCTGGGCCGATTCACTCAGAATATCTTGAATGGTCATTCCTAAGAGTTCATTGGTTGCCCGCCGCCACAATAAAAACTCATCGTCGATACCCGGGTGCCGACTTCGCGAAGACTCCATCGCCATGGCCCAAATGGGCAACTCTTTTTCCATGTGTTTTGGGTTAAGAATACGTTCCCGAATTCCATCATCCAAATCGTGATAGTGGTAAGCAGTTGAATCAGCCAAGTCCACCAATTGAGCTTCCAAAATTGGAAAGCGCAACTCTTCGCCAGTGGCGGCATCAGTAACTTTCTGATGCTTTTTCAAGGCCTCCTTGGTTTCATGAGTCAGGTTAAGGCCGAAGTATTCCGGGCTCCGGCGTTCCAATACATCGACCACCCGCAGGGATTGTCGGTTGTGTGAAAAACCTCCAAAATCTTTCATGCATTTGTCGAGCATTTCTTCGCCGGCATGACCATAAGGAGGATGACCTACATCGTGGGCCAAGGCGATGGTTTCGCAAAGTGGTTCATTCAAGTTGAGGGCCGAGGCCAAAGAACGTGAAACTTGCTGGACCTCAAGTGAATGAGTCATCCGGGTCCGCTGGTTGTCGCCGACATGGTTTACAAAAACTTGGGTTTTGTACATCAAGCGCCGGAAAGCAGAGCAATGAATCACCCGGTCCCGGTCTCTTTCGAAGCGAGTTCTCCACGGGTCCGGCTTTTCCTCAAAGGCTCGACCCGCGGAATCAGCCGACTTCATGGCAGCTGGGTGTAAGCTGATGAGCTCCTGTTCCTCCTTGGCGAGACGATTCATGGCCACAAAGGATAGCCCACGGGAGAGTTTTGCATTTAGAGGATTGACCAAAAATGCCCGAAAACCTATGATTTCCCCCCCTTTTGTTGCCAACCTCCCTGAGCTTTGATGGCCGCAAAATCGAAACGACATGAATCGACTTCCCGTCATCGCTGGAAACTGGAAAATGCACCTCACCAAGAGGAAGGCATCTTCCCTGGCCCGTGGAGTGGCTGCCCATCAAGGGATGGCCGAATCCCGCAAGTGCATCGTGTTTCCTACTTATGTCCATTTGGACCACGTCCGACGTAATTTAAAGGGCAGTAACGTCCTGTTAGGTGCCCAAAATTGTTGGTCAAAGAAGGAAGGTGCATTTACGGGTGAGATTAGCCCTTACATGCTCCGAGACATGGGAGTTTCGGTCGTTTTGCTTGGCCACAGTGAACGTCGCCACATTTTGGGTGAGACGGATCCCATGCTGGAGGCCAAGCTAAAGGTGGCCTTGAAGGCCAAATTGGAGGTCATTTTGTGCATCGGCGAAACCTACCAAGAACGCCAAGAAGGTCGGACTTATGATGTCCTTCAGCGCCAAATTCAGGCCCTGAAAGTAGTTCAGCCTCAATATGCACAAAAAATCACTCTTGCTTATGAGCCGGTTTGGGCCATTGGCACCGGTGAAACGGCAACTCCTGGCATGGCCCAGGACGCCCATCAGGAATCACGGCGTCTTGCCGCAGGATTTCTCGGGGATGAGGCTGCGGCCAAAATGCCCATTCTTTACGGCGGTAGCATGAAGCCCCTCAATGCCGCTGAATTACTCCGCCAACCTGATGTAGACGGTGGTCTCATCGGGGGCGCCTCCCTTAACATGGATCAATTCGGTCCTATTCTTGACGCGGCCAACGCGGCCGACCCAGTCTAAAAAGATGCTCGAGATTCTCCTTTACATTGTTTTCTTTGCTTCCGCACTCTTCCTCATTTTTGTGATTTTGCTCCAAGAAGGAAAAGGTGGCGGACTTTCCGATGCTTTCGGCGGCGCAGGCGCAGATACCTTCGGCGTGCGCGCGGGTGGAATTAATCGTTTCACCTTCGGCTTGTTTTTTGTCTTTATGGTTTCCGCTTTGTCACTGCACTTAACCGGCGACACCGAAGCGGGTTCCGTGATGAAAGAAGATCCAGCCTCTGTTTTGCCCGGCTTGATTGCTCCGGAAATTCCTGCTGAGAATCCCTAGCCTTGACCCTCACTCAAATGGATGCTTCCACGCTGACTTTGCAGCGGCTCAAAGAGTCCGAAGCCCTTTTGGAGGGGCATTTCCTTTTGTCTTCCGGCCGCCACGCTGGCCGCTACGTTCAATGTGCGCGGTTGTTGCAATATCCGCAACATGCAGCCGAAGTTTGTGCCCAACTAGCCAAAACAATTTGCGACAAAACTTCGGCATCGTCGCCCTTTGATGTGGTCGTAGGCCCGGCCATGGGGGCGGTGACTTTTGGCTACGAATTGGCGCGCGTCCTGGGTGTCCGCGGCGTGTTTGCAGAGCGGGCTCCGGAAGGTGGCTTTACTTTGCGGCGCGGTTTTTCCATCCAGCCCAACGAACGGGTTTTGGTTGCCGAAGACGTGGTCACGACTGGCAAAAGCGCGAAGGAAGTGGTGGTAATGCTTCAGGAAATGGGTGCTGGTTCAATTTCGGTTGCTTCCATTGTCAATCGCAGTGGCCGGCCTGACCCATTTGGCGACATCCCCTACTTTGCCCTCACAGAATTAGAAATCCCATCCTGGGAGGCCGATGAATGCCCTTTGTGCCAAGCGGGCGGGGAGCCGGCCATCAAACCTGGCAGTAGGCCGGGGCTTTAAATCATGGCCGCTGACCGTTCCTTGCCACTCCGGAGCATGACTGGTTATGGCCGCGGCCGTGCGGAAAATAAAGTGGCCGCTGCTGAAGTGGAGTTGCGTTCCGTCAACGGCAAAGGCCTTTCCCTAAAGCTGCGCGTGCCCACCGACCGGTTGGCTTTGGAGCCGGCCTTGGAAGGCCGAATTCGTAAAAATCTGGATCGTGGCAGCGTGCATGGCTTTGTGCGCATTCGTCTCATCGAACACTCCGCCGCGGTCATTGACCAAAAAGTTTTGGGCCGCTATCTCAAGGAATGGCGCAGAGTTGAAAAAGCGTTAGGCATTGAAGTCAAAGACCCAACCATGGCCGAACTCTTGGCTTTGCCTGGTGCCTACGAATCAGGTTCGGAATCTACCGCCGCTTCTCGGTCGGTTGCGCGGGTTGCCACCGAAGCTTTGGATAACGCTTTGGCATCGCTGATTGGTTTTCGAGAAAAAGAGGGCAAATCTTTGGCTAAGGAATTGAATGGATTGGCGCGCAAGTTGGAACAGCAGCTAAAGAAAGTCAACCTTTTGGCTCCCAAAGCCGTGCAGGCTTCGCAGGAAAGAATGGTCATACGGGTGAAAAAAGCCTGGGCCGCTGCTGAAGTTGCCAATCCCCTGGACCTCACCCGGGAAATCGTCACCTTGGCCGATAAAGCCGATGTGCGTGAAGAAGTGGCACGTCTTGAAATTCACCTTGGCCGTTTACACGAGGTGATAGACGCTGGCGGTCCTTGTGGCCGTGAGTTGGAATTTCTGGTGCAGGAATGCCACCGTGAAATCACCACTTTGGGAAATAAATCAGCGGACCCTCGCATGTCGGAAGCGGTCGTCGGCATGAAATTACACGCCGGTCAGCTCAAGGAACAAATCGCCAATGTCGAGTAACAGCGGACGCTTAGTGGTGCTTTCGGGGCCGACGGCCTCCGGCAAGTCCACCCTTTGGAAACGTTTGGTGGTCCACCCAGGCTTGGATTTTTCAGTCTCTGCTACCACCCGCCCGCGCCGTGAAGGCGAAGTGGACGGAAGGGACTATCGCTTTTTGGATGCGGACCAATTCAAGCAACTGCAGGAGGACGGTGCATTTTTGGAATATGCCACCGTGCACGGGCAGTCTTATGGAACTTTGCGGGCAGAGGTTGAAAAGAGTCTGCATGCAGGGCGCGACATCGTGTTGGAAATTGACGTTCAAGGCGCAGAGCAACTTGCTGAATGCGGCTTGCCAATGGTTTCCATCTTTGTGCAACCACCTTCGGTGGAAATTTTGCGCCAGCGTTTAATAGCGCGGGGCACCGAAGAAGAAGATGAAAGAGAACGGCGGCTAGCCATTATTGAAGAAGAAATGAAGTCGGCTTCCTTTTATGATTTCGTCGTGGTCAACGATGAGATTGACGGCATGGTGGAAGAAGTAGAAAACATTTTAGGCTTGGAGGTTTCGGCATGAGTCGCATTGTGGTTGGCGTTTCTGGCAGTGCCGCTTGTTTTAAGGCGGTCAATATTTGCAGTGCATTGGCCCAAGCAGGTCATAAAGTCACCGCGGTATTAACCGAAGCTGCCACTGCTTTGGTGACCCCATTGCAATTCTCGTGCGTAACCGGCAATCCCGCTTTAGACAATGAATGGAATCCTTTGGATCCGGCCGGCATGGATCACATTGCTTTTGCCCGGGCGGCTGATTTGATGGTAGTGGTTCCGGCTACTGCGGATCGCATCGGTTTATTTGCCCAGGGCTTGGCGCCGGACTTGCTCGGCTCTTTGTCGCTGGCTTTTGATGCTGACAAACCACGGTTGTTTGTGCCGGCGATGAATCCAGAGATGTGGAATCACCCAGCAGTAAAACGAAACGTTGCCACTCTTTGTGATGATGGTTGGCAATGCATCGGTCCTACCGACGGAGCGACCGCCTGCGGTGAAGTCGGGCTAGGTCGGATGGTGGAGCCCGATGTCGTCCTTGCCGCAATCGAAACCGCATTGGCATGAAATTTTCGGCAATTTCGACATGAAAATTTCCCCAGCTGGGTCATGAAAATTCTGGTCACTGCTGGCCCCACTCGCGAACCCTTGGACCCCGTTCGGTTTTTGAGCAATCGTTCCAGCGGCCGCATGGGTTTTGAGATTGCCCGCGCATTGCTTGCCGCGGGGCACCAAGTGGTTTTAGTGCACGGCCCAGTTTCCTTGAAAGTTCCCAGTGGGGTGGAGGCGGTGGCGGTGGAAACCGCTCGCCAAATGCTGGTCGCTTGCCGACGCCATTGGTCTGGTTGCCAAGGCTTGGTGGCTGTGGCTGCAGTTTCCGATTTTCGTCCCGCTCGAGCGGAAACTCAAAAAATGAAACGAGGACTTGCGGAGAAGCAGAACCTCGTTCTCATCCCCAATCCTGACATCGTTGCAACTTTGGCCGCTAAAAAGGGCTCCCGGGTCGTCGTTGGCTTTGCCCTGGAAACTAAAGGCGGCAAAAAAGAGGCTTTGCGGAAAATGGCCGCCAAAAACTTAGATTTTGTGATTTTGAACGGTCCAGCCGCTCAGGGGGCCAAAACAGCCAAATGGCTCCTCTATGGTAAAGATGGTAGCTACGAAAACTGGGGGCCATCGGCGAAAAAGACCCTCGCTAGACGTTTAGTTCGCAAAGCATTCCCCGCCGCCCTGGAATAGAGACCAGATTCCTTTTAGGATGAGTAGGAATCAGGGGTTCCCCCGGGTTTATTTATGGCCCTACGCAAAAAATCAAATCCTAGGTCTGCCCCGCGCGGCCGGTCCTCGACGGGTAAAACCGCCGGCGGCAGGGCCCATATTGGTTTCATCGCCGAGGGCTTGCGCTTGATTTTCACCTGGCTCGGAAATCTGGTGATGGGCTTACTCTCGCTTTTCGCTTGGTGTGGCCAGCGCGCATGGGATGCGCTTCAGGGCCGCCGCGGTCGGCAACCTTTCGGCATGGCGCTTGCCGCCGTTTCGGTTTTTGCTTTTGTCGCCATGTTGGATTTTGAGGCAGGCGATGGAGGCCAGAATATTTGTGGCTATATGGGTCACGTTTTGGCCGACGTCATGTTGCGTTTTTTTGGAGTGGGTGCATTTCTTGCCCCGGGCTTTGGCACCTTTTGGGGGTTAGCACGCTTGGTTAGGCCGGAAGGAAGCGGTAACTCGGCATTGAAATTTTTAGGGGTGGTGGTTTTGTCGATGACGGTTTCCATTGCTTCGCACGGCATCGTCGGTGTGGCAGAACCCAATCTTTCTTTTCCGACTGGCTCAGGCGGTTGGATAGGAGCGCAAACTTTTCCGGCTTTGGTTTCTGCTTTGGGTGGCTTTGGAGTGACCGTTTTGTTGTTGTTATTAGGAGGAGTTTCTTCTTTATTCGCAACCGAATGGGCTTTTATTCCTTTAATTCGAGATTTGCTCAAAAAAGGAACCGCGAGTTTTCGTCAACAGGAGCTTCCTTTGTCGCCAAAAAGAGCATCCCTAGCTGAGGAAACCCGCGAAAATAAAAGTCGGGCAAGTCGTGGGGTCAAAGCGGCTCTTTCTAGTGCGGCACAAATCATGAAGCCTTTCCATCCGGCCGAAGAAGAAGATGGAGGCGGTCTCGGGGCGGTGAAAGACGAAGGGCCATTTCGAAATATTCCATCGATGTCGCAAGGTCAGCTGGACTCGGCTAAGAATCTTGCGGTCGGTCAAACAACGGCCCAAGCTTCCGAAACAAGGCCGAAGCCTGCCGCGGCCAATGCGGTTTCCGCAAACGGTGCCGGTAATACGGCGCCAGCCAATGGGGCCATCGCCGGCGGAGTGGCAGCCAAAACCGCCGCTCAGGGCGGGACGGCTACAGCGGAACCACCTTCTGGGACCGAGGTAGCCGCCCCACTTGCATCACCGCTTGAAGAAGGTGAATCATTGCCGGGTATTTCCGCTGCCCCAACCGAAAAAACTGCGCAAGTTGAATTCCAGGAGCCGCCCAAGCGGAAGCGTCGGTATAAAAAGCCGCGCTTGGATTCTCTGCCGCCCCACACCATCTTGGAGCCTGGTGAAACATCTGACCGTTCGCAGATGCAGGAAGAAATTGATGAACTGGGTCATCGTTTGCAGAGCGCTTTCAATGCATTCAGTTTGGAGGCAAAAGTGGTTGGTGCTGAGCGTGGTCCCACCTTGACATTGTTTGAGGTTCAGTTGGCTGCCGGCGTTTCGGTACGCAAACTCAATAATCAACGCGATGACTTGGCGGTGGCGTTGGGAAGTCACGGCGTGCGGATTGTTTACCCACTGCCGGGGCGAACCACGGTTGGCGTGGAAGTACCCAACCTGAAACGTGACCCCGTACGCCTGAAAGAGGTTTTCGAAAGTGCAAATTTAGATTGGAGCACCAACCGATTACCGATGGTCCTCGGCCGGGACACTCTGGGCAAACCTGCGGTTGAAGATTTAAGCAAAATGCCGCACATGTTGGTGGCGGGTACTACCGGTTCAGGGAAATCGGTTTGCTTGAATTCAATTTTGGTCACGATGTTGCTGACCCGCACCCCGGACCAGGTGCGCTTTGTGTTGATTGACCCGAAGCAGGTGGAGCTTCAACTTTACCAAGATATTCCTCACTTGTTGTGTCCGGTTGTTACTGACATGAAGCGCGCGCCATTCACCCTGGCTTGGGCGGTGAAGCAAATGGAGGACCGCTTGTTTTTGTTTAAGGAGGCGGGCGTTCGCAATATCACTGATTACAACAACCTCACAACCAAAGAAATAAAGGAACGAGTGGGTGAAGATTATGACGCCGACGAATACCCAGACACGATTCCGTATTTTGTTTTAGTAATTGATGAATTAGCCGACCTCATGATGGTTAGTGCCAAAGAAGTTGAAATTGCAATTTCTCGTTTGGCCGCCAAAGCACGCGCGGCAGGGATTCACCTTTTAGTGGCAACCCAGCGACCCAGCACGGATGTGGTAACCGGCTTAATCAAAATGAATTTGCCAGTGCGCATGGCATTTCGGGTGACGTCGGCAGTGGACAGTCGGGTGATTTTGGATGAAAGTGGCGCCGACTCTTTGCTTGGAAACGGTGATTTTTTGTATCGTCCGCCTGGTGCTAGCGCCCTTACCCGTGGCCAGGGTGCCTTTGTAAGTGAACGAGAAGTTCGTGATATTTGTGACCACCTGCGCGAACACGGCAAGCCCGAATTCCTTGAAGATCTCGTCCAAATGAAAGGCGGGTCTGGCGGCGAAGGTGCCGTTGATGACCCGCTTTATGAAGACGCTGTTCGGGTCATTCTCCAGAGCGGGCGGGGTTCCGCCTCCTTGCTCCAACGGGCCCTTTCGGTGGGTTATACCCGGGCTAGCCGCTTGATTGACATCATGACCGAACAAGGTGTGTTGGGCCCCTTCGTGGGTTCCAAGGCGCGCGAAGTCATGCTGACCGTGGAAGAGTGGGAAGCCCAGCGGGGCAAGCAGTAACCGTGGCCGGCAAAGACATCCGGGTGGCCCTGGTTCATTTAGGTTGCGCCCGGAACCTAATTGATTCTGAAAATATTTTGGGACGCCTAGGAGCAGACGGTTTTACTTTGACTGATTCGGTGGAAGATGCCGACGTCGCAGTTTTAAACACCTGCTCTTTTATCGGACCAGCACGCGCTGAATCTGAAAACGCCATCGAAGATTTATTAAAGGAAAAATCGGCGGGCAATTTACGTTCGGTCATTGTGGCCGGATGTTTGCCGGAAAAATTTCGTCCCGAAATAGAAAAGGCTTACCCGGACGTGGACGCCTTTTTGGGCTTGAGTGATTACTCAAACATTGCACGCATAGTGGAGGAGGTTTTGCGGGGTAGAAAAATTCGTGAAGAAGATGGCGGCCGGGTTCCGCAAGGCCAAGGTGAAATGTTGCGCTTGTTGCAGACGCCGCGTTCCTACGCCTACTTGCGGCCATCTCATGGTTGTGACCACGATTGCGCTTTTTGCATCATTCCCGCCATTCGCGGAAAACAGCGAAGTAAGTCGGTAGAAACCGTCGTCGAGGAAACGGAATCATTGGTGGCACAAGGGGTGTGCGAAGTGGTACTGGTTGCTGAAGATTCCACTGGCTATGGTAGAGATTTAGGTCGGCAGGAAGATGGCGCGCCACGCTTGCCGGAATTGGTGGAAGCCATGGCCGGGGTGAAAGATTTGCAGTGGTTGAGGGTGATGTACGCATACCCCAATGCTTTTCCGTGGCGTTTAACCGAAGTCATGAATTCCCATGACAATGTTCTCCCCTACTTGGATATTCCAGTTCAGCACATTTCATCTTCCGTTTTAAAACGCATGCGGCGTGGTGGCAGTGGTGATGGTATCCGAAAAATTTTAAATCGTTTACGCGACGAAGTTCCGGGCATTGCTTTGCGGACTACCGTTTTGGTCGGCCACCCGGGTGAGAGCCGAAAAGATTTTGAAGAGTTGTTGGATTTTTTGCAGGAGTTTAAGTTTGAACGTTTGGGAGCCTTTCCTTATTCGCCCGAAGGCGGCACCGTGGCCGGCGGCGAAGCTGACCATTGCACTTTGCAAGAGGCCGAAGAGCGCCAAGCTGAATTGATGCAAGTGCAAGCCGAGATTCATGCTGCTAAGCAAACCGAACGCATCGGCCAAACCCTCACCGTCTTGGTGGACGAAACTGAGGGCGATTTTGCGATTGGCCGGACCAAGGCGGACGCTCCCGAAGTGGATGCGGTGGTGCGTATTTCTGACCCCGACCACAATTGGTCCACAGGCTCTATGTTGGAAGTGACCATTACCGGCGCGGATGGTTACGACTTAAAGGCTTAAAACGTCATCCTGAGGGCGGAGCTATGCTCATGCGCTTCCAAAATGGATTTTTGGTCCATGCGTCTTCGCCACATCCCCAACCTCATTACCCTGGCACGCCTTTGCCTAGCGGTGGCCTGCTTTTGGTTTTTGGGGGATTTAGTGAAGGCTACGGACCCCGCAGTCATAGAAGACCGGGCCTTATGGGCTTTTTGGCTTTTCTTGGCCGCCAGCTTGTCAGACTTTTTGGACGGTTGGTTGGCACGCAAAAAGAATTGGGTGAGTGCCTTGGGCCGCATTGCGGATCCCGTGGCTGACAAAGTTCTCATGTTAGGAACCGCCACCTATCTCACCGCGGCTCATAATTTGGCCCAGCCCGGCGACTTTCTTGCGGTGATGCCGATTTGGGCGGTCGTTTTGTTGTTGGCGCGGGAGTTTTTAGTCACGGCCTTGCGCGGAGTGATTGAAAGCAAAGGCATGCAATTCCCAGCGGATAAATTTGGCAAGTGGAAGCTTATTGTGCAGGCTTTCTATCTGGCCATTCCCACCGGAGTTGCTGGGCGAGCGCCGGAATACCTCGGGCTAGATTTCTTAATGCTGACCCGCACGCCGGTCTTTTTTGCGGTGATTTTCTGGCTAATGATTGGCTTAACCGTGGTTTCCGGGCTTAATTACGTTATTCGCGGCACCCGCATGCTGGCCGGCGCGAATTCATCGTGAGTCGAGAGGCTGAATCCCTCCGCCAAGACCTTCAGGACATTTTGCAGGCCTGTCGGCATCTCCCACCAGAGGAACGCTTGGAACTGGCCGTGGTGCTTCGGGGGTGGGCAGATTCCCAAGCCGACCTTGCACCGGTTCCCGAAGGTGGATTTCCGGGCCAATTCGGCATGATTGGTGATTCCGCCTCGATGCAAGTGGTTTATGATTTGTTGGCCAAGATAGTTCATGCCGAAGCTACCGTTTTGATTGCGGGGGAAACCGGTACCGGCAAAGAGTTGGTGGCCAAGGCCTTGCACCAGCACGGCCCCCGCCGAAAAGGTCCTTTCATTGCGGTCAACTGCGCCGCGATTCCGGCCACTCTTTTAGAGAGTGAGATTTTCGGCCACCGTAAGGGGGCCTTTACTGGGGCCCATCAAGATCGCAAGGGTTACGCCGATGCCGCCGCTGGTGGAACCTTGTTTTTGGATGAGATTGGTGAAATGCCGCTGGAATTGCAGTCCAAACTACTGCGTTTTTTGGAAAATGGCGAAGTTCGGCCGGTTGGGGCTAATCTCGCCCACCAAGTCGATGTGCGGATGGTGGCGGCATCTAACCGGGATTTATTGTCCCGAGTGAAGGAACGGGCTTTCCGGGAGGATTTGTATTACCGCTTGGCGGTATTGGTAGTGGACTTGCCACCATTGCGTGAACGCGCGGGAGATTTGGAATTGTTGGCCCACTTCATCTTGCGCCAATCGGCGGAATCTGGCTTACCCAGCGGTACTTTGACGGGCCCGGCAATGGAGGCCTTGGGCAAACATTCCTGGCCCGGCAACGTGCGGGAACTTCAAAACGTATTGGTTCGGGCATCGGCTTTTTGCAAAGACGGCGAAATCAAGCCGGAGGACTTGTTCCCTTCCTGACTTGGCACACGGCCCCCCCCTTCCGCGCTAGGCCGGAAGCGCCATTGCCTGGCCATAAGCCTGCAGGGTGGCCTTGGCCGACCGCTCCCATGAATATTCGCCGGCCCTATCTAAGGATGCTCGGGCCAATTTCTTCCACAAAGCCGAGTCTCCTTCTAATTTCAAGAGGTGTTCGGCCAAGGCTTCGGCGTCATCGGGATGGAAAGTAAGTGCGCTTGGCCCGGCAATTTCCGGCAAAGCGGCCCGATTGGCGCAAATAATGGGCCGACCCGTGGCCATGGCCTGCAGCACGGTGGATGCCGCTCCTTCGAAGCGAGAAGGGTGAACATAGGCTAGGGAATTGGCAAATAAGGTGGGCAGACGCTCTTCAGGGATAAAGCCGGGAAACTTGACCTTTTCCTGCAAGGCAGGGAAGGCCTGAGTTACTTTTTGAATGTCCGCCGTTCCCCATCCTTGAGGTCCAGCTACCCAGAGGTCTGCCCTGAGGCCGCGATGCAGGGCCTGGGAGTATCCTTGGAGCAAAGTATGGAGGTTTTTTCGCGCTTCCAATGAGCCTAGGAATAAGAAATAGGGGCTTGCGGGTGGCTTGAGCTCCGCCGGAGGTTGAAAGCGAGGGCTGACCCCGGGCGGAATCACGGTGGTGCGGCCCCGGGGAATGGAAAAATGGCGGATGAGGTCGGCCTGGGTGGTTTCGCTGGGACAAAGCCAATAAGAAGCTTTGTGGGCCATGTCGGCGATGGCTATGTCCAGGGAGGCCACTTGAGTGGGGTTCAAGAACTGGGGGTGGTGCCGAAAAAGCAGGCTCTGGGCGGAAACGACCACTCTGGCACGGCTGGGGAGAAACCAGGCCGGGTGGGATAGGTGCAAAATATCGTGGTTGCCAGCGAGTGATTCTGTGGAAAGCCCCCATTGGCCCAGTTTTGCCAAAGTTTTTTGAGAAACCCATTGATGAGCTAAGGCGGCTCCTTGGTCAGCGAATTCCTGGAGATTTTCGGCCCGGAACGGGCTTATTGTTGCAGACAATATGGTGAACTCCTGTTCGGGGCCTGCGGCTGCAAGCAGAGACGGCACCAGTTGCCTCCAGGAGGCGTCTAGAGTGCCTACAGAGCGGTTTTTGGTGAGCCGTCGGCCGTCAAGAAGAATGCGCATCGCTTGGACCC
>Ga0066376_10000030_pt1 | contig 99680 bp, 88 predicted proteins | sample Knorr_S15_td_Bot_FD_77009 | JGI IMG/M metagenome (GOLD analysis project Ga0066376, IMG submission 77009) | Marine microbial communities from Southern Atlantic Ocean transect - Knorr_S15_td_Bottom_ad_5009_LV_A | ecosystem: Environmental > Aquatic > Marine > Oceanic | place: Southern Atlantic...
CGCGTCGCATCCAGTGCGTGGGCGTCAATATCGCAGGCGATAACATTTGTCGCACCCGCTTGCGCTGCGGCGATGGCGACAACACCAGATCCTGACCCCAGGTCCAGTACGCTTTTATCGCGGCAGATTTCTGGATGTTGAGTTATATAACCAGCCAACACCTGGCCGCTTGCCCAACAAAATGCCCAGTAAGCAGGCTTGTCGATGATGGCTAGCATCTCATCCTGAGGCAGCCGGCCGGTAGGATAGTCATCGGAGATCAAGTAGAGCGATATGGTCGGGCAAAGTGGCAGGGGGGTCAACGCAAGCTCACCGGCCTTGATGGTTTGCTTCAGGTTCCTAGCGAGTAGTGGGTGCATATTACAATTCTACTGAACCGGGTTGCTTTGCTTCAATGGTAAGCAGACATTAGACTGGCCGGATGAAAGCCATAATTTGTATTATTTTTCTGGCATTGCCACTCGCCGTGTTTGCCTCAAAGGAACAACTGCATACGATCAGTAAAACGCCGTCAGCTGACAGGATAGAACAGGACATCCGCAGACTTGTGAGTTTTGGTACACGGCACACCTTGTCTCAAACCGAATCCGATACGCGAGGAATTGGTGCCGCAAGAAGATGGATAAAAAAGGAGTTCGAGGCGATATCACGGGCCTGTGGTGGCTGCCTTACCGTCTCTTTCCAGTCCGACGTGATTAGCGGTCAGACTCGAATTCCTGAAGCTGCTGAAGTTGTGAGTGTCATCGCGGTGCTGCGAGGAACGCTCGAGCCCAATCGCTATGTGGTAATGAGTGGTGATATCGACTCCCGGGTATCCGACCCCATGGATTCAACGTCAGACTCACCGGGCGCGAATGACAATGCATCCGGCATGGCCGGGACCATAGAGGCCGCTCGAGTGCTGACCCAATACCGGTTCGCTGCGAGTATCGTGTTTGCTGGCCTGGCCGGAGAAGAGCAGGGGCTCTTTGGCGGCAAAATCATGGCTGCTAACGCCAAAGACAACAACTGGCAGATTCAGGCTGTGCTGAACAACGACATGATTGGCAACATCTCCGGCATTAATGGCATCACAGATAACACGACTGCGAGAATATTCTCGGAGGGCACGAGGCTTAATGAGACCAAAGAAGAATCGATGAGTCGAAGGTTCAGAGGTGGCGAGGTCGATTCACCTTCCCGTAACCTGGCGAGATATATCGATCGTATTGCTGATGATTACATCACTAATCTGGATACGATGATGATTTATCGGCTGGATCGATTCAGTCGTGGCGGTCATCATCGGCCATTCAATGAGCGCAGGTTTCCCGCCGTTCGTATTATGGAAACTAACGAGCATTACGACAGGCAGCACCAGGATATTCGAGTTGAAAACGGAATTCATTATGGTGATGTCATCGGATCCGTCGACTTTGACTATGCGGCAAAACTTACTGCTTTGAACGCCGTGGCTTTAGCATCCATGGCCTGGGCACCTGCGCCGCCTGGGGATGTATCCATCGAAGGCGCTGTCACTGCGGACACGACGCTCAGATGGTCAAAAGTGATTGGTGCGTCCAGTTATAAAATATATTGGCGACTAACCACTGATTCGCAATGGCGCTGGTCCCGTGATGCGGGTGATGTGGATCAGTTCACGTTGAACAACATCGTCATCGATAACTATTTTTTTGGTGTTGCCAGTGTGAACAAAGAAGGTCTCGAAAGCCCCGTTGTTTTCCCCGGGCCTATAGGTGCCTTTTTTTAGCAATGAACCCTGAAGATATTAATCCGACAGATCTTGTTAACCAGGAAATCGGCCCGGTTACTGTTCTGTTCGGTTATGAACAGGGCAAATACCCCTATGGGAATTCCCTGTTAATACGAGGTGCAGACCAGACCGCTATTGTTGACCCGTGTCTTGGGGTCATTGCACGCAAGGACCACTTGCCCGAGATTGATCTGGTGATTCACAGTCACACCCATGAAGATCATATCGCCGGAACGCATCTGTTTCGTGATGTTCCCTGGTATGCCCATGAGCTGGACGCATTGGGTTTAAGAAGTATCGAAGGGCTGATGGAAATATATGGGCTTGCTTCTGGCGAAACCTACGATTCGCTCAGACACAATGTCGATACTGCATTTTATTATCCCCATGACGGAGTCGTTGAGACCTTTGTCGAAAGCAGGATTTTTGACCTTGGCGGGGTGACGGCAACGGTTGTACACACGCCTGGTCACACCCGAGGCCATTGTTGCATCCTGGTTGAATGGGGAAGCAGCGCGAGCGAAAAGCTGGTGTACCTGGGTGACATTGAACTCACAGGATTTGGTCCCTATTACGGTGATGCCTGGTCAGATTTAATTGATTTCGAACATAGTATTGAGCGCTTGCGTCATATTGATGCCCGGTGGTGGCTCACCTTTCACCACAAAGGCTTGATTGATGGCAGGGACAAGTTTCTCCCGATGCTAGAGAAATTCGCTGACATGATCGGTGATCGTGAAGCCCGATTGCTTGAATTTATTGGCGAGCCGAGAAGCATTGAAGAGATTGTTGCCCATCGATTTGTTTATCGACCCGGGCAGACTGGTTTATTAATAGATGAAATAGAGCGTCGCAGCATGATGATGCATCTTCAGCGGCTGCAGCAACGTGATGTCGTTAGCCTGAGCGAGGGCCGCTATCAGGTAAATTCTGTATGAAAGAGATTGATATCGAGACCATTGGTGAAGATATCGGTCTGTTGGAGGGTTTACGCACAACCCGGGCTATTCGCAGGCTTAAGCCTGATCCGGTGCCGATAGAACTCGTCAGAAAAGTCTGTGAGGCTGGCACCTTCGCACCCAGCGGTGGTAATCGGCAACCCTGGTTTTTTGTCGCCGTGACCGATGAGGCCAAGCGTCATCAAATTGCCGATTTTTATCAGTCGACCTTCCGCGAATATATTGTGCCAGCAATAAAGGCAGCTCTGGAACCGGGCTACCCGCCAGCCAAAGCCAGGAACATGAAAGCGGCGATTTATCTGGCTGAACATCTACATGAAGTGCCTGTCCTGCTTTTCATTGCAGGGTGGACCAGGCGGGGTCAGCCCCAATCTCAGGCGCTGTTCCCGGCGATTCAAAACATCTTGCTCGCCTGCCGAGCGGTCGGTTTAGGTGCATCCCTGACCACTGCCCATCGAGCCCACGGTGAAGAAATTGATCAGCTCATTGGCCTGCACCCGGAAAAAACCCCCAGCATCGCCATGCTCCCGATTGGATGGCCAAAAGGAAAGTATGGCAAACCAACACGTCGTTCGATTGATGACAGCTTCTTTGTTGATACTTACGACGGAGAAGCCTTTTCCTGAGAGACCACTTAAGGAGGCAAGATGAAAATTGTAAGAATCTACACCGGTGATGATGGCGAGTCTCATTTTGAGGACGTGGAAATTCCACTGGAAGATGATGGCTATGGCGGCGTTATTTCCGAAGCGGTAAAAGTGAAATCGGTGATGTTCCGGGAAACAGGAGGCCAATACAATCTGGACTACCATAACGCGCCGCGTCGTCAGTACGTAGTCAACCTGCGTGGTTCTGTAGAAATCGAAACAGGCCTGGGAGAGAAACGCCTGTTAGGCCCCGGTGATATCCTGCTCGCTGAAGACACAACTGGCCACGGCCACATTAGTCGTGCGGTTGAGGGGGAGAAGAGAGAGTGTCTGTTTATTCCGCTGGTCTGAAGCTCAAGCCGAACCCTTATGAACAAGGAGCCGATTTCGAGCCATAAATGGTCATGGTTCAAAACTAGACAGAACTTCTATACCTAGTTCCCGTTTTAGGCGGCAAAATACCTGTCGTGGAACAAATCATTCAGTCGCACCCCTGTGCATTCTCAAGAAAAAGTCGCTAGCTTCTTGCTATGATAAGAAAAATCACCACGCTTTTCGGATTAGATAGAAAAGTTACATTGACTAAGTGTTATATACCTTGGATTTCTAATGGCAGCTAAGAGGGTGATTTACCAATTCAAAATAGAACTTCTTGGTACTAGCCCTCCAATCCGGCGACGCATACAGGTTCCAGAGAAATACTCTTTTTGGGATTTGCACGTAGCTATTCAGGACGCGATGGGCTGGCTTGATTGTCATCTGCATGCATTTAGATTTGGCAGAAGCAGATTCCCTTCATGGGCAATCGGGATCCCCACCGACGACGACTTTGGCGGACCGAATGTCCTAGCTGGATGGGATATTGCAATTCAAGAACGTTTTGACGTGGGCACCAGTTGCACTTACGAATATGATTTCGGTGATGGTTGGTCTCATGAATTGACGCTAGAAAGTATTATTCTGGCAGAGAAGGGTCAGCGCTATCCCATTTGCCTCGATGGTGAGCTATCTTGCCCACCGGAAGATTGTGGTGGCATCCCTGGGTTCTACCATTTACTAGAAGTACTCGCTGACCCGAACAACGAAGAATACGAAGATATGAACAGATGGACCGGTGGCAATTACAATCCAAACGATTTTGATCCGTCTACTGTCAAATTCGACAACCCACGCAAGCGATGGGAATATGCATTCGAAGACGGAACTTAGTATCAAGTTTGAACTGCAACACTGATTAAGTTCTCGCATCTATTTTTTTCCGCAGGAGTTTTGTAACCTAGCCTTTTACGTGGCCGGGTGTTTAATGCTTTGGCTATCGCATTGCATTCATGCTGCGTTTTCGTTACACCCCCGTTCCCAGGAATGATACGGTTGGGCAAAGTAAAACCTCGTACCTGTCTTATTCTCTACATCTTTGTATCCATGAAACTCAGTGCGCTGATCCGTTCGATCGCTATCGTCACCTGGTATTTATTGTCGTTGGTCTTGTTTCTTTTTACTTCACGGATAACCGTGCATCTGTGTCTACCCATTATTCGCGCAATCTGGGACGGGTTGAACCGTTGCATTTCGAAGTGTAGCAATCATATACCTCTCTTCAGAGGTGAGCTGGTGATACACCATCAGAGTTCCCCTTTTCTTGTTGGATGAGAGAGACTCTGAGTATCCCAGTTCACCTCGCTAAAGGAGATCCTTTTTGGTGTTGTTGCACTTAGTATCTGAATTTTGCACGCCTAACATACAGTTGAACAGCAACGGCTGCCGACCGTTCCTCCGGCTTCGGTTCCGTCACAGGAACGCCTGCCACTCGCACGTAGCTATACGTCACGCATATTGCATTCGCAATCTGCACGCAAAACATTGAAAAGATACACCGGTACGGTATGCATGGATTCATGAACGAAGCGGCATGAATCGGGGAGTAAGATAGTCAACTATCGATCAATATCAATGAGAGACCCGGAACGAGTTTTTCTACAGCCTCGTTATGCAGCAAGGCGTTGACATATCTTATATGGTATATATACTGTTTATAGTATGTGGGAGATATACGAACATCGACGTGTCGATAAGCAGCTAGGCAAGCTACCAACAGATGTTCTGAAAAGATATGAGAAGTGGAAGGATATCGTAGAACTTTCCGGCCCGGTGGGGTTACGCCTCATTAGAGGATTTCGAGACGAATCGCTACGTGGAGATTGGAAGGGGCACAGATCATCCAGACTTAATCAACAATATCGAGTTATCTATCGTACTGAAAGGAATCAGCTTCTTGTAGAGGTAGTCGAAGTCAATCCCCATGATTATCGGAGGAAAAGCTAGATGAAAAACTACGTAAAAGCGAAGAAGAGAATAGATGTATCTTCAGGGGAGTCGGTTCGAATTATTCGAGAGCTGCAAGAACTTAGTCAGAATGATCTCTCGGAATTAACGTCGATTCCTCAGTCTACTATTTCTGCAATAGAGCGAGACCGTATTAATCTTGGCGTGGAGCGAGCCAAGGTTCTTGCGCGTGCACTCCGATGTCATCCTGCTGTCCTGGTTTTCCCTGGTTGGGACATCGCTGCTGAAGCAGCTGCATAACATGCAGTTGAATCCTGCGTCGCTCTTCCTTCGGACTCCGCACTACGCGTGGCGCTGCTTAACTGGGTGTTACGTGTCGCTGAAAGTGTGTAGCTAAAGTTGAACTGGACGCTGTTGGTGCAACTGCAGAATTACTTGCTGCATTCGGAGTTCTCTTTTCCTTGATATATCTTGGTTTGCAAATTAGACAGAATACCCGGTGGCTACGGCAGCAAGCTTTCCAATTGAGTACTAATGAAATTAGACGTTGGACTAGCCGTATCGCAGATTCTGACAGTAGTGCGAAACTATGGCTTAAGGGCCAGAGAAACTATGAAGACCTGGACGAAGTAGAATCGATCAGATTCTCTATGATTGTTTTCGAACAGTTGTCAATTTACTCGACATACCTAATGCATGATGAAGATGAAATGTTAGGGTTGTTGGAGTCTGCGGAGATTAACATTGGCTCATGGATTAGAAGTGGTTGGTTTCTGAAATGGTGGGTTGGTTGGAGTGTTCAATTCCCACCTGAGTTGCAAACTTATGTAAACGACCTCATCAAACGGCGAGAAGCGGAAGGCGCCGCATAACCTGAATGACATTGGAAATCTTTGATCTCACAGTAGGCAGCTACCTTCAAACCATTCAATCATCTACTGAACCCTAAGGTGTTTTCATGAAGACTTTTGTCTGATCCTATGCTCTTTAATATTGGGCTTCCTGATTTCTCTACCCGTATTCTCTGATTCTCTGGTTATTCATGCCGGTAAGGTTCTTGTGGTGCCAGGCACAGATCCTCTGGTGAATCAGACAATTATTGTAGAAGGTAACAGGATCAGTCGCATCGAACCCGAGTTTATTGTACCCAACGATTCTTCAAAGGTGCTTGATCTTCGTGATCAGTTTGTGCTGCCAGGGTTGATGGATATGCATGTGCACCTCTTGCTCGAGCTGGGTCCCAATACGTTAGTGCGATCGGTCACGGAAGGAAGTACATTCACGGCCATGCGCGGAGTCGCCAACGCCAGAAAAACCCTGGAGGCTGGATTTACCACGGTGCGTGATCTAGGCGGTGATCCCGAATCCATCTATGCGATTCGCGAGGCTGTCAAGGAGGGTCTTATCCCGGGACCCAGAATAGTGGCGGCGGGATCGGTCCTCGCGGCGACTGGTGGTCATGGGGATGTTGACGGTATTCGAGCCGACCTGATGACCGCCTGGACACCCAAGACAATCTGTGACGGTGCAATTGCTTGTCGCAAGGCTGTTCGATACGCCGTCAAGTTTGGTGCAGATTGGATCAAGATCACGGCGACAGGCGGAGTATTATCAGATTCAGGTACCGGCCTGGACCTGCAAATGACAGACGATGAACTGTCAGAAATTGTCCGTACGGCGCATCAGCTGAAGATCAAGGTTGCGGCTCACGCGCATGGTACAGATGGTATCAATGCGGCTCTAAAAGCGGGCGTGGATTCCATCGAGCATGGCACTTTTCTAGACAGTAGTTCTATCGCGCTGTTCAAGAAGCATAACACTTCCCTGATTCCAACCCTCATGCCAGGTGCTTACGTTGTTGCCTCCATGGGCAATAATCCTTTCTTTACCGACGCGATCAAGCAGAAAGCATACAAAGCATCCGCTCAGTCAAAAGCGGGTTTCAAGATAGCCAACGAGGCAGGTGTCCGCATTGTCTTTGGTACTGATACGGGTGTTACACCCCACGGTCAGAATGCGAAAGAGTTTGCCTTGATGGTCGATGCGGGTATGTCACCAGCCAGAGCCATTCGTGCGGCGACCCTGGGTGCAGCGGAGATGCTGGGTATGCAAGATGAACTGGGTACCCTGGAAGTCGGAAAACTGGCAGATATGATTAGTGTTAGGGGCGATCCACTGGCGGACATCAGTGTACTTGAATCCGTTTTGACGGTGATCAAAGATGGGAAAATAGAAAAAGCGACACGCTAACTATTTGTGAGCAGTCACCAAATAAAGCGCTGGGAACTGGTCGACATAATTGAACGCTGAAATGTAGGATTGAAAAAAATGGACATGACAGAGCAAGCCAAACCTCAACGAGCCTGGTTTAGCATCGTCGCGAAAGTTACCGGCAGCCTGATTACACTAATCATCGTGGTCGGGCTAGTTGCCCAACGACTGTCAGACGGTCCTACTGGACCCATCCCGGGTGGAGAGCTACGCAAGGGCTTGCTTGTATCTCAGACCAATATTGATTGGTCGTTCGCTCACGGCCAGGATCTTGAGCTTCAGTTGATGGAACCCATGGGTTCGAGAATTACCGGCGCCATGGTGTACAGGGGAGAACTTTATGTGCCCTGTGACCTTGGCTTCATGTGGGGCAGATTTGAAGGCCAGACACGTCTGATACTCAACATTATCTACGTGTTCAAACGGTGGCACGAAGATGCTCTGCTCGATGGCGGTGTCGTGTTGAGAATTGCCGGGAAACGCTATGAGCGCCAGGCTGTGCGCGTGACTGACCCAGAATTACTGGCAAGTCTTCGTTTGCAACTTGAAGAAATGGCAGCGGTATGGGTTGCGCCAGATCCACTGGGCGAGGCATCAACAGAAGGACCAAGAGATATCTGGTTCTTTCGAATGGATCCACGCCCGGCAGCATGAGCGATAACAATTCCGATCGCACTAGATTTGACCGACAATCGGGTCAGATCATTATCGGGAATTCCTCTGGTTCTTCGTGGCGACCCGGTGTTGCTCGCTCGGAAAGTGAGAGGTCAATGGAACGATAATAATATCGATTGTCGTCCAGGGTGCGTTCGATTCTTCCACGGGTAATCAGGCAATGAAGATGTGCAATGCACTCACCGAGGCCCATGAACATTGAAGGGCCTTCGAGTTTGCGTTTAAACAACAGGGGTAGAAGATCAACAGCGATCTTCGGTTCGATGCAATTTTCTTCCAGAATCAGCATTCGATCTTCGTGATGATCGATTAGCTCTTGAAGTCGTTCATGTAAGCCATAGAAGGGTTCATTGTGAGCAGGCAGGACCAGCACATCATTGGGCAGGGCGGCCTTGAATTTCTCGTGTGATTCCAGCCAGCCCACCATGGGATTGCCGAATGGTTCGGTGGGAGAGACGCTGACATTGGAAGTGATGACTGGTAGGATCTGATCGCCAGAGATAAGCACGCCCAGTTTGCGGGAGTAGAGGCAGACATGTTCCGGGGAGTGTCCATTGCCGGTAATAATGTCCCAGGTGTTCCCGCCGATTTGAATATGCTCACCATCACTTAATCTGGTGAATGAGCCTGGCAGGGGCAGATCCTCGGGTTGGGGGGCAAAGCTGCTGCGCATTTCTGCCATTTGCTCCAGGAAGTCCGGCGAGACGCCGGCTCGCTCGAAATATTCACCCATCTGCCAGCTACCGCCATCGCGCATCATGTTGTTCATCACACGGGTCTGGTAATACTCGCTATAGCTCATTAACAATGGCGCATGCCAACGATCGGTGAGGAAGCCCGCCTGGCCGGTGTGGTCTGGGTGCATATGCGTGCAGATTACCTGGTTGACAGGTTTTCCGCCCAGACAGTTCTCAAAAATAGTATGCCAGTGATCGCGGGTGTCTTCGCCGCGAATCCCGGTATCGATGATAGTCCAGCCATGATTGCCTTCGAGCAGGTAAAGATTAATGTGATTGAGCGACATTGGCAGAGGCATGCGCAACCAATATACGCCAGGAGCCACCTCCTGTATTTCGCCGTATGCTGGTGATTCTGCGAACGGATACCGCAGCTTGCTGTCACTCATTGTCATCAATATTCCTGCTCAAAAAGGCGCCCATCATACACCAATCGAATAACTCCCGCCGTTCGTCGGGTAGAAGTGTGACGCAGCGCACACTTTAAGAATGTTTTTGAAATACCCGTGGTCATCGAAGGTTGTAGCGTGATAGTAATAGAATTCTGGATTGCCTGGATGATAGACATGGAAGTTAATAAGGGCGCGAATGTTATTCCGTTGCCATTGAAAAGCGGCGGCTCCCGGGCTGCTATTCTCGACAGTCTGAAGCAACAGGTTGATGCGAAGACAGATTTTCTGTTTGAGGGTTTAACAGAGAACATCGCTGACGCACTGTTTGAAGAGATGGACAAGGCGGAGGAACAGTCTACTCGGACCCATCATTTCAATATCATGCGAGCCATGAAGGTTGATGAACACAAGTGCCGAGATAAATTTAATCAGTTGGTCAGTTACTCATGGGCTACCTTCATGAACACAATGGATACTTCGCACATCGCGATGCCTTCCGGTGAAGTGGCGACCCAAATCACGTCTCTGTCTTGTCGGGTGGAAATTCATTACAAGGTGCTCATCAGCGAGATCAGGCATCGCTTCCAGACCTTACTGAATCGAGATATTGGGGAGCATCCGCTTTTGCCGGAGTTGTATTACAGGACCTTCTAGCAGGCGCTGTTTGAGCTGGGTTTAACCTACCGTGAGCAAAGTTGCCTGCTCCTGCTATTTCACCGATTCGTGATGGACCGCTATGGGCAGATTCTTACCGTGGCAAACAGTACACTGATTGAGTTAAAAGTTGAGAAAACGCTTCAGTTGCCGACATCCAGCCAGTAACCATTGTCTTTTGATTTGAGGTACCCGGCGGTGGGTGTCGCGAAATGTGTACCAATGATCAAAATGTCCTGGTCTGCATATTTGGCCATCAGGGACTCGCGAGTTTTTGTAGATGCACTTTGATCATAGTCGGCAGAGCTTGCCCAATCGATATTTTCAATCTGACAAGGGTGATGAATACAATCGCCGGTGATCAGGGCCTGGGCACCTTCAGATTCGATATGGACGCTGACGTGTCCCGGCGTATGCCCGGTGGTTGGTTCCAGATAGACTTCATCGCAAACACGATGATTCATATCGACCAGGTCCACTAACCCAGCCTCGATTACGGGTTTGACTGAATCACCCATGACACCGCTGTTCAGGTCGTCGGCGGGCGCACTGTCCCAATAGTGGTACTCCTGCTCGCCCAACAGATATCGTGCATTGGGGAAAGTGGGTATCCACTGCCCATCTACCAGCATCGTATTCCAGCCAACATGGTCTACGTGTAGGTGGGTACACATGACGGTATCAATTTCATAGCGGTCGTAGCCAGCAGACTTCAGGTCTTCCAGAAAGGGAAGTTGCAGGTTTGTCCAGTTAGGAATGCTGCGTTGCTTGTCGTTGCCGATACAGGTATCTACAATCATTTTTCGGGTGGGCGTTTCAACAATCAATGCATGAATGCTCATGATGAGATTGCCATCTTCGTCAGCAAAATGCGGGGTAAGCCAATCGATTTCCTTGACAGCGTCTCTTGTCGCCTGGGGCAAAATGAAACGGGTTCCGCCGGTGACTTCCATTTCAATCACCCGGGTGATTTTTACCTGTCCGATTTGCCATTGATTCATTGGATATTCGCCTTATGACCAGGAATCGGCTTCAGATTGAATAATGTCGATGGCCTCGGCAAGAGTCTCTGTGCGTTCCTTCCAATCACTGCCGTTAGTGCTGACTCTTAACGTGCTGACACCGGCGTCGCGGTATGCACGCAGTCGTTCACTGATCATCTCTCTGGTGCCGATGAGGTTGGTTTTGAGAATCATTTCATCGGGCACTCTTTTTACCGCTTCATCCTTTTTGCCGTTTATCCAAAGATCCTGCACTTCAATGGCCGCGTCCGTGTAGCCGGCGCGTCGAAATGCATCGTTGTAGAAATTGGTCTTCGCCGAACCCATGCCGCCCAGGGTGAATGCCATCGCCGGTTTGCGCGCCTCAATCATTCGTTCAACGTCATCGCCAATCTCGAAACTTCCTCCCACCTGGATGTCGATGTCTTCGAGTGTTCGACCTGATTTTTGCAGACCTCGCTTGATGGGTTCCAGAAATACCTCTGCATGTTCTGGTATAAATGATGTCCCGAGCCAGCCATCTGCAAGTTCGCCTGTCAATTCCAGGGATTTGGGTCCCAGCGTGGCCAGATAAATAGGCAGCTTTGGCCGAGCGGGTTGCGACAACTTGATGGGTTTCCCTTCGCCGCCGGGTCGCGGTAACAAGTAGTGCTTGCCTTCGTATTGCAGACGTTCTCCGCTCAAACCCTTTTTAACAATTTCGACGCATTCTCGAAGTCGGCCGAGCGGGCTTGCGAACGATGCGCCATGCAAGCCTTCAACCACCTGGGGTCCGCTAACGCCTAATCCCAGGATGAAACGACCATTCGAGACAGTGTCCAGGGCCTGCGTCGTCATTGCGATCATGGAGGGGACTCGCGAGCTTATTTGAAGGATGCCGGTTCCGAGTTTGATCTTATTGGTGACCGCGGCGATGTAAGCGAGGGGAACAATGGCGTCCATACCCCAGGCCTCTGCGGACCAGACAAAATCCACACCCATTTTGTCGGCTTCGATGGTGTAGTCGACCAGGTCGTTCCAGTCTTCTCCGTTGTAATAGGCGCTGCCAATTCCGATTCCAGTCTTCATACATCTACTCTCTATTGATTTCTATTGGGAACCTCTGATCTCGTGTTCTACATCGACGAGCTTGTCTTTTCCGAAGAATATCTCATTTTCTACGAAGAAAGTGGGTGAGCCGAAAGCGCCCATTTCAACCGATCGAGCCGTGTTATCGAATAGCGCCTGTTTTATGGCAGGATCCTGTAGTCCGTTGAGGATTTCAGCGGCAGGTAAGCCGGAGGCTTCGAAGGCGGAATGAACAATATCTGTCTCATCCATTTTTTTGGGATCAGCCCACATATGCCTGTAGATCTCATCAACGTAGCGTTCGAAGTAGTCTTTAGTCTTGGCAAATACGGCACCTCGCATGATTTGCAGGGTGTTCACCGGAAAGAATGGATTTTGTTGGTAGTCAGAGATCTTGTGCCTCGCCAGAAATCGCTGAGTTTCAAGCGCCTGATACTCGCCCTTGTTCTTGATGCCCTGAAGCGTAACAGCCGGTGATGCGTTTCCCGTTGCTTTGAACACGCCGCCAATGAGCACAGGCATGTATTCGAACTTCACTCCGGTCCGTTTTTCTATGTCCGGGATAACGAGGTGGGATAAATAAGCGTTGGGACTACCAAAATCGAAATGGAACTCCACGTTCATAGTGACCTTCTTTAACTTGGTGTCAGATTGGGTTTAATGATGAAACTACATGAAATGATTCGAGGAGTAAACGTTGTTGAGGTCGGATTAGTGCCGGGTACAAGAATGCTGTTGCCAGCGAGTTGCTTGATTAAACGGTGACTGTGGTCTAGGTTAAGTGATAGCAAAAAGAAACGGTATGCACAGGTGAAACTGAAATCTTTCGAAAATATGAATTGTTCGCTGGCCCAGACGCTTCATGTGGTTGGCGAGAGATGGAGCCTGTTGATTATTCGGGATGCCAGTTTCGGTATTTCGCGCTTCGATGATTTTCAGAAGTCCCTGGGCGTTGCGCGCAATATGTTATCGATGCGCCTGAAGCACCTGACGGCAGCAGGTATTCTTGAAAAAGTCGTGAATGAGGCCGGACATCATGAGTACAAGCTGACGGAAAAGGGCTGGGACCTTATGCCGGTCCTGCTATCCATGACGCACTGGGGAGACAAACACGTCCCGGATAAGAAGGGCGACCGGATTGTATTTGTTGACAAGAAAACCGGGAGGCCCATTGCGCCTATGTCTGTGCACAATGCAGATGGCAAACCGGTCGAATATTACGAAATTAAGCCTACCCTGGGTCCTGCTATAAAGGGTCCTGTCATAAAAAAACCCCGCACAAGTGCGGGGTTTCATTAGGACTTTGGCCGGGACAATTTTGGTAGATCCACTAGGGACTTTCCCTCCACTGTTTGGTCTATCCTTCCGAACCCGAAGGCTCGGTTGAGTCCATGTGACCAGGGCCTAAACCCTGGTCGGACTCTTGCGGTTCTCTGCTTCTGCTTCCTCTGTTGTCCACTTCTGGCCGAGGCCTTCCGCTTCCTTCAGTCTCTGCTTTCTGCTTCCTTCCGCAGGCGGCTGTTTCCATCGTGCTGAACGTCTCCAGCGATTTCCGCAACCTGGTCCTGCGACCGTTATTTTATGACGCCTTGCTACGTCCCCACTAACCGGGTCGATCGCCCTCATTTAGTGGTTCAGATATCCGGTCTACGTTGCACTTTCCCCGAAGGTTCCGTGCTCCGCTGCCTCCGAAGAGACACCCGGTAACCCTTAAGCCGCCCTTGCCCTTGGCGACCCCGACCCGGCACAGGTCTTTCGGTTTGAACTTGGTTTGGTTTTCCGTTTCCGGTCTTCCTAACCTCCTTCAACCGTTGAAATATAATTTACAGAGGTTCCAATAACCTGGCAATTGAAACGATTGCAATCAGCGGTGGATTAGCTGTGGATAACCTTGGGGTAACTATGGGACTGGTTAGCCATGTTCAGCGAAAAACGGTTCGTTTAGCCCCTTAACTCTCTAACTTATTAATATATAAGATAATATTAGGATGAGTTGGATTCATGTTATGGGATTTGCCGACATAGTTTTAAGATAAAGAGGTAATGACCTGGACCCTGATGGCGGGCCCTGGCTAAAGCAGCATGGCATGGGAGAGCTCTTTCTGATCGGGTAGGCAAGCGGCTAAACAGAACTGTTAGCACGTCGATGTTTGATGAGATCAATTTGTGTGAACTGGGGCAAATCGTCAGCGATTGAGTCCCAGGCTGGCAGGTATTCTATGAAGATGTACTTGTCAGGTTTTATTGCGGGGTCATCGTCAAGAAGACCTGCGGCGATTTCCATAAAATCACCTGTTGGATCCGCCGGAGGAACCGGAGATCCGCATTGACAACAGAAATGAACTTCATAGGCCGGTGGTCTATGCAAGATTGGGGCTTCAAAACTTTCAATGTATTCACTGCCCTTGATCAGAAGATAGTCAGCAACGTGGCAGCCAATTCCGGCGACTCCTTGTCCACCTGAAACCTTTCTGCAGCGACTACAATGACAAATCTCAAAGGGGCCGATGAATTTTTTAACTTCGAATGCGACGTTTCCGCATAGACAGCTTCCTTTAATTGCCATCAGAATTTTTCCTCGCCGTGGATACGAATGCTGTCAGGGAAATCCCTGTACAGAGCGAACTTTATTGAACTTACCAGGCTGTTCACCGCGTGATGAAAACTTTCAATCGGTTCGTTTCGAGTTGCGACAGTGCTAAATGCGGCATCGAGTTGGCTGAGATCATTGAATTCAAGCATCAGGTGAAATTGGCCGAGTTCCGCAATACCCAGGCCGAGTTTTCGCCGCATGATTCGATAGTCCTCCAGGGTTCCATCCTCAACCAGTTGCGTCAAAAAGCCACTGGCGGAGTCTGTAAATGTGGTGTATTTAATTCCCGGTTTCAGGTCACACCAAATATGATAAATATCCATATTCTTCTCGTTCTGTGCGCTGACTCATCATAGGGATTGTAATGTTTAACAGCCAGGGAACCTCTGATTAAGAGGATATTTTTGCCCTACATATAGCATGATGTTCTTGATTCAGCGACGGGAGTATAAAAGTGGAACTTAGAATGGATGACCGGGTGGCCCTGATTACCGGCGGCAGTAAGGGGCTTGGTTATGCCATGGCAACCAAGTTTGCCAGCTGCGGTGCGAAGGTTGTGGTCCTGGCTCGTAGTGAAGCGGAGGTAACCCAGGCAGCGGCGACTATTGTTGAGCAAACTGGTACCGAGGCACTGGGCGTTTCCTGCGATGTGAGCCTCGCAGGTGATATTCAGGATGGGTTTGATCAGGCAATTTCCCGATTCGGGAAAATTGATATTCTTATTAACAATGCGGGGTTTGCCAAGGCGGGTGAATTTGAATCAATAACCGATGAAGACTGGCAGTATGATTTTGATCTCAAATTAATGGCCGCAGTGCGCATGTCAAGATTGGTGTTCCCGGGCATGAAAGAGCGCCGTTGGGGAAGAATCATTAACATGCTCAATACCCTGGCGAAGACACCAACAAAAGGTTCGGCGCCAACTTCGGTGACCCGGGCAGCTGGCATGGCATTGACCAAAGTGCTTGCCGGTGAGGGTGCGGAACATAATATTCTTGTTAATGGCTTTAACATTGGCATGATCAAATCTGATCAGATTCGACGCGCCTACGATAGGATCAAAAGGGACGAGACGTTTGATGAATTCGTTGCCAGGGCTGGCAAGAAATCGGTTCCAATAGGCCGCTATGGTGAAGCTGAAGAGTGCGCGAATCTGGCGTGTTTACTCTGCTCTGATGATTGCGGTTTTGTTTCGGGAACCTCGATCAATATTGACGGCAACATGTCGCCGGCCTTGTAATGCGCGAAATCTGCGGCAAACGCTTCGGCGGTTTCTCGAATACGATTCGACAAGCCGTTCCACTCTTGAATCAAGATGACTGAACCTTTTGGTCCGCCACCCTCTGGCACAGACAGATATCAGGCAAATCTTTACCCTGCAAACCTCCCGCATTGCCGGTGATGGCGGCTGGGATTTGATTGGCAGGGGTAGGATCGACCCGGACATCTGCGTAGGCAAAGTTAATGGTGAGGAAAAAAGAATGAGAAAGGTCTGGATCACGTGGCATCCTGTTTGACGCTTGCGAGATTGCACCGAAAGGTGCTTTGATTGAGCGACGAACGTCAGTTGGAATATTGAATGCCTGATAACTTGCCAGAGGCAGTGATTGCTGTAAAGCAACGCGCAGAAAAATTTGTGGAAGAAATCATTGTGCCATTGCAGGACGATGAGCTATCGCAGGCGGTTGCCAAGGTGCGAGCAGCTTCGAAAGAAGCAGGCTTCTTCTATAAAACGCAACCCGTAGAATTCGGCGGGTCTCCGGCTTCGACGCTCGAATTGACCGTTCTCCGTGAACTATTTGCAGCGACCAATAGCCCATTGACATCCTACATCTTCGGACCAGGACCTGGCGTTCTTCATGCTGTTAAAGGTGAGTTGAAATCCAGTTACCTGGAACCGGTTCTGCGGGGTGAGAAACGCGGTGCGTTCGGATTTACAGAACCCGATCGTGCAACCCGGCCTAGCTGGGGTCGCATTGAAGGCGATGAGCTCATCATCAATGGTCAAAAATCTTATGTCACTGGCGGCGCCACCGCAGATTTTGTGTCTGCCTTGATCAATGTTGAACATGAAGACGGCTCGAAGGCTGGTTCTGCCATGGTTGTCATTGACAGACTGGCGCATGGAGTCACCATCGACCGAACTTTTACCTCCCTGGATGGAAGCGGTCACGCATCATTCACCTTCGAGGATGTTCGGGTGCCTGTAAGTCACATTATCGGGGAACCCGGTGAAGGCATGCCCAGGGCGCTGGCTAACATTGGCAACGTGCGTATGATGGTTTCAGCCCAGGCGACAGGTATGTGTCAATGGGTGATCGAATATATAGAGCAACATTTACTTGCTCCTCACAGAAGCGGTACGCCGCTGGGTGAACGTGAAGGTGTGCGCTTGCGTTTTGCCGATATGCGGATCGATACCTACGTCGCGCGCAGTGCGCTGTATCGGACCGCGCGAATTGTAGATACCGGTGAAAACTCCATCAACGAAACAGCAGCAACCAAAGTTTTCGCCACGGAGACTGCAGGAAAAGTTGTAGATATGGGCGTTCAGCTATTTGGTGGTCAGGCCCTGGTGACCGGTCATCCACTGGAAAAGCTGTATCGTGAAGTCCGGTCGCTCCGGTTTGTTGAAGGTGCCAGTGATTTACTTCGGCTCAATATCTCAAAGGGAAAGTTGGAGCTAGGTAAAGGCAGGGTATAGATTTCAACGTAGCACCCCTAAGGTCTGTAGGTGAATTGTGAACTTCCCGGACGCAGGGCTCGATAGGCAAGGTTAGCCCAGCGGCACAGGTTGGCTCGTGTATCGCATGGGTCGATAATCTCCTCAATCTCAAAGTATTCTGCAGAGCGAAAAGGGGAGCGAAGTTTGTTCAGTCGATCTTTGATTTTCATCAGGTGTTCGTTGTAGTTTTCAACTTCAGCCAGTTCTGCCTTGTAAGCCACTTCAATACCACCTTCTATGGGTAGTGAACCCCAATCTCCGGAAGGCCAGGAAAATCTGAAATGATGGCTGCCGGGTTTGGTATTTGCGGCGCCAGCTACACCAAACGCCTTGCGAATGATGACACTACAAAATGGTACGGTTATCTGCCCCAATGCCGCCAGGGCCTGTGAACCGAAACGAATCGTTGAGTTTTCTTCCGATTGTTTGCCGATGAGAAAACCTGGGCAGTCCACCAGATGTACCAGGGGCAGATGGAATGTAGAAGCCAGATCGCAGTGCCGAATCAGCTTGCGGCAGGCATCTGCGGTCCATGCGCCGCCGTAGATCATTGGGTCTTCCGCAAAGACAGCGACGGGCACGCCATCGAGCCGGGCCAGTCCGGTAATGACGGACTTGCCCCATTTCCGGCCTATTTCAAAAAAAGAACCGTCATCAACAACGGCGTTGATAACAGGGCGCATTTTATAAACTTTGCGCGGATCCTTGGGAACGACGTTTCGCAAAAATTCTTCTCGTCGGTCCACCGGGTCCAGATTTTTTGATCGCTCCGGCACCTGGTCAACGTTTTCCGGCAGGTACGAGAGAAACTGCCTGGCCATTGAAAAGGCCTGCTGTTCGGATGAGGCTTCATCATCGATGGCGCCATTTCTGGTATGTATCTTACTTGAGCCCAGTTCTTCTTTGCTGACGTTACCCAGACTGGCCCACTCAACCAGCGCAGGTCCGGCAATCATCATTTGCGCCGTATCTTTGACGATGACGGAATAGTGAGAAGTTGAAACCCGTGCAGCGCCGATACCTGCGACACTGCCAAGCGCCAGGGAAACAGAGGGGGCAATGCCTAAATGACCGACAATGACTTCCCAGCCGGCAACCCTTGGAATATAGGTACGACCAGCTGTTTCAATGGTTTTGACGGATCCTCCGCCACCCATACCGTCTACCAGGCGGATATGCGGTAAGCGAAGTTCTGCTGCTAGGCCTTCTGCCTGCATGCGTTTTCCTGCGATGGAGGCATCGGCTGAACCGCCTCGTACAGTGAAGTCGTCTCCGGAAACAATAACGGGTCTGCCATTAATGTCTGCAGTTCCAAATATGAAATTTGAAGGGGTGAAGTTTTTCAGTTCGCCATTTTCATCATATTCACCAACACCCGCGAGCTTGCCGATTTCATGAAAACTGTTTTCGTCAACGATGCAGTCGATCCGTTCTCGGATCGTTAGTTTCCCAAACTCGTGTTGTCTTGCGACTTTTTCTTCGCCGCCCATCTTTTCCGAGAGCAGGTTTCGGTGGCTAAGCTCAGATAACTCATCGTCCCAACTCACGCTTGGGCCTCCTGCTTCTCAACACGATTTCTCATAGAGGCAAGGCCGACCAGGGCCGCAACTGTTGCCAGTTCGAACAGAAATGGCACTGTGCCGCCCTCGGGTACGCCATCTAAAGCAAATCCAATGGTTCTGCCCAGGGCTGCGGTGGACATGAGTAATACGCAACAAACGAGATAGTGATTGGCGCCCCGCAAATTAGACGCGGCGAGAGCCGCCGTCACACCGGCGACGATAAAAAATGACCCGAAGTCTGCACGCAGGGTTGCCCAGCCTAGTATCCCGTTGGGCAGGACCGCGAAGTCACTGCTCATATTTTGCGGGACCAGCAGCCATTGCATTCCCATGATCAGATACAGGAGTGCAAATAAGAGCACTATTGATCGCATTATGTTGAGCACTAGCCGCATGTCATTCTCACTGTCGTCTTTAGTCTTATCCGATCATATCAATTTCGGTAAACTGCTGTCTCAAGGAAGCTCTGATTAATTGGATTTTTTCGTGAGGACAAGACGAACTCGCACGGAGAAAAATCGTGAATACGCTTTAAGTTCAGAATTTTTTGAGTACGGGTTCAACGCGGTCATCGCGGTAAAAGACTTTAATCAGAGCTTCCTTCGCGAATAAAGCAGATATCACAAATTGACCAGATGCAAATTGAGAAGGGGTAGCCATTGAAAGAGTATCGGCAGCAGAAGTTTGAGGCGCCGGAAGGTGCGACGGAGATTATATTGGTTCGCCATGGCGAATCGCGCGCAGCTACCTCTGATAACCCCTTTCCACTGGTAGATGGGCATGGTGACCCTGAACTTGCGCCGCAAGGCAAACAACAGGCCGTCGCGGTAGGGGAACGGCTCAGGCATTTACCCATCAGCGCCATCTATGCCACCAGTCTGAGGCGAACGGTCGAAACGGCCGGGCCGCTTTGCGAACACCTGGGTATTGCCCATCGGGTCGAACCCGATTTGAGAGAAGTTCATCTCGGCGATTGGGAAGGTGGATTATTTCGAATCAAGGCGCATGAGAATGACCCGATATTCCTGCAGATGCAGCAGGAGCAGCGCTGGGATGTGATTCCTGGCGCGGAATCCATCGAAGTACTCAGGCAACGGGTAGCCAGGGGCCTGGCGAACATTGTGGCAGCACATCCCAATGAGCTGGTGGTTGCGGTCGTCCATGGTGGCGTGATCGGCCATATTATTGCTGAGGCAACCGGTGCAACTCCGTTTGCCTTTAATGGGTGTGACAATGGATCGATCTCAAAGATTGTCATCAATGAAGGTCGGACGATTGTTCGCGGTTTCAATGATGTCAATCACCTTGGAACAGACCAATCACTTAACGCCATGCCAACCTAGCAGGAGCACAGATGAATAATGCCTATGAAGAATTGAGTGCCCACTTTCGACAAGTCGGTGATCTGCAACATGTTTATGCCATTAGCTCCTGGGATGAAGCCGCAATGATGCCCGATGGCGGTGGGCCGTCTCGAGGGCAGGCCCTGGCGACACTGGGGGTCGTGATCCATGACATGGTGACCCACGAGAAGATTGGTAATTGGTTAGACGCGTGTTCCAACCTGGACCTGGATGAATGGCAGAGGGCCAATGTAAGGGAAATCAGGCGTGAATATGAAAACCTGGCTTGTCTGCCTTCCGACCTTATTCATGCCAGTTCTATTGCAAGCTCAAGGTGTGAGCAAACCTGGCGTAAGTGCAGGGCGGATAACGATTGGGACACGATGAAGCCGTTGTTGGAGGAAGTGGTAAATCTGGCGCGACAGGAGGCGACAATCCGAAGCGAACACTCTGGCCTGTCTCGTTACGATTCCCTGCTCGAAAGTTTTGAGCCCGGTATGCGATCTGTAAAAGTGGATCAGTTATTCACAGAGCTCAAGGCATTTCTGCCTGGTTTTGTCGATGATGTGTTAACTCGCCAGGTTTCATCACCGGTCATTTCAATGGGGAATCATTTTTCAGTCGAGAAGCAAAGAGAACTCGGATTGAAAGTAATGGGCATTCTGGGATTTGATTTTGATCATGGAAGGCTGGATGTCTCTCACCATCCATTCTGCGGTGGTGTACAAACCGATGTTCGTATCACGACGCGGTACACCACAGATAACTTTGTTGAATCGCTGATGGCGGTCGTTCACGAGACTGGCCATGCCATGTATGAGCAAGGTAGACCAACGGGCTGGGCAGGCCAACCCGTCGCTGTGGCTAGAAGTTCTGGCGTCCATGAAAGTCAGTCGCTGATAATGGAAATGCAGGCAGGCCGTTCGGTAGAATTTATGGGATTTCTGGCGCCACTGATCAGAACGACCTTCGATGCAGCAGAAACCGACGAAGCCTGGACTAATCAAAATCTGCATCGATTATATACGCAGGTTGAAAGGGGTTTGATTCGGGTTGACGCTGATGAGGCAACCTACCCCCTGCATGTCATTCTGCGCTATGAGATAGAAAAGTCCCTGATTGAAGGTGAAGTCGAAGTGGCTGATATCCCGGAACTCTGGGACAGCAAAATGATGACCTATCTACAGCGAGACACACGGGGTGATTTCCGGGATGGCTGCCTGCAGGATGTGCATTGGAATGCTGCCTTGTTTGGATACTTTCCAACCTACACCCTGGGTGCCATGATGGCGGCGCAAATGTTTACAGCGGTAAAACGAGAATTACCTGATGTCCTCGACCAAATTGGTCTGGGCGACTTTTCCGGGCTGCTGGTCTGGTTGAGAAGTAATGTACATGGCAAGGGGAGTTTGCTCAGCGTTGATGATTTGTTAACGCAAGCAACCGGGGAAGAACTAAACGCCAGCCATTTTTTAAACCATCTGAAAACACGCTATCTGGATTAAGTGCCTGGCCCACCTTGATTGGCTGATGGTCACAAGGGTCTCTGCTGATTTGCGCGATTATGGCTTCGGCTCGGAGATGTCCCTGGGTCCAAATTGAGCCTTACCGGTTGGCTTGGGTTCTTCAGTTTCCATGTCGGTTAGCGTCAGTTCAACAAAAGGTTTGGCATCAAGGGATTCAGCTTTAGCGGGATCAATTGGTTTAGCCTGTCGTGATTCGAGTTTTTTTCTGATGGCTTCCGGGCTTTGTGCGATATCCCTCTTATCGCGAGCGGGGGCGCTGTGAGATAGATTTTTTTGCGGTAAAGGAAGATTCACCGTCGGCGCTGCTTTGACCGTCAAGCTTCTGCCTGATTTCGTCGGGTGATTGGGCAATGTTGCGTGGTTTCTTTGTCTCAGCATGACCCTTGGTGAGTTCGCGTGATTTGAGTTTAGACCTGGCCTTGATGACTTCCTCAATGCTCTGATCTTCTTCGTGATGCTGTGCAACCTGATGATTGAGTATCGAAAGTTCGCGAGAAGCAGAGAAAACTCCGTTATCCAGATACAGGTTTTCGCCTGAATATCTCCGTTCCTCCTCAGGGGTGATGTTGATGCGGTTGCGCGCTGCGGCGGAAGTGGTGCTCTTCTCGGTTTTCCTGCCAGCGGCTGTTCGAGCGCGAATCACTAATAACTCAAGAGCCCGCCGTGATTGTTTGACTTCCTGGTGGCTCACCTCGAGGAATGCGTTCGGGATTCTTCGGTTCAAAAGATTCTTCACGACCAGCATTCTTTCGTCGAGTTGTTAGTGTTCCTCGGTTCGCAGACTCAAGTTGTCGCGGTCACCCGAATGTTCCAATGCTTGCAGGTGTGTCGACAAATTGAGACTAATCTGATCGTTTATGCTGGATTCGATCGAGCTGTAGGTATCTGACGACTCAAGTTCTCTCAGGCGCTGAAACTCAGCCAGGAGTCTTTCCTCGAGATCGATAATATCGTTGTTGATTTCGTTAAGTATTGCGCTCAATTTCTTGTCAGTTTTTTAGTGCCCGCCGTATTGGCGAGTTAGTAGCTGCATGATTATTTTACTGCCTTTTCCTGCAGGCTGTTACTACCTTTTTGTATGTAGATTGTAATTCAAAGCCTTTCCCATAGAGTGTCAAAGGAAATTTTCATCGCGCTGGAAATTCCTTCCGAATCCAGAATGACCACCGTCTGATAATCGCCGCCAAGCAGGGAAATCATGGCGCACTTGGATCCGTAAATTGCTATGTAGGAAGCCGCTTGATCTCTGGCTTTGTCTTGGATCCATTTTCTGTTTGAAAGGGGTGCGTCTTCACCGCCTTCGCCGATGGCGATAACATTGACATGAATACCAGCTTTGACCCGGGCGCGTGTGAAGCCTGGAAACGGGCGATATAGATATTTTCGGATGTGTCGAGAAGAGTAGACTCGGTACTGTTTGTCCGTGGATTTGCCAACCGTTTCAAGGATATCCCTTAAGAAATACTCGACCCCTTCGTCTCCCTCATAATGAAAAACACTGGTCTGAGTTGTCTCTGGTACAATTTGGAGCAAATCCGGGAGTATTTCTTTTTCCAGCCGATCGGCCGCATTGGTCGTTTGTTGCTGAATCTGGCGGGCTCGTCGAACCAGTACTTCCGGCGGTTCAGCGCAGAAAAACCGGCGTTTTCCCTGCGGGAAGTAGGTCACCAGGGACATTTTTCGAAGCCGTTTGAGTTCTTCGTAGGCCGTACCGCGATTAAGCCCCGCTGAAGTCGCTATATCTCGAATTGAGCTGGGTCCCAGTTTTAGCAGGGTCAGGTAAATATCCGTCTGGCGATCCGAGATACCCAGTTCAGCAAGTGTTTCGTGAATAATCATGTCATTAAAGTGATGACAATATTTATTGATCAGTCTAAATTAGCATAAATACTGATCTAGCAGTACAGGCAATGTCAAATGGTATGTGACAAAGTATGCAGCCGTTCATTGATTGCCTGGCGAATTCAGGATTTAACCAACAAGCTGGTAACATGATCGGTCACGCATGGATGATCATAATAAATTATGAATGCAGTGCAATTAACGGATATTGAACGCGCGGGCTTTGAGCGAGATGGTTTTCTTGTGCGTCGATCCATGGTTGATCTTGCCCGCTGCAGGGAATTGGCCTCAATTGCGCGAGAACATCTCGATCAGCTCATTGCACCTGTGGAATTTGAGATAGAAGTGCACTATCCGGGCGCGCCGGTAGACCCAGGGGATGCAAGGGCGCGCACATCCAGGCGATTGTTGCAGGCCTACGCGCGACACCATGCATATCGCCAATGGGCAACTGAACCAGCCTTGAGGCAAGTCCTTGCTGAATTGTTTCAAAGCGGAGATGAAGTATTACTGTCACAATGTCATCACAACTGTGTGATGACAAAAGAACCTGGCTACAGCAGTGTCACCTTATGGCATCAGGACAATCGCTACTGGTCTTTTGATTTCGAGAATCTCATTAGCGTCTGGTTGGCACTAGGCGTTGAGAATAAATCCAACGGGTGTCTGCGAGTAATCCCTGGGTCACACAAACTGGAAATAGATACCGGTCGGTTTGACGCGTCACTGTTTCTTCGACCAGATCTTCCAGAAAACAAAGTACTGCTCAAGCAAGCGAAAGTTGTAGAGTTGAATGAAGGTGATGTGTTGTTTTTCCATAGCCGACTGTTTCATGCTGCAGGGCGAAATCTCACCAGTGAAACCAAATTGTCTGCGGTGTTTACTTACCATGAGCGTAACAACAAACCGATATCTGATACGAGATCAGACAAGTTCCCTGCAATTCAACTTTGATGCTTAATCAGAAGTTCCCTTGGCTATCAGTTGGTGGATAGCTTTATGATTGTTGATCCAGAAGTAAGTGTGAGAAAAAAATGAATGGTGCGGAAAGTCTGATTAGATCGTTTGTTTCAGCAGGTGTGGATGTTTGTTTTGCCAACCCGGGAACATCAGAGATGCATTTGGTACAGGCAATTGATGCTGTCCCGAAAATGCGGGGCGTCTTGTCCTTGTTCGAGGGTGTGTGTACCGGAGCGGCTGATGGTTACGGGCGCATGATGGGTAAACCTGCAACCACGCTATTACACCTGGGCCCTGGTTTGGGTAACGGAATTGCAAATCTACATAACGCTCGTCGAGCATCGACACCCATCATTAATCTCATCGGTAATCATGCGCTGTATCACGTTGAGTACGATGCACCACTCACATCAGACGTTGACGCACTGGCGCGGAATGTTTCCAGTTGGATTAAGGGAGACTCAACAGCAAGCAGTCTTGCCGGTGATGGTATGGCTGCATTGCAGTCTGCGCTGACAGCCAAGCAGGGATCGGCTGGCCAGATAGCAACGATGATCATTCCCGCAGATGCTTGCTGGAGTGATGCCGAAGGTGTTGCCAGCCAGCTCAAAGCGCCCTCAAGAAACAAAGTTGAAAGTTCGATCATTATGGCGGTCGCAGAACTTGTGGCTGCAGATTCGATGATATTACTGGATGGTGACGGTCTGTCTGTTCCGGCGCGAATTGCTGCCAACCGGATTAGTGAGAAAACCGGATGTCGTGTGGCTTTCGCTACTTTCCCTTCCCGGGTCGATGGCGGTGTTGGATTGCCCTGTTGTGAGAGACTCCCTTACTTCCCGGAGCACGTTCTGGCAACGTTAAAAGGAGTAAACAAATTGATTCTTGCGGGCGCTGAATCACCCGTAAGCTTTTTTGCCTACCCGGATACGCCAGGTTCTCTACTGCCTGATGGCTGTGAAACAGTCCGATTGTCGGAGGGTGAAGAAGATACGACCGAGGCGCTTGAGGCATTGGCAGATCAACTGGGAGCATCGGCTGGTCACTATAAGACAAGCAAATCAATCGATATCGAATTGCCAGCAGGATCTTTGTCGACCGGGTCAATCGCCAGTGTTATAGCAGCGCTATTACCGGAAGGAGCGATTGTCTGCGGCGATTCAGGCGGTGGCGGGGCCGCATTTCAGCCTGCCCAATCGAGTCGCCCTAACACCTGGTTAAATCTCACCGGGGGTTCCATCGGCCAGGGCGGGCCGGTCGCGGTGGGCGCCGCGATTGCCTGTCCGGATCAAACTATCCTGGCCCTTCTCGGGGATGGGGCAGCCATGTATACCAACCAGGCTTTCTGGACCCAGGCGCGTGAGAATCTGAATGTGACGACAGTCATCTTCAGCAACAACAAATACGGCATTCTTGAAACCGAATACCTGAGGCTAGGCGTGAACGAAGTTGGCGAACGAGCAGCAGATTTGTTCGACCTGTCGCGCCCCGCCATAGATTTTGTTCAGCTGGCCGCAAGTATGGGAGTGCCGGGTCAGTCGGTGTCTACGGCAGAATCATTCGCCGCGGCATTGGTGATTGGATTTAGTGATCCAGGGCCATATGTGATTGAGGCGAGAATTTGAGCTGAGGGTTAGTAGGATGGTTGTGTTAACCCTGTCCACATCCATCTGTGATCGACATCACAAAATTCACTAAAGTATTGTTTTTATAGTGAAAAATGTCGGATGAACGGTGTTGGATAATTGTCATTCAGGGAATTCTGGGTATAGTAACTAGATCTTTCTGATGAAGGCCCTGGGCTTGTCATTCAGGCGAAAACCGTGAAATCAACAATGGTATTTACAGTATGCGACGGATGGCTTTTCAGCCTTTTTCGGACGTTTCCAGGAAACACGCCCGCATCAAAGTGAAGAATAATCGAGTTTTTATCGAAGATCTGGGCTCCACAAACGGTACCTCGGTGAACGGCTTTTCGATTGATGACAAAGGTCCCGTTTCCGTCAGTAGCGGTGATCAGATCATCATAGGTTCTGTAGTAATGAAACTCCGGGTGATGGAAGGATAAAAAGTGGGGGTCAGGTTGTTCAAATGACTGTTTTACCTGTAAAATTCTGCTCCAGCAGGGCTTCGGATCATCAGTTAATATTTCGATACACTGCATGCCAAAAGGCGTGTTTTTTTTGAACCGAAATCCTGGCAAAGCTCTTCTACGTGGTCATCGGCATTGCGGGTATTCTGACGTGATGGAGAAGGCCTATAATACATTACTAGCAATAGCGGTCTTAATGTTTAAGGCACAACTCTATCAAAGAGGTTTTACGTTCAATGTCTGCAGTTGAAGATGTAACTAACCAGGACCGGGCCAATCAGGTCAGTGATGTCGTGGTTCGATTTGCTGGTGACTCAGGTGATGGGATGCAGCTAACCGGCAACAACTTTACTGAAGCAACAGCAATCTATGGTAATGATCTTGCGACCTTCCCTGATTTCCCAGCAGAAATTCGTGCGCCAGCAGGGGCAACTTTCGGGGTGTCGGCTTTTCAGATCTACTTTGGATCTGAGGATGTGACAACCGCGGGTGATGATGTCGATGTGCTGATTGCCATGAACCCGGCGGCGTTGATTACAAATTTAAAAGACCTGGTCGCTGGAGGCCTGGTTATAGTTGATACCGACGCCTTCACCGATAAAAACCTGAGGCGTGCAGGTTACACATCCAACCCAATTGAAGATGGCGTGCTCGATGCGTTTCGCGTTGTGCCCATTGCCATTACCAAGCAGGTACTGGAATCGGTTAAACCTTTTGGCCTGTCGCACAAGTTTGCCGTTCGTTGTAAGAATATGTGGACCCTGGGTCTTGTCATGTGGCTGTTTGATCGCGACAGAAACGTGACTATAAGCAGTCTGCAGAAAAAATTTGTTAGCAAGCCAGAAATCGCCGATGCCAATATCGCTGCACTTAACGCGGGTCATGCTTATGCTGAAACCGCCGAGATGCCGAGCGGTATAGAAGTCTACAAAGTACCGCGAGCAAATGTTGCGCCAGGACTGTATCGAAACACCACTGGCTCTGAAGCGCTCGCCTATGGATTGCTGGCAGGTGGGCAATTAGCAGAGCTGTCGATCACATTTGCCTCCTACCCGATTACACCCGCGTCAAGTCTATTGCACACTCTGTCAGGTCAGAAACAATTCGACGTGGTGACATTCCAGGCTGAAGACGAGATAGCTGCAGTCTGTGCGGCCATCGGCGCCTCTTTTGCAGGGTCCCTTGGAATAACCTCAAGTTCCGGACCGGGCATTTCGTTGAAGGCCGAGGCCATTTCCCTGGCCTGTGCTACAGAATTACCGCTGATTATTGTCAATACACAAAGGGGCGGGCCATCGACGGGATTGCCAACCAAGACGGAGCAGTCTGATCTTAATCAGGCGCTGTTTGGGCGGCACGCAGACACCATGTTGCCTGTGATATCTGCATCGACCTCGGTTGACTGTTTTGAAGTTGCGATAGAAGCTATTCGGCTCGCGACTAAATTTATGACGCCAGTGATTCTGCTCAGTGATGGCTATCTGGCGAATGCATCGGAACCCTGGTTGCTTCCGGACATCAACGACTATGAACCCTTCCCGGTTGAGTTTGAAACCAACACCGAAGGCTTCTCGCCTGCGAACCGGGATCCCGAAACACTCGCCAGGGTCTGGGCGAAACCAGGTACACCTGGTCTTGAGCATCGCATTGGGGGTATCGAAAAAGACCATGATACCGGTGATATCTCCTACGATTCAGACAACCATCAACGAATGACCGATCTTCGGCAAGACAAGATCGAAGGTATTGCTGACTATATTCCCAAGCAGGAAGTTGCTCTTGGCGAGACTAAAGGCAAACTTGTCGTAGTCGGCTGGGGTTCAACCTATGGTGCGATCCATCAGGCGGTGAAGCGATGTCGCCAGGAAAAACTGGATGTCTCACACATTCAGGTGAGGTATCTCAATCCGTTGCCAAAAAACCTCGGTGATTTGTTAGCCAGTTATGATCAAGTACTGATTCCTGAAATGAATAAGGGCCAGTTTATCAACCTCATCAGGTCCCGATTCCTGATTGACGCCAAACCCCTTAGTAAAGTTTCAGGACAGCCGTTTAAGATTCGGGAAATAGAATCAGCGATTAAGTCGCTATTGGAGACGTAAGATGAATGCTCCCGTTCAAAATTTCACAGCGAAGGATTTTGCCACTGACCAGGAAGTTCGATGGTGCCCGGGTTGTGGTGATTACGCGATTCTGAAAACCATTCAAAAACTGATGCCTGAACTAGGCATCGCCAGAGAAAAACAGGTATTTGTCTCGGGAATTGGCTGTTCTTCGCGTTTTCCTTATTACATGAACACCTATGGCTTTCACACGATTCATGGTCGTGCACCCGCTGTTGCAACCGGGGTAAAGTTGTCCAACCCCGAGCTGGATGTCTGGGTTGTCACCGGTGACGGCGACGGTTTGAGTATTGGCGGAAACCATATGATCCACGTGTTGCGCCGTAATGTGGATCTACAAATCTTGTTGTTCAACAACGAAATTTACGGCTTGACGAAAGGGCAGTATTCACCGACTTCCAAAGTAGGTACGACATCACCATCGACACCTGACGGCTCAATTGACATGCCGCTACGGCCTTGCGTATTCGCACTGGGTGTTGGCGCACGGTTTGTGGCCAGGACTATTGATACGGAAGCAAAACACATGGCGCCCGTGCTGAAGCGAGCTCACGCTCACAAAGGTGCTTCCTTTGTCGAGATCTATCAGAATTGTCCGGTGTACAACGACGGGATATTTGATCAGATCAAAGACAAAAAGACGGCTGCCGATACAAGGCTCGTCCTTGAGCATGGCAAGCCGCTGACTTTCGGTACAGACAATCAAAAAGGTATTCGTCTTAATGCGAAGACGCTGCTTTTCGAAGTGGTTGTTATCGGTGAAGACGGCGTTACTGAAGATGATCTCATTGTGCATGATGAAAACAACAAGGTACTGGCGCAAATGTTGGCTGGGTTGAAACTGCCCGACTTTCCTGAGCCCATTGGTGTCATCTACTGTGAACCAACCGCGCCGAGCTACACAGACGATGTGTACCAGCAGCGAATCGTCGTCCGTGAAAGCAGAGGACCCGCTGACCTTAATAGCTTGTTGCGAGGTGGTCACACCTGGACGGTTAGCTAGGAACTTAATCAGACGTTACCTGTTTCAGCTCAAATCGTCAGATGTAAGCGCCAATCTTCATCAGCCCGGTTTTATTCGAGACCGGCATGCCGATTCAGGTCTCCAGTGGAGGCGTGGTCACGTTTTGCCTGGTTTCTTTATCACCGGGATTCGTTTACGTCCTGAGGGTTTAAGTAAGCCCGTCGGGGCCTCATTCTGACTGCAGTGCTTGTCAATGTTTGCCGCCCTCGCAATCAGCAGGTTGAGTAGTTCTGGCTAGCCAGGTATCTGGTCTATAGCGATTGAAGCTGGTAATTTGGCAATGATTAAAGCGATAAATAAACAGGGATAAGTAATGGCGGAATTTGACGCGCAAGACAACGTCGGGACCATTCCGGTACAGGAACGACACAAGGTTGATATCAATCGCCTGCAGGAATTCATGGAAGATAACGTGGAAGGATTTACGGGCACACTAACCCTCGAAGAGTTTGCCGGTGGTCAATCGAACCCGACCTATCTTTTGAGCTCTGGCGGTGAAGAATATGTGATGCGCCGAAAGCCACCAGGCGAACTACTCAAATCTGCACATGCAGTAGATCGTGAATATAAAGTATTAACAGCACTGCAAAATACAGCCGTTCCTTCAGCCAGAACCTATGCCCTGTGTACCGATGACGAAGTCATTGGAACCTGGTTTTATATCATGGAGTATCTCGAAGGCAGGGTTATCTGGGATAGTTCTGCAGGCGAATATTCACCCCAGGAACGTGGCGAGATATGGGATGCGGCGAATGATGCAGTTGCGAAATTGCACGGCGTCGACTTCAAAGAAGTGGGGCTTTCAGATTTTGGCAAACACTCGGCCTATATTGAGCGGCAGCTCAACCGATGGGCAGGTCAGTACGAATACACTAAAACGGGTGAAAATCCGTATATGGATAATCTGATTGACTACCTGCCAAAGAACGTGCCACCTGAAGACAGTTGCACGATTGTTCATGGCGATCTTCAGATTGCCAATATGATGATGCATAAAGATCGCAACGAGGTCATTGGTATTCTTGACTGGGAACTCAGTACCCTCGGCAACCCCCTGTCTGACTTTGCCTACCTGTGCATGCGTTATCGCGATACCTTGCGAGGCGCGGACTTGAAGGCACTGGGTATTCCCAGTGAGGAAGAATATGTAGAGGCTTACTGCAGGCGTACTGGCAGGTCTGGCATCGAACACTGGGACTATTACATCGCATTTAATATGTTCCGACTTGCAGCCATTTTGCAGGGCATCGCCAAACGCGTGCAGGATGGTACAGCGGCCAGCCGCAATGCAGCAGATGCCGGTGCTGGCGCCTATGAGCTATCGAAAGTTGCCTGGGCTCAAATCGACTCAAGCGTCAAGCTTGATTAGAATCGGGGGAATCGGGGAAAAGACCCCTTAAAACCCCACCAGGTCATCATCCAGTTGGACGCCGAAAGAGTTCAGGCCGCCGGCCAGCATTCGATATTGCCCGCAGGTAAATACCAGATCCATCAGTTGCTGAGTGTTGTAGGTTTTCTCAAGACCCGCCCAGGTTTCGTCAGAGATAAATACCTCCGTGTGCAGTTCGTCTGCGGCCTGGATGATATAACGTTCATGTTCGCTCCAGGCATCATTGGGTGCGCCTGCTTTTATCGCCTCCAGTTCTTCATCGGATAACCCAGCGGCTTTTCCGATAACAATATGCTGGGCCCATTCGTATTCCGAGTCTGCCAGCCAGCCTACGCGAAGGATGAGGATTTCACGATCACGTTCAGGAAGACTCGACTTGGACAGAATGTGACTGGCGAACACCAACCAGCGCTTTGCCAGCTTCTCGTGATTCGCCATGGTCCTGAATATGTTTTGCACATTACCTCGCATCTTCTGATTTTTCAGAGCATCGGCTTGCGCTTCATTCCAGTCGTCTTCGTGGATGGCGGGTATGCGGGGTTCTGACAACTTCATGGCATCGATCCAAGGCTAATAATGATATTCACTATAGGAGAAAATTTGGGGAGGCGCCATGGTCTGCTGCTATGATGCTGTGCAATCAAACGCGGCCTAAAACTATGAGCGAACTCATCCTGCATCAGTATGCGGAGTCGCCCTTTTCTGAAAAGGTTCGGCTCCTGCTCGGATATAAAGGTGTTTCTTATCAATCCGTAGAGATTCCCATCATCATGCCCAGGCCTGACCTGATGCCTTTGACAGGTGGTTACCGCAAAACGCCGGTTTTACAAATTGGGGCCGACATATATTGCGATAGCGCGATCATCTGTAGGGTGATCAATGAAATGGTCCCCGAGAAAAATATTTATCCGGAAGCATCCATTGCAGCAATCGAAACAATGGCCTATTGGACTGATACATTCTTTTTCAAAGTCTGTGTAGCCGTCGCCTTCCAGCCGAAGGCCGCAGCGACCAATCCACTGTTCCAGGATGAAGAGGCTGCCTCAGCGTTTATGGCGGATCGGGCCGAATTTTCAAAAGGGTCAACGGAACTCGGTATGGCATTTGAAATTGCGGAACCTCATTTTCTTGCTCACCTGAATAATCTGGACAGGCAACTCGGTGAAGGTGACGGTTTTCTCTTCGGCGACCAGCCGGTTATCGCTGACTTCTCAACCTTTCATAACTGTTGGTTCATTTACACGCGCGATGTATTGCGTGACTATTTCTCGCCCTTCGAACATTTGCTGGCCTGGTATGACCGCATGCAGGGTTTTGGCCACGGAACAGTTGAGAAAATTGAAGGCTCGGCAGCGCTAAGTCACGCGAATTCAGTTCAGCCCCAGGAGCTGCGCGATACTGTCTTTTTGGATAATGTTGAGCCGGGCCAACAGGTGTCTGTCATGCCGATCGACTATGGATTTCAACCCGTGAACGGGGAGTTGTTATCTGCCGGGCTGGACGAAATCATTATTGCACGAACTGACGATAAGGCGGGTCGGGTGCTGGTTCATTTCCCCCGCATGGGGTTTCAGATTACCTGATCGGTGGCAGGCTGCTTTCTGTCATTTTGACCCACCAGGTCGCGCCCAGGGGCAGTATTTCATCATTAAAATCATAACCGGGGTTATGAACCATACACGAGCCCTCACCGTCACCGTTGCCGATCCAGATATAGGCGCCCGGTTTTTCCTGCAACATGAAGGCGAAATCCTCTGAGCCCATCGCCGGTTTTGGCGTGAGGTTAACCCGGCTTGTACCGACAATGTCGGCTGCAACCTGGCCTGCAGTGTGTGCTTCGAGTTCAGAGTTGACCGTTGGTGGATAACGTCGCTCATATTTGAACTTTGCGGTTGCACCATAGGCGGCGCAGATTTCCGTTGCGATCTGGCTCATACGTCGCTCGAGCAAAGTCTGCACTTTTTCCGAGAAGCAGCGGGTACAACCGCTGATAGTTACTTCATTGGGGATGACGTTGTAAGCGTCCCCGGCATGAAATTGTGTCACAGAAAGTACCGTAGGTTCCTGGGGGTCAACGATACGGCTGACGATAGTCTGAAAGGCATCGACTATCTTTGTGCCGATGACGATTGGGTCAATCGTCAGGTGCGGCATTGCCGCATGACCGCCGCGGCCAATCACGGTTAATTCAAAAATATCAAAGGCGGCCATCATAGGACCTGGTTTGATGGCGAAGGAACCTACGGGCATACCTGGAATGTTGTGCATGCCATAGACAGCTTCCATGGGAAAACGGTCGAACAATCCAGCTTCAACCATTGCCCGGCCACCGCCCTCGTTTTCTTCAGCAGGCTGGAATATAAAGTAAACTGTACCCTCGAACTCACCATGTTGGGCGAGGTGCTTGGCTGCGCCCAGAAGCATAGTGGTATGCCCGTCATGACCACAGGCGTGCATTTTCCCGGCAAAAGTAGATACATGTTCGAAGTTGTTAGCCTCATTGATGGGGAGTGCGTCAAGATCTGCGCGCAGCCCGATGGCGCGGTTACCCCGGCCTTTGGTAAGCGTTCCAACTACGCCGGTTCCGGCAATACCCGTTTCAACCTCGATGCCAAATGATTGGAGTTTGTCGGCGACAATCTGGGCAGTACGATGTTCTTCGAAAGCAATTTCAGGATGCGCATGGATATCACGGCGCCATTTGGTCATTTCATCTTTTTCTGCAGCAATCCGATCAATTATTTTCATACGACATCTTCCGTTTTGATAGCGACTAGTGAAGCAAGTTCGCTGACGTGTAAATCCTGAATATTGTTTTGGGCCAAAATGCGTGCGAGGCGAAGTATATACTCTTTGTTCGTGCCGCTAGGTCCGCTCGAAATTGCGATCTGCTGAGCAATTTCATCAGTGCTGGCGGAACCCAGGAAGTTGGGATTGTCGGGCTCCGCCTGGTATGTGATTGCCTGGATCGTTTTACCGTTGTTCAACTCCAATAAGACATTAGCGCGAGCATAGCCGCCTTTTTCACGGTAATCGAGTTCCCTAACGATTTGACCGATCCGCGAATCGGCAAGGCGATAAGCGATTCCCCAACAGATCTCACCAGGCGAATCGATGAGCGTGACAACACGACCTGGAAATTCCGGGGTTCCGCGATGATCGGTGGAGCCCTGCCAGAATCTCCTGGTCTTGTCTCGCACAAGGCAAAGTTCTCTAGCCTCATATTCAAAACCGGTTTTCCACATAATAGAGCCATAACCGAACAGCCAGAATTCCCTGTTCACCACTATTGCTGGTTAACCTCTCGGATGTAGTTAACGACATCTAAAATGCCATCTTCCTTGTTGTGACCGCAAATGAACCTGGCCGATTGGCGGAGCTCCTCGTGCCCGTTTGCCATGGCGACACCGTGACCAGCTGCCTTGATCATCGGCATATCGTTAAGTTGGTCTCCCACGGCGCAAATATGGTTTGGATCTATATTCAGGTGACTGTGAAGTTGGGTCAGACCATGCCATTTGTCCACATGTTTCTGGGATATTTCGCAGTAAAAGGTGTCCGTCTGCAGGTGAGGCACAATGATCGCATTGTAGTCGTTGGGAAATCGGGCATTCATTTCCGACTGTAACCTGACCAGTTGGTCTTCGGGACCGAAGACACCGGATACCAGAAATTCCGGTTCGTGATTCGTAAGATCTGCTTTGGAGCTCCAGTCTGCATTGTCATCGAAATAGCTTGTGGTGACTGTGTTCCAGTTTGCCCACGAATCGATAATGAAATCAGCGCCGCCCATATCGTGTGCATCTCGCTGGGCAAATAAGGTGAGATTTAGGTTTCGAGCGATTTCAGCTACGGCAGAAACATCGAAGGTATCGCGGTGTAAGGTTTGCTGGTCTGGGGTCTTCACCAATGCGCCGCCATTGCAGACGGCAAATACTTCAAAACCCAGGTTGTCGATCACGTATCTGGTTGTTCGGTATCTGCGCCCGGTTGCAATCACGACTTCCACATCATCCTGGTGCAAATGCCTCAGCGCATCTCGGGTTGCCAGCGACACCTGATGGTTTTCTATCGCAAGGGTTCCATCGAGATCAAGGGCGATCATCTTAATCAATTCATAACTCCCTAGTTTCCGAGTCGATATCGTAGCTTGATCACCAACACATCAACAGCTCGATTCGACCAGCTATTTCTTAACAGTTCACCGAAACTGTCACTGGGCATGCTGGGTAGATCAGAGCCTCGTGTGTACACCACGAACAGGTCCGAAAGCGGGGCAATTTCCCAGCGATACCGGAACTGAAACACCAGTCGACTAATTGAAAAATCACGCGAGTCATCTACAGGGTCATTGTCCGGGATTAGTGAACCGTCACCGACAGGCGCTTTCCACCTGTTTCTCTCGAAAGCCTTGATGCCCACCCACTGTGCCGTAAGGCGAAATTGCTGTGTGGCTGTCAGGAGATAGTCGATTTCCAGTTTTGGCTGCCAAATTCCTGCTTTGAAGGTGGTGAAGTCCCGGCCGCCCTGATGAATGAGCCAGTCGGTACGGTTCCGGTAGCGAATGTTGAGACTGGTTGAGAAATTGTCGCTGGGTCGCCAGTTGATTTTGTATTCCCAGGTATGGGCCTGACCCCCAATATCTTCATCTGAATAGAAGTATCCAAACGCTTGTTGCAGCGGACTGGAATTATCGGAGGACCAGAAGGCGCCAGTCTCCTTGCGTGGTTCAATTCGATAGCTGCCATTGCCGTCACTGTTGGTATCATCCCAGCGTGAAGGATAATAATCGAGCTTGGCAAATAGAGAACTGTTGTTCCGAAAATCGTATCCCTGATTAAAGGCAATACCACTTTCGACGACTTGTCCATCAGTGTTGTATTCCTGTTCGAGTGACAGTGAAAGTTCCCGTGACTTCGAATACTTCAGGTCGGATTGGGAGAATTCCACCTGATAGCGTGCAGCGATGGCATCATTTCTTCTGAGGAATCCAAAGTCATTGATGTCCAGGTCTTCATCGAAGTAGTCAAGACCAAGGCTATGTTTCACGCCCTGTTCAGGCGTGTAGTTGATATCGACAAATCCCCCGGAGCCCGTTGCGCCGTCGACTTCACTGTAGAGTATTTGCCCGTCGAGATTCCATTTCCCGTTGTGTGATAGGTAGTGCCCATCGATGCCATGTACGATTGCGTCTTCGGATGGATGATCGACCAATGTCGTAATCCAGCCAAGACCGGTACGCGAGTCGCCGTTGGTAGTCTCAAAGAGGAATCGGGCAACACCGAATGTTCGGCCATCGGCCAGGAGGTCCACTTCAACATCATCGATGGTGCCTTCGATTTTTGTGTCGTCTTCGACTGCTGCAAGCACACCATATCTCCAGCCGCCTTTCTGTCCGGTGATTTTCGCAGCGCCTCGCAGTTCGGTTGGCTGGTTACTTTCAAGATCACTCAGTTCCAGCCCGTCAATATCCAGATCTTTCGGCGGGCTGCCAATGCGCCGGGTGTTGACCAGTACAGTCGGAGTTGATCCAAATCGTTGAAGCCGGGACCGGGGCGTTGTGGCAAAAATTTCCTGGCCTTCCAGATAAAATGGCCTTTTTTCAGGAAAGAAGGTTTCGAAAGAAGTGAGGTTGACCACAACATCGTCTGATTCGACGTTGCCAAAGTCCGGGTTGACGGTTGCCGTCAGTTGAAGGTTGGACGAAGGCCGCCAGAATATGTCGAACCCTGTTTTATAATCATCTTCCGAAGCTTTGACGTCATAGGTAGATGACGCATAGGGGTAAAAGGTGAACTGCCTTTTTGGGGTGATATTCTCAATCTCTATTATCTGCAATGCGCTCATAAACCTGCTACCGGTACTCGGCAGCGCGGGCCATGCCCATCTTTCACCTTTATGTGAGACGCTCCTGGAAATGCTAAATCCCAGGGTTCTTTTTTCACCTTTGCCTGCGGGCATCGTCATCATTGACCAGGGAAGAAAGTATTCGGCAGACCAGCCGTATTCGGTTTCGGCTGAGGCGCCGCGCCACGGACCATCCCACTGGCGATTGAACTGCCGCTCCGGCAGGACGGTTCCATCAGACAAAGTGCCTCCCAGGTTGATGGCGAACCAGTAGGCGTAAAGGCCTTCTCCCGAGGGGTCGATGACTATCGACACACTGTCTCGACTAATGAATCTGTCCCGTGAACTCAGTCTCGCAATAAGTGTATCGGCGGGTTGTTCATTGAGTACAGCCACATAGAGACCGCGCTCAGTATAGAAGAATTTGATTTTGGTAAAGTAAGCCGGGTCGTTAAGCGTGTCGGGTGAAATGATTTTGAGACGGTCGTAGACAGGCAGATTTTCCCACACTGCCTCATCGAGCGAGCCGTCAATGTGAACCTTGGCCTCAGCATCGACTTTCTTTGATGCCGAGAGAGCAGGCAGGGCGAATGTTTCGTTGCCGGCTGTGGCTGGCAATGAAAGAAACAGAGCTATGGTCAGGGCAATGAGCTGCCCGGTGCTGTTCAAATGGTTAACCGCTATGATTTGAGTGACTGGCCAGTGAGAGGAGGGTCTTGCGCAAGGTTGACCTGCGACTAGACTATAGGGTGCGTTACTTGATGGCTCTCACAATGAAGCGATCGCATTTTACTCAAATCAAGGGGGTTTAGCTATTCATGGTCACTTTGTCCGATATCTACCGGGCCATTGGACTGCAGGTAATAAACGGCCTGGCACTGTTAGGGGACTATGAGTTAACCGAGCATCAATACGGCACCGGTACACAAGATCGCATCGATTGGTATGTGACAGACGTGGATGCTGCCACGGTCATTTTTTATTATGGCGGTGACTGGCGTTCTTACGATAAACGTGATTTCCGATTTGTTGCGGACACGCTGTGCAGAATGGGCGTTAATGTTGCCATCCCTGATTTCCCGCAGTATCCACAACATCGGTTTGATCAGATTCAGGCGGGCGTTGTTAAGGCGACTAATTACTTTCTGGAGGCGCTGTGTCCCACCGGTACCGTATTGCTCATGGGGCACTCTTCCGGTGCGCAGCTCGCATCACTGCTAGCGTTGAACGAATCATTGTTGAGCTCGCCGGAACGAATTCTAGGAATGATTGGCTTATCTGGCCCCTACGACTTCTATCCATTCACTCAGGATGATCATTGGGACCTGTTCGGTCCGGAGGAGAATTATCCGCTTTCACAGCCGGTAAATTTTGTGCGGGCAGATGCCCCGGAGCTTTATTTATTGCATGGTGAGATCGACACCAGGGTTCGACGAGGACATTCAAAAAGCCTGATGGAGAAACAGCTGGCCGCTGGCGGCAAGGCAAGCCGCGAGGTCTATCCTGATATGGGTCATGCCGATGCCCTGGTATCTTTTTCACGTATACACCGTCGCAATAGTAAGCTGATCCGTGATATACAGTCCTTTATTCAATCACGTACCTGAGAGGAAATCTTTGTGCCATTAACAGAATCAACAACGGGTGAGTTGTTAGTCGAAACCAGGGGCCGAATTGCACTTATTACGCTGAATCGACCGGAAAGACTCAATGCAATAAGTCGCGATATGCTGGATGAGTTGTCCGCCAAAGTCACCGAGGCAAACAGGGACCCGGAGATCCGATGCATTGTGCTAACCGGTGCGGGCCGGGGATTTTGTTCTGGCCTTGACCTGGTCGATGTGGGCGCCGGTGGTATCGGTGGCAGCAGTGGCGCAGGAAGCAATCGTCCAAAGCAATTATTTGATCTGCGTGACGCGCCGATTAATGTCATGTGGAATATCGATACACCAATCGTGTGCGCGCTAAATGGCGCCGCAGCAGGTTACGGCATGGATCTGGCGTTGCTCTGTGATATGCGCGTTGCCGGTGAATCGGCAAAAATGGCAGCAGTAACAGCGAAACGAAATGTTGTGCCGGAAAGTGGTGGCACCTGGTTATTGCCGCGCCTGATTGGTTGGGCCAAAGCCGCAGAGTTGTATTATCGCGCCAGAACGGTCGGTGCGCAGGAATGCCTGGAAATGGGTTTGGTCAATACGGTTGTACCCGATGACAAAGTGCTGGAGACAGCAATGGAATGGGCCCAGGAGATTGCAGACAACGCGCCGCTGGCGGTCCAGACCACCAAGCGGATGATGCGCATGGGGCTGGAAGAATCCTACGATACAGCGGTGGATCATCTGATGGTGCATCTTGGTGGAATGTTCCAGAGCGACGATTTCAAGGAAGGTGTGCAAGCATTTCTTGAGCGAAGGAAACCTGAATTTACCGGGCGCTAGAGGTATTGAGAGTTTTCGCAGAACGTCATCTTGAGCGTAGCGAAAGATCTTGTTTGGGTTAACTAAACTTCTTGCCGATAACTTGCCAGAGGTCGATCCAGGTTTGAGGTACTTCGCTTTGCTCAGCACGTCTTAATACTAGAATAATTCTAGTATTAAGACGCCTTCTTAAACGGTGGGCGCATGGCGGAGGCTAGTTTCGAGACGGTCTTTGACTGGCTGAAAATAGACTTGGCATGGCTGAAATTCTTGAAGCCATCATGTCCGTGGTATGAACCCATGCCACTAGGTCCAACTCCGCCGAAAGGTAAGTCTTCCATGGCAACATGCATGATGACATCGTTGACGGTAACGCCGCCAGAAGTAGTGTGCGTCAGGACTTTCTTTTCTTCTGCGCTGTCTTCCCCGAAGTAGTACAAACCCAGGGGCCTGTCCCGGTCATTGACATAGGCAAGGGTTTCATCGATATCTTTGTATTGCTTTACCGGTAGTATCGGTCCGAAGATTTCGTCCTGCATAATCTTCATATCGTCAGTTGGATCCAGTACCAGGGTTGGCGGAATGCGATGATGTTGCTGTTGCGAAAAATCTTCGTCGGCAGGATTGATTTCCACGACTTTGGCGCCTTTTTCTTTCGCGTCTTCCAGATAGCCATTGAGCCTTTCAAAATGCCGCTCGTTTACTATCGATGTGTAGTCAGGATTGTCTTTGATATGGGGAAACATTTTTGCTACTGATTTCTGGGCTGCGGCAACAAACTCATCCCGGCTTTCCTCCGGTAGGAACACATAGTCAGGGGCAAGGCAGATCTGACCCGCATTCATCGTTTTCCCTGCCATGATGTTGGTTGCTGCAAGTTCCATATTGGCAGATCGACCAATAATGACAGGGGATTTACCACCAAGTTCGAGGGTCACGGGAACCAGGTTTTCGGCTGCTGCGCGCATGACATGTTTCGCGATTGAAGTTGCACCCGTAAACAGGAGATGATCGAAAGGCAGGCGAGAAAAAGCGCCGCCGACGTCCGGTCCACCGGTAAAAACTGCGACTTCATCTTCATCGTAAGCTTCCGCGAAAAGCTCTTTCATGAGTTCCGAGGTTTGGGCGGTAAATTCCGATGGCTTAATCATGGTGCGATTACCTGCCGCGAAAATTCCAGCTAAAGGAGCAAAGGTGAGTTGTACCGGAAAGTTCCATGGACTGATGCAGCCGACTACTCCGAGTGGTTGGTACTCAACTCTGCCGCGAGCACCAAAGATGCCCAGTGGGAACATGACTTTTCGCTTTTCTGGTTTCATCCATTTGCGGAGGTGCTTTTTTGAATGTTCAAGCGGGCCGATAGCACCATCGATGTCCGTCATTTTTGATTGATCCAGGGAGCGATGTCCAAAATCTGCCGCCATGGCTTCAGCCAGTTTGGTGCCATTTTTTTTGAGCAGGTTGATGGATCGGTCAAGACGATCAATACGAGTCGCAACGGTGACTTCACCTTCTGCGATGTAGGCTTTTTTCTGACGGTCAAGGACCGCCTGCATGTCTTCCTGTGTTGGTTCTGCGTCTGCCATATTAGCCTCTGTCAGTGGTGCAAAAGGCGCCAGTGTAGCAATACTCGCAGTCTACCTCTAGGGAACTTCGCTCGCCTCTTAACCAGAAGGTCCCGGGGGAGATTTGTTCAGATCTTCTGGTCCTCCGGAGTGATGGAGTAGGAAAATGCATCGTGCTGCCGGTCGTGGAGTAGCAGACGATTGCGAAGGGTGCCCTCAAATTTTCCGCCAGCCGCCTCGGCAACCCGCTTGCTGGCTTCATTATGGACAGACATGATGATTTCGATGCGCTGTAAGCCAATTGGGCCAAGTGCAAACTTGGCCAGTGCTATTGTCGCTTCGGTGGCAATACCTTGCCCGGTACTGGCGGTTTTTACCCAGTAACCGAGATTTCCGATGGGATGCTCATCAATCTGACCAATCCCGCATCCGCCGTGGAATTCGGTTTCATCCCGGTCGAAGATACCAAAATTGTAGGCGCTGCCGCTTTTCCAGTTTGAATCTATCGAAGCCAGCCAGTCGCTGGCATCCTTTTCCGAATAGTCTGGATGACACCAGGGTAAAAACTCGAACACCTCGGCAATTGATGAGCGGGCAGCGTCATAAAGCAACTCCTCATCCGTTACCTTATAACGTCTAATGAGAAATCGCTCTGTAGTAAATGAAGCAGGAATAGTCGAAGTCAGGTTCAACTGAACTCTTCCGTTGTATAGAGGAAAACCTGGGTGCCCGCTTGCCATCCACTGGCTGATAAACCTGCCTTGCGCCGAAGTTCCGCGACAAATTGATCAGGATCGGGTAACTGCTCCCAAACCGAGGGCAGGTAGGTGGCCTGGTGCCCTGATTCCTTGATAATGAGCCCATCGATTCCCGGTCTGAGTTTTTTGATGAGCTCGTCCCTGGAAGAAACTTCGAGTTGCCTGGGTTCACTTAAGATCGATATATGCAGTTCAATATCTTGGTATTCATGGTGGGTCAAGGGGCTAAACCTGGGATCCTTAAATGCCGCAGCCTGGGCGTTATGGCTAACATCAAGGATGAGCGGTCGGTGAGCCGCTAAGGTTCCGATACAACCCCTGAGCCGTCCGGCAATATTCAGAGTTACAAAGGTCGCGCGGTTAACTTTTAAATGGGCGGGAAACTGGTTCAAATCAATGTCGAAGTTTTTCTGGCCCTCAAGAGGGTTCCGGATGGCCTCCCTGGCCAGTTGCAGTAACGTTTGACGTTCTGCGAGTGACCAGTCATCTGTTTCGCTTTGATTGTTGTCTATCACTCGCCAGGCTCCGTATCCCACGACTCTGTCTTTGGTTCCGGCAGTATCGCCCGAGTTTTTGACATCGACCGTCTCGATGTTCATATGATGTGTTTTCAGATACTGCAATAAACCGTTTACCGGCCGGCATCCGCAAGCCTCGTTACCAGTCAACGTAGCGTCAAGCGAAGTGATCTTCTGAGCAGTGTTCTTATCGATTGATTGTGCGGTGGCGTAGGATTCGTAATGGCTGAGGTCGCTGCTGATGACAATTAATGTTTCCGGGCCACCCCATAAGGCTTCCAGGACTCTGTAGACATCTTCTTTGCTCGCATCGCCAACGACAACAGGCACAAGTTGGAAGTTACCGAGTACTTTTTGCAGGAAGGGCAGATGCACTTCCAGGCTGTGTTCTTCGGCATGTGCCTGATCGAGAAAGCCGACATTTGGCATTGAGACGATCTGTGCAATGGCATCAGCAGCGATTGGAATGTCGCCTAAAGGCGTCCTGAAACTGGTTGCGCTCGGAACTGCCAGACCGCGAAAGGCCACTCGGTGGGATGGTCCCAATAAAAGTACTCGTTTGATGCTGCCGCGGGCGCTGGCTAGTTGACTGTAGACCTTACCGGCGATCGAACCCGAATAGACATAACCGGCGTGCGGCGCGATGATGGCTTTGGGATGCTTAACCCTTGCACCATCGGCAACCTGAGTTTCGTCGACCAGAAAGGTGTCAATAAGCGCGCTAAGCGTGGCAGGGTCGTTAGGATAAAATGTACCGGCGACGGCAGGTTCACGTACTGATTGCATAAAAAATACCTGATGATTCTGGCATTGTAGTTTCAATACTGAGTGATGCCAATAAGTTAAGTCAAAGGGCTAAGGACGTTCTGATTAATCAGGGGTTCCCTAAATGAGGATGGCAACTACCCATGACAACATCTATTACGCAATGGGACTGGGCGAGTAAGCCTGGGCCGGAAATAAGCACAAAGGCGAAGGCCCGCTACTGGCATAAACTGGATGATGGTCGCATTCAATGCGATGTTTGCCCCAGATTTTGTAAGCTGCGAGAAGGTCAGCAAGGCATGTGTTTTGTGCGTGCCCGTGAGGGTGACGAAATCGTCTTAACGACCTATGGACGTTCAAGCGGATTTTGTATTGATCCTATTGAGAAAAAGCCCCTCAATCATTTTTTACCTGGAACCCCGGTATTGTCATTTGGCACAGCTGGCTGCAATCTGGCGTGCAAGTTCTGTCAAAACTGGGATATCAGTAAATCCCGTGAGATGGATAAACTAAGCAGTCAGGCGTCACCAGAGGCGCTTGCCCGGGCGGCCGTCGAGGCGAATTGTCGCAGTATTGCCTTTACCTATAATGACCCGGTTATTTTTCACGAATATGCGGTGGATGTTGCCCAGGCAGCTCGAGAGGTTGGCGTTAAATCCGTCGCCGTAACCGCAGGTTATGTTTGCCCTGAGCCCAGAGCCGAATTCTTCGCCCACATGGACGCTGCTAACATTGACTTGAAGGCTTTCACTGAACGTTTTTATCACAAGATCTGCGGTGGCCATCTGGCAGCAGTGCTGGACACTTTGCAGTATGTGAAACATGAAACCAGCGTATGGTTCGAAATTACCACACTGCTTATTCCCGGGGAAAATGACTCAATTGCAGAAATTGAGAAAATGACTCGATGGATCGTGGATCATCTGGGCTGCGATGTGCCGCTGCATTTTTCTGCATTTCATCCTGATCACCGGATGCTTGATCACCCAAATACGCCCGTCCAGACATTAACCCGGGCAAGGGATATTGCGGTTTCAAACGGGATACACTACGTTTACACGGGAAATGTACATGATACGACTGGTGGCTCAACTTATTGCGCGGGATGCCAGACCCGGTTGATAGAACGGGATTGGTATCAGCTCGGTGAGTGGAACCTGGATAGCCAATCGTGCTGTAAGAAGTGTGGCGCCTGGTTAGCGGGTGTGTTCGATGCAACGCCAGGAACCTGGGGCCGACGCCGACAGGTTATTAAAATAGTTAGTCGTTAGGGAGCCGTTATGGCCAGCGCAATTACTACATTGGACGACATCACTGCCCTGATTAAAGAACCGGCGACGATTGATATTGACTGTGCCTGTGTAGACAAAGGTATCGATAACTATCACGTGGATGTGGAAATCTCCGCTACATTTACACTTCGAGTCAAAGAATCGGTTGAAAAGAACCTGAAAAGTCTGGTGGCAGGCAGGTCGCTGTCATCGGGAAATTCAGAGACCATGATCGAAGTTCGGGATGCCTATACGGACCTGATGAAAGTGACCATGCATCGTTCGAAAACGGATTTGAGTGCCGATCAAATACAAGTGCTTCAATTCGCTATCGTTAAATTTGTGATCCAGGAAATTCGTGATGCATTGGACCGTCATGGTGAGCAACTCGAAGAAACACTGGCGCAGCAACAGTTCGCAGGCTCCAGATCCTTGCTGGCAACTCAGGAAAAACTCGCGTGGTATCGAAAACATAACAGTGAATTCGTATATCGACTGACACGGCTTTTCCTTCGCCAGTTGCAGCGCGAAGAGAACAATCACCTAAAGGCGCTCCGAGAACAGATACTGGGGAATTTCAACGATGCTGCTAACGTGCTGTACAACCCGTTATTGTTTTCCCGTGGGCCGACTGATCCCTTGTTGCTGCTTGATTACTACGCCGTCTGGCCGGGAATCGGTTCAGAGTTTGGTGGGTTAAACGGCGCACTGGAATCTGTCATTGAAAACCATTTTGGTTCACATCCCTTTACGCCATTGAAGACCACCGCAAAACTCGGCTCCGTGCAATCAGAGGTTTACGATGAGTTAGGCGGCTTGTTTGCGGCGCAAACGATAATGGGTTCCAGTGAAGACCAGCAGGAGCACGTTCGGGAAGAGTTCGGCTGGTTGGAGCACCCTGGCAACATGCGCCTCTTGTTTGACGAAAAACTTCACGAGCGCCATCGCGACCAGGAAGGTCTGGGCTTTTCTGAAAGGCGAAGTTTGAAAGGTGTTATCAAGAAACTACAAAAAATTGCTCAGGAACTGAAAAAATCCCTGGGAGATACCAAATCGGTGAAGCTGGTCCTGGTCAGTTACGTGCTCCGTGAAAAGCTAACGCAGCCGGACCTTGACCAGATTGACGTAGAAGATGCCCTGGCATTGGTCTCGGGGAATGGGTCTGTCGATGATATTATAGAGCTTACGGTAGAGGGTGCAGCCTCTCTTCAAACCAAACTTGCAGAGTGCGTGAGCTAATTTAACGAGATTTACGGTGATTCAGACGGCGCGCTCTTCCTCCGGTTTCTTTCAGACTACGCCCGTTACCGTTTGCACCTGAAATATTATCGCTTTGCCCACAGGTTGTTTAACCGTCTTTCAGTGATTACCGATCCGCATAAAATCGAGCTTGCCAAAGCTGGTGGTAACTTATATCGACTCCTTAGCAGCGATGAAGTGAAGGATCTTGGTGTGGACGACGAACCTGAGGTTGTCCATCACACGATTTTGAAAGCGGACATTCGTGGTTCCACCAGGGTAACGAGCGAATTAACGAAACAGGGACTAAATCCGGCGTCATATTTTTCGATGCATTTTTTTAACCCCATTAGTGAACGACTTGCCACGTATGGTGCGGTGAAGGTTTTTATCGAAGGGGATGCGGTAATTCTCGGTGTTTATGAGTACAACAATAGCCCCGACGAGTGGTTTAGCGTATCCAGGGCATGCGGCATCGCGAAAGAGATACTGGATATTGTAAATTCGAAAAATGCTCATTCAAAGCAGACCGGCCTGCCCACCCTTCAGATCGGTATTGGTATTTGTTATTCAGATGGCCGACTGCTCTTTTTGTTCGACGAAAATCGCCCCATCATGATTTCGTCTGCGATTGGTGACGCAGATCGTATGTCTTCTTGTTCATGGAGGCTCAGAGATGATTATGAAGCCGGTAACTTTAATGTTGGTGCGCTGCGCTTGGCTGATGGTGAGCATCAAAAAGGAGAAAAAGATCAGGACCTGCTTCGATACAATGTGAATGGGATTGCAATCGATGAAGCTGCAGTTCAAAAACTGTCCTCGGAGGTTCATTTTCGCAAGTTTAAGGCTAAATCGGGTGGCGTCGAAGAAAGCTTTTTCGTCGGTCAATATCCGGACGTCCTTGGTAAGAAGAGAGACATAGTCATTCGCCAGGGAAAGGTGGGTTTATGGCAACCAGAGTCTGTTCCGACCTCAGCTGATAAAGGCCGCGTCTACTATGAAGTTCTGCCAAATTCCAAATTCGCTGGGCAGATCGCTGAACTATCGCGCAAAAAACCTCCTGAGAAATCTGATTAGAGGTTCCCTAACGGTCTCATTTGTTGACTATTTTCGGAATTCCGGGGATTCCAAATCGCGATAGTGAGAGGCGGCTTTCGTGCTAAACTTGGCGCCGTTTTTCTATTAGAACACCAGTTTCGGAGCAAAAAGTGGGTAGAAACCTTTTCCAAAAAATCTGGGATGACCATCTGGTCCGCCAGCTAGACAGTGGCCAATACCAGGTATTCATGGCGCTACACTTGATTCACGAGGTCACCAGTCCTCAGGCATTTGGCATGCTAAAAGACAAGGGACTCTCCGTTGTCTATCCACAGAGAACCTATGCCACCGTGGATCACATCATTCCAACGGACAACCAGTCTCGTCCTCTTGCAGACGATATGGCTGAGAAAATGATCCAGGTATTGAGTGATGCGACCGATCAGTATGGCATCGAATTTTTTGCTCCGGAATCCGGTTCCCAGGGCATCGTGCATGTTGTGGGGCCAGAGCTGGGTTTAACGCAACCCGGTATGACGATATGTTGCGGCGACAGTCATACGGCGACTCACGGGGCGTTTGGTTGCATCGCTTTTGGCATCGGTACCAGCCAGGTGCGTGACGTACTCGCCACCCAGACTCTCGCCATGGACCGGCTCAAAGTAAGGCGGATCCGGGTCGAGGGCGAACTTGGTGTTGGCGTCACCGCCAAGGACGTTATCCTGCATATCATTCGGGTGTTGGGTGTTAACGGGGGCGTCGGGTATGCCTATGAATATGCAGGTTCGGTGATTGATGGCATGACCATGGACGAGCGAATGACCGTCTGTAATATGAGCATTGAAGGCGGAGCAAGATGCGGTTACATCAACCCTGATGAGACCACATTTGAATACCTGCGCGGCCGGGAGCGTGTGCCGTCTGGAGACGAATTTGAAACTGCCTGCGAAAAATGGCGAGGTTATGCCAGCGATGATGATGCGAAATTCGATGACGAGGTTGTCATCAACGCTTCCGGTATTAAGCCAACGGTTACCTGGGGCGTAACACCGGCGCAGGCAATCTCCATCGAGGAGCATATTCCCTCGCCGGAAAACGAAGAAGGGCTGGCCAAGAATTTAATCACTGATGCCCTCAATTACATGAAGCTGAAACCTGATACTCCCATAAAGGGTACGAGAATTGATGTCGCGTTTATTGGCAGTTGCACCAACGGCCGATTGAGCGATTTCGAGCAGGTTGCCAAAGTCATCAGTGGCAGGAAGGTCGCTGATAACGTCCGGGCTATTGCTGTGCCCGGTTCTGAGAAAGTAGATGTAGCGGCGAGAGCAGCGGGTCTCGACAAGGTGTTTGAGCAAGCGGGCTTTGAATGGAGAAAGCCTGGCTGTTCTATGTGCCTGGCGATGAACCCGGATAAGCTCGTTGGCGACGAAGTTTGTGCATCCAGCTCCAACCGTAACTTTATAGGTCGTCAGGGTTCGCCGACAGGCCGAACGATATTGATGAGCCCCATCATGGTGGCTGCAGCAGCGATAGAAGGCCATGTAGCCGATGCAAGGGAAGTGTTTGAACTGACAGGAGGTGCATCATGAGCCTGGCGAAAATAGCCGGACGCGGTGTGTATGTTCAGGGTAATGACATTGATACCGATCGAATTATTCCAGCGCGTTTCCTGAAGTGTGTCACCTTCGATGAGCTTGGACCGTCTTTGTTTGCTGATGTCCGATTCGAGGAAGATGGAACCTCCAAAGGACACGTGCTCGATGCGCCGCAGCATCAAGGTGCTGAAATACTCATTTCCGATGACAACTTTGGATGCGGATCTAGTCGTGAACACGCACCACAGGCGATTGCCAAATTTGGGCTAAAAGCCGTGGTTGCGGGTTCTTTTGCCGAGATTTTTCAAGGCAACTGTACGACGCTTGGTATTCCCTGTGTGGTCATGGAAAAGGACGATAGGGAGAAGCTTACTGCTGATGTTGAACAAAACCCGGATGCGGAAATTATTATCGACCTTGAAGGCATGCAAATCATCTGCGTGAATGCTATTTATCCGATAACGATGAAGGAATCTACCCGAGAAGCATTCCTGACCTCTACCTACGATCCGTTGAATGATCTGCTCAGCTCACCTAAGGACATCCAACAGGTTGCCGAAAAGTTAGGCTACTCTCCAGGAGTCGATCATGGCTAGGAAGAAGATAGAAATCTATGATACGACCTTGCGAGATGGGAATCAGGGTGAGGGCGTCAACCTTTCGTTGGCAGATAAGCTGGACATTACCGTTGAGCTTGATGCGGTCGGCGTAGACTTTGTCGAAGGCGGCTGGCCTGGCTCCAACCCGAAGGACGATGAGTACTTTCAGAAAGTCAGGGAGCTGGATTTGAAACATCTAAAGGTGGTCGCATTTGGCTCGACCCACCGGGCAGATTCTGAACCATCGGAAGATTTCTTCCTGCAGAAACTGATTGCGGCGAAGGCAGACGTGACCTGCATCTTTGGAAAATCCTGGGATCTGCATGTCGAGCAGGCATTAAGAATTGCCGCTGACCGCAATCTGGAGATGATCGCCAATTCAGTTACTCATTTAAAAGGGGCAACCGGTAATCCGGTATTTTTCGATGCAGAACATTTTTTTGACGGTTTTAAAAGCGACCCGGGTTATGCCTTGGCTTGCATTCAGGCAGCGGTAGACGGAGGCGCACAGAGAGTCATTCTTTGTGATACCAATGGCGGGGTGATGCCCCATGAAGTGGCGTCTGCAATCCGTGAGGTCCGCAAAGAGATTCCTGGCATCAAACTGGGCATCCATGTGCACAACGATGGCGGCCTCGCAGTTGCCAATACACTGCGTGCGATTGAAGAGGGTGTCATCCAGGTTCATGGCACGATTAATGGCATAGGTGAGCGGTGCGGGAATGTCGACCTGACATCGATACTAGGCAATCTTGAGTTGAAATTGGGTTACCAGTGCTTGCCCGAAGGAAGTATAAAAGGATTAACCAACCTGTCGCGCAAGGTCTGGGAATATCTTGGCATTACCGGGCCAACCGGCCAACCCTTTGTTGGCCCCAGTGCATTCGCTCATAAAGGCGGCGTACATGTAAGTGCGGTACAGCGTAACCCGGAAACTTATGAGCATATTGATCCGGAACTGGTGGGCAACTCTCGCAAGATTCTGATCAGTGAACTGGCGGGGGGCTCCAATCTTAAGGCTAAACTGTCTAATCGGTACCCGGAACTTGAGAATTCAAATGCCGTAAAAGCAATTCTCACTGAGATACAGGATAAAGAGCACGCAGGTTATTCATTTGAAAATGCAGACGGTAGTTTTGACCTCCTTGTGCGACGACATATCGGCAGATACAAGCCTGTATTTGATCCGGTCTACTACAGAATTTACTCGCCAAGCAATGAAGAACATACCGATTCTGATGGCTGGATTGAGGCGAGTGTAAAAGTGGTTATCGACGATCAGTCAAGTTTGTGTGCGGCCGAGGGACACGGACCCGTTGATGCATTGAACAAAGCATTGCAAAAAGGGTTGGTTACCAAATTCCCGGCGATAAAGGATCTTCATCTCATGGACTACAGCGTGCGGGTGATTAACTCTACCGAAGAGACCGCAGCGAAAGTCCGAGTCTATCTTGAGCATAGCTTTCAGGGAGAAATGTTCGGCACCATCGGGGTCAATGTGGACATCATCAAGGCAAGCTGGAACGCTTTGATCGAGGCTTATCATTACGCCCTGATGCAACATGTTGAATTTGTAGAAGAGCTACCGACTGCAACATCGACAGGCGCCGATGTGGAAGCGAACGTATCCACAAAATAGCCAGCTGTCGCTGAGCCAGAGTTTTCACATCCTGTCCGCACCCTGCTATTCACGACTGGAATGCAATTGGTTAAGGCCGGTATTGTCTAAACCATGATAAGGTCTCTGGTAATTTTCACACCAATATAGAGGGCAAATTATGAAGGTTGATGGATACCTGACGCCAGACTGGAAGCTTATTCCGGATCATATCAAGAAGTTGGAAGAACAGGGTTATGACGGCGTGGGCACTGCCGAAATGAACCACGATCCATTCATGCCATTGCTGCTTGCCGCTGAACACAGTCAAAATATTGAAATCTCGACGGGTATTGCGGTAGCGTTTGCAAGAAGCCCAATGATTCTGGCTAATCTCGGCCATGATTTGAATGCCTATTCGAAAGGAAGGTTCACTCTGGGTCTCGGATCTCAGATTCGGCCGCACATCACAAAGCGGTTCAGTATGCCCTGGGGCGCGCCCGCACCACAGATGCGAGAGCTGATCCTGGCGATGCGAGCGATTTGGGCTAACTGGTATGAAGGCGAGCCACTTCGGTTTGAAGGGAAATACTATAACCACACCCTGATGACGCCTGCGTTTTCACCTGAAGACAAGGACCACGGTGCACCAAAGGTGACCCTGGCAGCGGTCGGACCCATCATGACTGAAGTCGCGGGTGAAGTAGCCGATGGCCTGATCATTCATCCGTTCAGTAATGAAAAGTATATTCGGGAAGTTACCTTACCCGCGGTTGAACGAGGACTCGCGAAGTCAGGACGATCACGGGATAATTTCGAAATAAGTTATACACCGTTCATCATTTCCGGTAAAGATGAGGAGACCTTCGAGAAAGAGAAACTTGCAGCGAAGAATCGAATCGCTTTCTATGGTTCGACACCTGCCTACAAGAATGTACTGGGTGTGCATGGTTGGGGAGAAATGCAGGTCGAACTCAATAGCATGTCGAAGCAGGGGAAATGGCAGGAAATGGGTGAAATGATTACCGATGATATTTTAAATGTTTTCAGTGTGATGCAAGAACCCGGTAAGGTCGTCACCGAGATCAAGTCAAGATTTGGCGATATCATTAACCGTACCAGCGGTGGCTTTACCTTCGTCGACACAGAAGATCGCCTGGAAATGATCGAGGCATTGCGCGCCTAAAAAGCGGCACTTAAAAGAAAAAAAGGACGCAGCACTCATTGGCAAAATATGCTGCGTCGCTTTTTACTGTCTCCCAGTAGTTCCCTAGAAATTCTTGATCCGGTCTTGCATGGATGCATCTGCGCCTGGACTGTTTTCGCGCTCGAATACCAGGCCGTCTTTCAGCGACCGACTCATGCCTTCATTAACCAGCATCTTGTCGGCTCGAAGTGTATGCCAGGAGTTACCGACGATTTGCTTCGCTATTTCCAGGGTACGTTCGATGAGCTGATCGTCAGCAACGCATTCGTTGGCGAGGCCAAGCTCGACGCTTTCCTGACCTGTGACAACTCGCCCGGTGAACATCATTTCCTTTGCGCGAATTGGCCCGATACGCCGGGGTAGCCGCTGACTCATACCCCACAGTGGTGTCATGCCCCACTTACCATGGGTGTCCGCAAATTTTGCTGATTCGCTGGCGATCAGCAGATCGCAGGCAATGGCAAGTTCGAGTGATCCTGTGTAGCAGTGACCCTGTACAGAAGCGATGACTGGTTGCGGCAGGTTCTCGATTAGTTCGAGGGTTTCAGCCTGAAAATGTCTCGATGGCGCCGTCTCTCCTGATGAAATGGCCTTGAGATCGTTACCAGCAGAGAAAGAACGGCCTTCGCCTCTCAGGATGACACAACCAATATCATCCGTTTCGTTGGCAATTTTCTCGAAATGCTCACGTAGTTCAATGAATAGATTCGGGCTCAATGCGTTTAATGCATCAGGCCGATTTAATGTCAGAATGGCAATGCCGGAATCGTCGCTTCTGAGTACGAGTTCACTCATATTTGTTTCCTCTATGCGCCTTGTAAAATTGAGGAGGGCATTGTGCGTGAATTCCTGAGGTCTGCCAAGCTGTCGTGGGTGAGTGTATGCTGTCGGCACTGACAATGTAAATTTAAGACTTGCGAATGAAAGATATGCCCCGTTCTGTGCGATGGCAGGATGACAAATTATGGTTATTGGACCAGAGACAGTTACCTGGCAGCGAGGTGGTATTTGAATGTAAAACCACCGAGCAGGTGTTCGAGAGTATCAAAACCTTGTCTGTTCGCGGCGCCCCGGCCATCGGTATTGCTGCCGCCTATGGTTTGCTCCTGGGCTTAAGAGGCAAATCAAATGAGGCCATAGCCGCTGATTTCGATGCCAGGTGTGATTATCTTGTCAAGGCCAGGCCGACCGCCGTAAACCTTGCGTGGTCCGTCAACCGCATGAAATCCTGCCTTGAATCAAAAAACAGCGATGTGAATTCTTATGATCACCTGCTTAACGAAGCCATACTCATTCATGAGGAAGACAAGGTAGCCTGCAATGCCATTGCGGATGTGGGATTACCCCTTGTTAAAGCGCATCCTAATTTACTGACACATTGTAATGCGGGCAGTCTCGCGGTTTCTGAATTAGGAACAGCACTGGCGCCAATCTACCGAGCTCATCAGCAGGGTGTAAAGCTGCACGTGTTTGTTGATGAAACACGGCCTCTACTTCAGGGCGCCCGTTTAACTGCCTATGAACTGCATAGAAGTAACATAGATTGCACTTTGATTTCAGACAACATGGCGGCCCATGTGATGTCAGAAGGAAAAGTCGACATGGTGATTGTTGGCGCAGACAGAATCGCCGCCAATGGTGATGCGGCGAATAAAATTGGTACCTTGAACCTGGCGATACTATGTCAGTATTTTTCGATACCTTTTTATGTGGCGGTACCCTTGTCCACCATTGATGTCCGGACCGACTCAGGGAAGGATATCGTCATCGAGGAAAGAGATGGGTCAGAAGTGACAGAGTTTGCCGGTCAACAGATTGCCCCGGATGGCGTCGCTGCACGCTCGCCCGCTTTTGATGTGACACCAAACAATCTTATCTCCGGCATCATTACCGATGCCGGGTTGCTGCAAGCACCCTATAAAGATGCCATTGCCAACGTCATGGCTGGTTGATCTGTGGGTGAGACTGAAGGTGTTATCAAGTTCAATCTGACGTTTGCCGATGAACAGCTCGAAGATATTGATGTCACCAGTTTATCGAGATGGCGAACTATTCTTAAAGATCGCGGGCTGATCGGGCAAGAACCAGATAGATACGATGGTTACGGCTTCGGTAACATCAGCATGCGCTGTGAACAGGGATTCATTATCAGCGGCACCCAGACAGGAGGCCTGGATGGAGTCACGCTTGATGACTATGCGTTGTGCGAACACTGGGATCTTTCCTTAAATGCTATCACCGCCAGAGGCCGGGTAAAGCCTTCATCGGAATCCTTGTCCCATGCTGCCGTCTATGATGTGCACGTGGATGTGAATTGGGCACTGCATGCTCATAGCCCCGATCTTTGGCAAAATGCAGAGTCGCTGGGGATCGTCACTACTGATCGATCCGTCGCCTATGGTACGCCCGAGATGGCGCTCGAAGTGCGGCGGCATATCGAAAATATGCCGCTGCCCGGCATATTTTCAATGGGTGGTCACGAAGACGGCATTTTCACATTTGCTGAATCACTTGAAGAAGCAGGCCAGCTCATGATGGAAGAACTCAGCAGGGCCAGGGCGCTAAAAAATGGGGAATTCTGACGTATCCTGAAGATTCCATGGAAAAATATCGAAACGGGGCTTTTATCACTGATTTATCGTGCCGATTGAATACAATGGCTGTTGGAAAATCAGGAGAAGATTATGTCTAGTATCAAGTTCTCAGATAATAAACCGATCGTCATCACGCTGGTCGTGGTGATAATCGGGATGATCGGATATTTTCTGATTTCATCGGATCCCGAGCCTGTCGTCACCGAACAGATCGCGATTCCAGAGGTGATAGCACCAACCATCGTTGAAGCGCCCGAACCTGAACCGGAACCCGAGCCTGAACCCGCTATCGTTGTTGAACCTGAACCCGAGCCTGCTATAGAGGAGGAGCCTATCTTCACGCTGCCACTGCTTGATGACAGCGATCAGTTGATTCGAGATGGAGTCGTCAGCCTGACGCGACATGAAAGCATCAATGCGTGGCTCGCCTCGAGCGAATTGATTCGCAAGTTTGTGGCGTTCGTAGACAACATCGCCCACGGTCAGGTCGCCAAGGAGTCTGTGAGATCATTGGCCCCTGAAGGCGCTTTCCAGGTCATGCAAATCGATGAGAAAACCTTCGAGATTGATCCTGTTTCATACAATCGATACAACCTTTTTACAGAAGTTGCCATTTCTATCGATGCCAGAAGATCTGCAGAATTTTACCATCTGCTACGGCCATTGGTGCAAAAGGCATACAATGAACTTGGGTATAACAACAAGCTGTTTGACGATGTGATGTTTCAGGCGATTGGTCGATTACTGGAAACCCCTGTGATCGAGCAACCCATTCGACTGGTGCGCCCGGTGGTCATGTACAAGTATGAAGATGACAAGCTTGAATCGTTGAGTGCGGCACAAAAGCAATTGCTACGAATGGGCCCACGAAATACACGTAGGTTGCAGGACAAGATTAGCGAAGTTGCATTGGAACTGCGTTCGATACTCGGAAGATGAAACTACCATTATCTGACTACACGGTGCTGGATCTAACGATTGCCAGGGCCGGACCTACTGCCGTTCGATTATTAGCGGACTGGGGCGCGAATGTTATTCGCATCGAGGCACCACCGGACCCCACTGCGGGTGATATGACCGGGGCCAGATTGAGCCCCGACTCCCAAAACCTGCATCGAAACAAACGCGGGCTTACCATCAACCTGAAATCAGAAGAAGGTCTGAACCTGTTCCTGTCGATGGCGCAAAAAGCCGATATTGTGGTCGAAAATTTTCGTCGGGATGTGAAGTATAGATTAGGGGTGGATTTCGAATCGGTCAGGAAAGTAAACCCTGCAATAGTCTATGCCAGTATTTCGGGATTCGGGCAAGAGGGCCCCTACAGCGAACGGCCCGGAGTCGATCAGGTCATTCAGGGATTGAGCGGTTTGATGTCTATTACCGGTACTCCGGGGATGGGCCCCATGCGAGTTGGTATCGCCATTAGTGATACTTCAGCTGGAATGTTTCTTGGCCAGGCGATATTGATGGCCTTGTTACATCGGGAGAAAACCGGTGAAGGGCAGTGGGTCCACACTTCTTTGTTGGAATCAATGCTGAGTAAGCTGGATTTTCAGGGTGCTCGCTACACCATGAATGGTGAAGTACCCAGTCAGGAAGGTAATAATCACCCGACCAACTCGCCAATGGGGGTGTTTCACACCGCTGATGGCCTGGTCAATCTCGCGGCAAGTACTAATAAAATGTTTCGGGCGTTTGCTGCTGCGGTCGGCCAACCCGAGTTAGCGACGGATGAACGTTTCAGGTCTGCCAAAGGCAGGGTCGAACACCGCGGTATCTTGTGGTCGCTAATCAACGATATCACGAGCCAAATGAACACCAACGATCTGGTCGTGCTGGCGAATAACGCCGGTTGTCCCTGCGGGCCGATCTATGATGTTGGCGAAGCCTTCGAGGATCCGCAGGTAAAGTCGCTCAAAATGACAAAATCGACCCGACGTGAAGAGATTGGTAGTTTTGACCTGGTGCGATCACCCATCAACATGAGTGCATTCGAACAATCCGATGAATTTGATCGACCGGGTCCGGGCCTCGGTGAGCATACCGATGAAATTCTACTGGAGATGGGGTTTGATGAAAAAGAGATAGCAGGTCTTAGGGACGCAGGAGCAATTTAAGGAAATTCTATGAAGCTGAATACAGGAAAGATGCTGGCACGGGTAGAAGATGGCATCGGCTGGGTGACGTTTAATAACCCAGAGAAACGTAATGCAATATCCCTGGAAATGTGGGAAGGGCTGGCGACTATTCTTGAAGATTTTCAGCGGGATGAGGGAGTCAGGGTAGTTGTGATGCTGGGAGCGGGTGATAAAGCGTTTGTTTCGGGCGCAGATATCTCGGAGTTCGACAGTAAAAGAGGCAGTGCGGAACAAAAAGAGTCTTACGGCAGGGTCGCCGCACGCGCCAATCGCTGGCTCGCGAAACTGGATAAACCTCTCATTGCCATGATTCAAGGATTTTGTATTGGGGGCGGCCTCGCTACAGCGCTGAATGCGGATGTGCGTTTCGCAACGCCAGATTCTACATTTGGCATCCCTGCTGCCAGACTCGGATTGGGCTATGAATATGAAGGTTTAAGGCACCTCACCGATCTTGTTGGTCCTTCCAGGGCCAAGGACATCATGTTCAGCGCTCGATATATGGATGCCAATGAAGCGTTGCAGATGGGGCTGATTAATCGAATATGTGATATTGATAAACTTGAGTCGCAGGTTATGGAATACGCTGCGCTGATCGCCGGTAATGCGCCACTGACCGTGAAGGCCGCCAAGGCGGCGATCAATGAAGCTGTCAAGGACCCTGACAAACGTGATTTGCACAGCATTGGGGTAATGATTAATGGATGTTTTGATAGCGAAGATTACAAAGAAGGGCGCTTGGCTTTCAAAGAAAAAAGAAGACCGGAATTTAAGGGCCGTTAAGGCAGGAGAGATACAAATGGCAACATTCTTAGCGAAGATAACGGTATTTGAAGGTAAGGAAGAAGCATTCGAAGAAGTGGCGCGAATGATGTTCAAGGAAACCCATGCGCATGAACCTACCTGTCGGCGCTACGAATACTGGCGTGGCGCTGAGCCTCGTACCTATTACTGCATGGAGTCGTTTGATGATTACCTCGGCTTTATGAACCATCAGACCTCAGATCATCATGAGGGCCCTGATTTCGGTTCATTGCTGGAGAACCTGGAATTGGAATGGATTGATCCGATAGCCAATGCCTGCGATCTGTCCGAAACAAATTCTCAAGAGATCCCTGACGATGCGAGTGATCTCATGAAACAATACGCTGAGAATATGCCGGTTGTCATGCAAAACTGGTGGCTGAACCTGAGAAAATAGATCGGACCACTGGCCATCCTGCTTAGTCGTCTGGATAATTATCTCTCAGAGAGGGCCGCCGCCTGCGCGCGTTTTAGCGGCTTCAGGATGTAGTCCATCACCGATTTTTGTCCAGTCAAAATGTCCACAGTGGCGACCATGCCGGGGATGATGGGCAAGGGATTTTCTTCTGTGCCTAGATGGTTTTTCCGGGTTCTGACGCGAATCTGAAAGAAGTGTTCGCCTCTTTCATCGATGATTGTGTCTGCACTAATGAGCTCAAGCACAGAATCCAGACCACCATAAATAGAAAAGTCATAGGCAGTGAGTTTCACAGTCGCCTTTTGGCCAGGATGGATAAAGGCAATATCAGAGGGCCTGATTTTTGCCTCAATGAGCAGCGTGTCGTTTGCAGGAACGATTTCCAGCAGGTCCATGCCAGGTTGTATGACCGCGCCAATGGTGTTGACCAATATCCGATTGACGGTACCGTCGACCGTCGACCTGACGGAGGTTCTGTTGACTCGGTCTTCGAGCGCAACGTTTGCAATGTTAAGTCTGCCAGGCGCTGTTTTCGTATCGTTCAACTCTGCCTGAGCCGCGCTGATAAACTGTTGCATGCGCTCACGGATTTTTTCATCCGCTTCGTCTACCGCTGCTTGCGATCCTGGAATGGCAAGCCGTGTTTCTTCGAGTTGGCCCAGGGAATCGTTGACCGCGGCCTCCAGGCGAAGCGACTGAGCATCCTGCGAGCGCCAATTGCTCGCAAGGAATATCCCCGAGAGGACCAGTCCAGTGATTACCTCGCGAGATAGAGATCCTTCCGCTGCGTGTCAGGATGACATGAGTTGCCGGCCGTACACATATTTTCTTAATCCCGCCTACTCGAAAACTCAGCTCAGTGGATCGGGGCAACACGGAAAAAACAAGTACGACTTTCATACCCAGAGCTGCGGCAGCAATTGCCACTGCAGCGCCAAGTTCTCCATAGCCGATGATGCCTAACTGTTTACCCGCGATTTCCTGGATCGGGTGAGAAGAGCGGTGACAGGTGACAGGTCAACATCTTTGCCTGGACTATCTGCGTCGAGATTGACCCCGAGCATGTGGAACCTCTAACCGGGAGTCGCTTGATTCCATTCACTGATGCGGTCCGCGTGTGCGCTTAACAATTCTTCAGTATCACCGCTTAAAGTGATGGAAATGATTTTGTCACCCTGCTCGATGGCATCGACGATAGCTTGATCCGCTGCAGCGTCAACTTCTCCGAATATGGTATGGGCACCGTCCAGATGAGGTGTCGGCACATGGGTTATAAAGAACTGGCTACCGTTGGTGCCAGGACCAGAGTTGGCCATGGAAAATTTGCCAGGCGCATCGTGGCGCAAACTGGAATCGAATTCATCTTCGAATCGATAACCAGGCCCGCCAGTACCAGTGCCAAGTGGGCAACCACCCTGGACCATAAAATCTGCTATGACGCGGTGAAAATTCATCCCATCGTAAAAGTTTTTGGACACCAGATTAACAAAGCTCGCGACGGTGACGGGTGTTTTCTCTGCGAACAGAGTGATATTGATGGTGCCTTTGCTGGTTTCCATGGCTGCTGTAATGTTCAAGAGTATTTCCTGTTTTGATTAGCGGTTGTTGATGTCGACATAGTCGCGCTTGTGTTCACCCAGGTAAAGCTGTCTTGGTCGAGCAATTTTGAACGGTGCACCTATCATCTCGTCCCAGTGTGTTATCCATCCAGGCATTCTGCCGAGTGTGAAGATGACCGTGAACATGTTGGTAGGTATTCCCATTGCTTTGAGGGTAATGCCTGAATAAAAGTCGATATTGGGATAGAGCTTGCGTTCGATAAAATAGTCCTGCTCCCGGGCTATTTTTTCAAGTTTCTGTGCAATCAACAGCAGGGGATCGTCAGCCACGCCGCTTTCCTCCAGAACAGCATGGCAGCTACTCTGCATGACAGTCGCCCTGGGATCTGAATTTTTATAGACCCTGTGGCCGAAACCCATAAGTTTGAATGGGTCGTCTTTGTCTTTCGCTTTAGCCACGTATTCTTCAATTCTGGATTCATCGCCAATTTCGTTCAGCATTTCCAGAACAGCTTCGTTAGCGCCGCCATGGGATGGTCCCCATAGCGCTGCGGTGCCCGCCGCAATGGCTGCGTAGGGATTACATTCCGTTGATCCTGCCATTCTAACTGTGGAGGTAGAGGCGTTTTGTTCGTGATCTGCGTGCAGGATAAAGATTCTATCCATGGCGTCAGCAAGGGTCGGACTCACATTGGGTGTATCACCGTCTTTACCGAAGCACATATGGAGAAAATTTTCCGCATAACCGAGATCTGGATCCGGATCGATAAAATCCTCACCCACTGACTTTTTGTATGCCATGGCCGCCAGTGTGGGAATCTTTGCAATGAGTTGCATCGCAGATTCGCGGCGGTAGGCAGGGTCCGAAATATCCAGATTGTCGTGTTGCAGTGATGCGAGTCCTGCGATTGAAGCGCAGATCATGGACATGGGGTGAGAGTCACGGGTAAATCCGTCAAAAATATGCTTGAAGTGGGCATCCAGGGGCATTCGTTCATCAATTCCCCGGGTGAATTCGACAAGCTGATCAGCCGTTGGCAATTCACCATTCAATAACAGGTAGCAAACTTCCATATAGTTGGAGTTTTCCGCTAGCTGGTCAATGGGATAGCCACGATAGAGCAGGATACCTGCATCGCCATCGATATAAGTGATCCTGGAGTCGCAGGCGGCCGTCGATAGAAAGCCGGGATCATAGGTAAACATCCCTTCCTTGATGATCCCCCGAACGTCGATGACGTTCAGACCTTCGGTCGCCTCCATTACGGGTAACTCAACTGATTTTCCGTCGATGATGATTTCTACTTTTTGTGGCATTTGGAGGGCTCCAGGTACACCGTGCCGTATGGCCGATGCCGAATGATAAATTGGTATGTTGACTGTTTTTTGGTCTGGATTTATTAGTATTTCTAATCTCTTTATTAAACATGCTGATTAATTCCGGTGATTGGACTAGCGTCCGGTTGTCACCTTCGTTGTGTCAGCGAACTATCCCTCGCATACCCCGGCGGCAGCGTATGAAACCAAAACGCGAATGGCTTGTAAACCCTTATACAATCCGGTCCGAGGCGCCCGCTGGTTTGTTATTTAGCGGTAAACTCACTATCATTAGCGCGCTTCGGCCGATTCACCGGAATGAGTGAAGCGTATCGCCTGAATAATTCACAATTATCATTAGAGTATATACCAGTGAGACAAAATTCCCGTCCAATCAATGTTGGGATCATTGATTTATTGGCGTTCAAATGGCCGATTGCAGCGATTACGTCCATTACTCATCGAATAGCAGGAGTCGTGTTATTCGTTGGTATTGGCTTCACATTATTTGCGCTGGAACTGTCGCTTTCCAGTGAAGCCGGCTTCGAATCTTTGCTGGCTATACTGTCCTCACCAGCGGGTAAGTTCGTCACCTGGGGATTATTGTCGGCACTGGCCTATCATTTTGTTGCGGGGGTCAAGCATCTGCTCATGGATGCCGGCGTGGGTGAAACGCTCGAGGGCGGGAAATTTGCCGCACAAGTCACTATTTTCTTTTCAGTCATCCTGATAGCACTGGCTGCTATCTGGGTCGTTTAGGGAGGCACAGATAGTCGTCCAAGTTACCAGCATGAGCCGTAACGGTGTTTCAGACTGGATTGTTCAACGAGTGAGCGCCGTTGTGCTTGCCGCTTATACACTTTGTGTATTGGGTTTTGTATTAATGAATCCAGGCCTCGACTATGCAACCTGGTCTGGTTACTTCACGCTTACCGGCATGAAGGTATTCACCATGCTCGCACTGCTGGCGATGGCAGCACATGCCTGGGTCGGGATGTGGACGATTGGTTCTGACTATCTACAGGAACATACCCTCGGCACTGGCGCGACAAGATTGCGGTTTATCTATCAAATTGGCTCAGTGCTGATCATCCTTGCCTACCTGATCTGGGGCATCAACATCCTCTGGGGGAATTAATAGTATGAGTGATATTCCTGTTCTGGAATTTGATGCCATTATCATCGGTGGCGGCGGCGCTGGTATGAGAACCTCTTTGCAATTGGCTGAGTCCGGCCGAAAAACCGCCGTTATCTCTAAAGTTTTCCCGACGCGCTCACACACCGTGTCTGCCCAGGGTGGAATTACCTGTGCGATCGCCAGCGATGACCCTGATGACGATTGGCGCTGGCACATGTACGACACCGTCAAGGGTTCGGATTACATTGGCGACCAGGATGCTATTGAATACATGTGCAGTGTCGGTCCAGAAGCCGTGTATGAACTTGAGCATATGGGACTACCCTTTTCTCGAACAGAATCTGGACGAATTTATCAGCGACCGTTCGGCGGCCAGTCCAAAGACTATGGTAAAGGCGGTCAGGCAGCTCGAACATGCGCCGCCGCAGACAGAACCGGACATGCATTGCTTCACACCTTGTATCAGGGGAATCTGAAAGCCGGTTCAGTTTTCTTCAGCGAGTGGTTCGCGGTTGATCTTGTCAAAAATGCCAATGGCGCGGTCGTTGGCGTCACTGCCATCTGCATGGAAACCGGAGAAGTTCATTACATCAAAGCTCGCGCGACGGTTCTAGCAACTGGCGGTGCTGGTCGTATTTATCAATCAACAACCAATGCTTTAATGAACACGGGCGATGGCACAGGCATGACGCTCCGCGCTGGTTATGTGGTTCAGGATATGGAAATGTGGCAGTTTCATCCTACTGGTATCGCTGGAGCTGGTGTTCTGGTGACTGAAGGATGTCGTGGCGAAGGTGGCTATCTGATCAACAAGGATGGTGAACGTTTTATGGAACGTTACGCACCAAACGCGAAAGACCTGGCTGGTCGCGATGTGGTGGCCAGAAGCATGGTACTTGAGATTCTTGAAGGTCGCGGCGCTGGCGAAAACGGCGATCATGTCTTGTTGAAACTGGATCATCTCGGCGAGGAGATTTTGCATTCGAGGCTCCCGGGGATCGTTGAGCTCTCAAAAACATTCGCCCATGTTGATCCTGTGAAGGAACCCATACCGGTTGTGCCCACCTGTCACTACATGATGGGCGGCCTGCCGACCAACATCCATGGTCAGGCAATAACGGTTAGTGATGACGGTACCGACCGTATCATTGATGGTCTGTATGCCGTCGGTGAAGCGGCGAATGTTTCAGTTCATGGCGCCAATCGCCTGGGCGGAAATTCATTGTTAGACCTCGTGGTATTTGGACGATCAGCGGGGCTACATATTACCGATGCCCTGTCCCAGGGAGTGGATTCTGCGGCAGCGTCTGAATCGGATCTTGAAGAGGCGCTCGCGCGATTGAATCGCTGGGATAACTCAAAAGGCGATGGAGAATCACCTGCAGCGCTCAAGAAAGAACTTCAGGCATGTATGCAACTCAATTTTGGCGTCTTTCGAAAAGAAGAACCGATGCTTGCAGGGATCAAGAAAGTAGCTGAGCTGCGGGAACGAATCGCTCAAGCCTCTTTAAATGACAATTCCCGCGCATTCAATACAGCACGACTCGAGGCATTGGAGCTGGATAACTTGCTTGAGATTGCGGAGGCAACCGCAATCAGCGCGGAGGGACGGAAAGAAAGTCGCGGCGCACATGCCCGTGACGATTACCAGGATCGGGATGACGAAAACTGGCTATGTCATTCAATTTTTGATCCGAACACGAAGACATTGAAAAAGCGGCGCGTAAATTTCGAGCCGAAGACAGTGCCAACGTTTGAGCCAATGGCAAGAACCTACTAGCAGGATTGGAAATAAAGATGCTTGTAAGCGTATATCGATACGACCCCGACACAGATAGCGAGCCGTACATTCAGGATTTCGAATTGGAAATTCCGGGTGGCCGGGACCTGATGGTGTTGGATGTACTTGAGTTGCTTAAAGAGAAAGATCCTTCGGTCACTTATCGACGATCCTGTCGTGAAGGCGTATGCGGTTCCGATGGCGTCAACATGAACGGAAAAAATGGGCTTGCGTGTGTGACACCTTTATCGGAAGTCGTTCGCGGTGGGAAACTTGTTATAAAACCCTTGCCGGGTATGCCGGTCATTCGTGATCTGGTAGTCGATATGGATCAATTCTATAACCAGTACGAAAAAATCAAGCCGTATCTACTCAACGATGAACCAGCCCCGACGCAGGAAAGATTACAAACTCCCGAGGAACGCAAAAAACTCGATGGTTTGTATGAATGCATCCTGTGCGCGTGTTGCTCCAGTGCTTGCCCCTCTTTTTGGTGGAATCCTGATAAATTTATTGGTCCTGCCGGTTTGCTTCAGGCTTACAGGTTTATCGCGGACAGCCGGGATACTGCAACAGAAGAGCGATTGTCAGACCTTCAAGATCCGTTCAGCGTATTCAGGTGCCGCGGCATTATGAACTGTGTGTCAGTATGTCCCAAGGGGTTAAACCCGACCCGGGCTATCGGCCATATTCGAAATATGCTTCTCAAGCGAGCTGTCTAGCATCACCCAAACTGTCCTGCAGTTGGCATTGTCTGTACAATCGATTGTTCTGTGTGGTTCCCGCCCGAATTAAGGTAACGAGATGGTAGATAGCGTAATGGAGCGCATGTGGCGATCTGGTCACATCTCGGCTGGTAATGCCTCCTATGTAGAAGAACTCTACGAAAAATATCTCGAAGACCCTGCGGATATTCCTGATCAGTGGAGAAGTTATTTTGAAACCCTGCCTATGGTCGAAGGGGCCATGGCGCCGGATATCTCTCATGCAACTGTTCGTGATCACTTTTTGTTGTTGTCCAAGAACCAGGCGAGAGTTGTTCCTGTTTCAGCCAGCAGTATTAATGCAGAACACGAACGAAAGCAGTTTGCCGTTAGTGAATTAATCAGCGGTTATCGCCGTCGCGGTCACCTGAAAGCCAATCTCGACCCGCTGGGTATACAGGAGCGTGTTGATGCACCAAGGCTGGAACTCGAATACCACAAACTATCTGCGGCTGACCTTGATACTAAATTCCAGACCGGTGATTTATTTTTTGGCCAGCGCGAAGCCTCGCTGATCGACATTGTTGCTGTGCTGGAAAGCACCTATTGCGGTTCCATTGGTGCGGAATACATGCACATTTCAGACGAAACTGAACAAATGTGGGTGCAACAGAGAATGGAGAGCGCGCGCTCTCAACCGTCGTTCAGCAATGGCGTAAAAAGAAGAATTCTCGATCGTCTCATCGCCGCAGAAGGCCTGGAAAAATACCTGGGCACAAGATATCCGGGAACGAAACGATTTGGCCTTGAAGGTGCGGAGTCCTTTATACCCTGTCTGGCAGAATTGATTCACCGGGCAGGTTCTTCCGGTGTCGTGGAGACTGTCATTGGTATGGCGCATCGTGGTCGGATTAACGTACTGGTCAATCTGATGGGTAAAGATCCAGCGGATTTGTTTGATGAGTTTGAAGGTCGATATGAACCCGGCTTCGGTTCCGGCGATGTGAAATACCACCAGGGGTTTTCTTCGAATGTAATGACCCCTGGGGGTGAAATGCATCTTGCCCTGGGGTTCAACCCGTCTCACCTGGAGATTGCGGCACCAGTGATCGTTGGCTCGGTCCGCGCGCGAATGGATCGGCGAAAAGATGTCGTTGGCGATAAAGTGCTTGCCATTAATGTCCATGGTGATGCGGCGTTCGCTGGCCAGGGAGTCGTGATGGAAACCTTCCAGATGTCACAGACTCGTGGTTATTACACGGGCGGCACGATCCATGTGGTGATTAACAATCAAATTGGTTACACCGTCAGCGAACAGGTGGACGCGCGAACTTCGCATTACTGCACGGATGTCGCAAAGATGGTTCAGGCGCCTGTGTTCCATGTCAATGGTGATGATCCGGAAGCTGTCGTTTTTGTCTCACAACTTGCCGTCGACTATCGCATGGAGTTTAAAAAAGATGTGGTGATCGACATGGTTTGCTATCGCAGACGAGGTCACAATGAAGGCGATGAGCCTTCGATCACGCAACCCATCATGTACGAAAAGATTCGTAAACATCCGACGACCCTGACGTTACACGCTGAGAAAATTATCGCTGAAGGCGCACTGGACGCAAATGAATATCAATCCAGAATAGAAGCCTATCGGGATTCTCTTGATGAGGGGAAAGCAGTCGCGTGGGATTTTCTGACAGAACCTGACGTTTCCCTGCACGTGGACTGGACGCCGTTCTTGGGCCACGACTGGGATATCCCTTCTGACACGACTTGTGAGTTGAAACGATTTCAGGATATAGCACACAGGCTGCATGAAATCCCCGAAGGTTTTGTGTTGCAAAAACAGGTTGGCAAAATTATCGAAGACCGCCGCAAGATGGCGGCAGGCGCGATGGCAATAAACTGGGGTTTCGGAGAAATCATGGCTTATGGAACCCTGGTAGATCAGGGTTATAGCATTCGGTTGACGGGTCAGGATGTCGGTCGAGGGACTTTCTCCCATCGACACGCTGTTCTTCATGATCAAAAAGCCGGTGGCACGCTGACACCACTAGCGGGCCTTGAAGGTGATGACAATCGTTTCTATCTCTACGACTCACTTCTTTCTGAAGAAGCGGTGCTTGGTTTTGAGTATGGCTATTCTGGAACCAGCCCCAATACGCTGGTGATATGGGAGGCGCAGTTCGGTGATTTTGCTAATGGCGCCCAGGTCGTGATCGATCAGTTCATCACTTCTGGCGAACATAAATGGGCGAGGTTGTCGGGATTAACGATGTTGTTACCCCATGGCTATGAAGGTGCTGGACCCGAACATAGCTCTGCAAGGCTTGAACGCTATTTACAATTGAGCGCTGAACACAATATTCAGGTGTGTGTGCCAACAACACCGGCCCAGATGTACCATTTGGTTCGTCGACAGGCTATCCGACCACTACGAAAACCATTGATCGTGATGACCCCCAAGAGTCTGCTACGTCACAAAGAAGCAAGTTCGACTCTCGAAGACCTGGTGGCAGGTAGTTTCAAGAACATTATCGGCGATGAGACTGTCACGAACTCCCAGGCGGTGGATCGTATCGTTTTTTGTAGTGGTAAGGTTTATTACGATTTGAACGCGAAACGAATAGAAGACAAATTGGAGAATGTAGCGATTGCGCGTATTGAACAGCTGTACCCCTTCCCAGAATTAGATATGAAAAGTACGATTAATAGCTACCCCAATATTAAGCAGGCGGTGTGGTGCCAGGAAGAACCCATGAACCAGGGCGCCTGGTATTCCAGTCAGCATCATTTGCGTCGAGTACTTCATAAGGAAATACCTGAGTTGTATCTTGCGTACGCCGGGCGCGAAGCCTCCGCCGCGGCTGCTGTAGGATATATGTCACTACACGTGAAGCAACAGGAACAGTTGGTTCATGAAGCCCTGTATGGGACGACTGAAGGTTAAATTATGGTAGAAATTAAAGCACCCCAGTTTCCTGAATCAATAGCAGATGGTGAAGTCGCCACCTGGCATGTCGCGGTTGGCGAAAGTGTCAGGCGAGACCAGATATTGGTCGACATTGAAACCGACAAGGTGGTGATTGAAGTCGTCGCACCAGCGGACGGAACCTTAACTGCTATCCATAAAAATGAAGGTGATACGGTACTGGCCGAGGAAGTCCTGGGCGAATTCGAAGCGGGTGAAGTATCGCTAGCGAAACCATCTCCAACAGAACCATCTCTAACAAAACCGCCTCCAGCGTCTGTTGCAACAACAGCGGAACCCGAGGTGGCAGCACAGACCATTGCCAGCCCCGCAGCAAAGAAGATGGCTGATGAAAACAAGCTGGATGTCACTCGCATTGAAGGAACAGGCAAAGGCGGTCGAGTCACAAAAGAAGACGTGCTAAGGGCAGTAGCTCAGCTGGAAGGCCAGGCGGAGCCACAGCAACCAACGATAGAGAATCTGCCAGGCGCTGAAAATGGAGGGCGCATAGAACGTAGAGTACCCATGACAAGGTTGCGCGCCAGCATCGCCAGAAGATTGGTCGATGCCCAGCAAACCGCGGCAATGCTAACGACATTTAATGAAATCGATATGCAGGCGATCATGGATCTGCGGGCTCGTTACCAGGACGATTTTCAAAAGGCCCATAATGGTACCCGCTTGGGATTTATGTCGTTTTTTATCAGGGCAAGTGTCGAGGCGCTCAAACGATTTCCGGCCGTCAATGCATCAATCGACGGGAACGATATTGTTTATCACGGTTACCAGGACATTGGCGTTGCAGTTGGGTCGCCCAGAGGCCTGGTGGTACCCGTCATAAGGGAGGCGGATAGCCTAACCATTGCAGAACTGGAAGATCAGGTTCGTGAGTTTGGTAAAAAAGCGCAGGAAGGTAAACTATCTATCGATGATATGACGGGTGGCACTTTCACCATATCAAATGGTGGGACCTTTGGTTCGTTATTGTCGACCCCGATACTTAACCCACCGCAAACAGGTATCCTCGGGATGCACAAAATTCAGGAGCGACCGGTTGCCATCAACGGCGAAGTGGTTATTCGACCGATGATGTATGTGGCTCTGTCATATGATCATCGACTCATTGATGGCCAGGAGGCGGTGCGCTTTCTGGTTACCCTGAAGGATTTTCTTGAAGAGCCAGCACGGATTCTTCTGGATATCTGAAGGATAAAAAAATAAGAGATCTCACGATTATGCCAACAACCTTTGATGTGATTGTTATCGGTGCCGGGCCTGCGGGTTATCACGCTGCCATCCGCTGCGCGCAACTCGGGCTAAACACGGCCATGATTGAAAAGTGGCTGGATAAAGACGATAAGCCAGCCTATGGAGGCACCTGCCTTAATGTGGGATGTATTCCATCAAAGGCGCTGCTGGAAGCATCTTACAAATTCGTTGAAGCGCGCGATCATTTCAGTGAAATTGGCATAAAGGTAAAAAATATATCCATCGATGTGCCCGCCATGATGGCCAGAAAAGATGAAGTAGTCGGTAATCTCACCAGTGGTATTGCGGGATTGTTAACCTCCAACGGCGTCACAACCTACGAAGGTGTAGCAAAACTTCATGCTAACAGGCAAGTCGATTTTACCGCGCACGATGGCGCAACGGAGCAGCTCAATGCAGAAAACATCATCATCGCAACAGGTTCAGTTCCGGTGGAGATTCCATCTTGCCCGCTAACCGAAGATTTGATTGTTGACTCAGCGGGCGCCCTGGAATTTCTAAGTACACCGAAACGCCTGGGAGTCATTGGTGCGGGTATTATCGGCTTGGAGCTTGGAAGTGTGTGGAATCGCCTGGGTTCCGAAGTTGTCATGCTGGAGGCTCTCGATGATTTTCTACCGGCTGCCGACCAACAGATCGCGAAAGAAGCCGCAAAGCAATTTAAAAAACAGGGAATGGAGATTCGACTGGGTGCTCGCGTTACCGGTACTGAAATAAAAGGCAAGAAGGTGACAGTCACCTATAGCGATGCTGAAGGAGACAAAAAAGAGGTCTTTGACAAAGTTATCGTTGCGGTAGGTCGTCGACCTTACACGGAAGAGTTGCTTGCAGCAGATTCCGGTGTTGCACTGGATGAAAGAGGCTTTGTCTTCGTCAACGATACCTGCCTAACCAATGCACCCAGTGTCTATGCCGTTGGAGACGTTGTTCGAGGCCCGATGCTGGCCCACAAGGGCATGGAAGAAGGCATTATGGTCGCGGAGCGGATCAAAGGGAAAATGCCGCTGGTGAACTACGATCTCGTGCCTTCAGTTGTGTATACCCATCCAGAAATCGCCTGGGTGGGCAAGACAGAACAGGAAATTAAAGCTGCCGGAGATGAATGCCAGGTGGGCACGTTCCCCATGGCTGCGAGTGGCCGTGCCATGGCAAACAATGATACAGCGGGATTGGTAAAAGTCGTCACCGATAAGAGCACAGATCGTATCCTGGGTGTGCACATCATTAGCGCCCAGGCTTCAGAAATGATTGCTGAAGCAGTCATTGCCATGGAATTTGGTGCCAGTGCAGAAGATCTGGGATTAACGATGTTCGCCCATCCAACTTTGTCAGAAGGACTTCATGAGGCGGCTCTGGCCGTATCCGGCCACGCGATACACATAGCCAAACGTAAACGCAAAAAATAAATCGAACTTTTTACACTCTATTAACAGGAATCTGACTATATGAATCTTCATGAGTATCAGGCGAAGCAGTTGTTCGCCGAATATGGTCTGCCGGTGTCGAAAGGCATTGCGGTGGATACAGCCGACGAAGCCGTTGCTGCTGCCAGGGAAATTGGCGGTGATAAATGGGTGGTCAAAGTCCAGGTTCACGCTGGCGGCCGAGGTAAGGCTGGAGGAGTGAAGCTGGTTACCACCGATGACGAGATCCGTGAATTCGCAGACCGGCTTCTTGGTACCAATATTGTCACTTTTCAGACTGACGAGAATGGCCAGCCGGTCAACAAAATATTTGTCGAGGCCTGCACCGAAATAGACAGGGAATTATACCTGGGCGCGGTCATCGATCGCTCTACCAGGCGCGTTACTTTCATGGCGTCGACTGAGGGTGGTGTAGAAATCGAAAAAGTTGCAGAAGAGACGCCGGAAAAGATAATTCAGGCAATAGTTGATCCTCTGACTGGAGCTTCTCCTTTCCAGGGAAGAGACATGGCTTTCCAATTGGGTCTTAAGGGCAAGCAGGTCAATCAGTTTGCCAACATCTATATGACGCTGGCCAGGCTGTTCGACGAGTGTGATTTATCATTGATTGAGATCAATCCATTGGTTGTGACCAGTGCAGGCGATATCCATTGCCTTGATGCCAAGCTATCGATTGACGGCAATGCGTTGTACCGGCAAAAAAACCTGGAAGCTATGCGAGATCATTCCCAGGAAGATGAACGTGAAAATCAGGCGGCTGAGTTCAACCTCAACTACGTGGCGCTGGAAGGCAATATTGGTTGTATGGTGAACGGCGCTGGATTGGCGATGGGTACCATGGATCTGGTGAAGCTTCACGGCGGGCAACCGGCTAATTTCCTTGATGTGGGCGGTGGGGCTACAAAAGAAGCTGTGGCTGAAGCTTTCAAGATTATTCTTTCAGACGGTGAGGTCAAAGCAGTTCTGATTAATATCTTTGGCGGAATTGTTCAGTGCAATGTAATCGCTGATGGCATTATTGGTGCAGTCAAAGAGGTTGGTGTTGCGGTACCCGTGGTTGTTCGATTTGAAGGTAACAATGCAGCACTAGGAGTGCAGACGCTTGCTGAAAGTGATGTAGATATTATCGCCGCTGTGAGCCTCACCGATGCTGTTGAACAGGCTGTAAAAGCAGCAGGAGGTGCACGTTGAGTATTTTAATTGAAAAGACAACCCGGGTAATCTGTCAGGGTTTTACTGGATCCCAGGGTACGCTGCATTCTGAACAGGCGATTGCCTATGGTACTCAGATGGTTGGTGGTGTGACGCCAGGCAAAGGCGGTCAGGAACACCTGGGACTGCCGGTTTTTGATACGGTTAGAGAAGCGGTTGAAACAACCGGTGCCGACGCTTCTGTTATTTATGTTCCGGCCCCGTTTGCCAAAGACGGAATACTCGAAGCTGCGGCCGCAGGCATCAAGCTCATCGTTTGTATTACTGAAGGTGTGCCGACCCTGGATATGTTGGCGGCAAAGGCGAGCCTCGACGCGCAGGGCGTGCGATTGATCGGACCGAACTGCCCTGGTGTCATTACACCCGGCGAATGCAAGATCGGCATTATGCCTGGCGATATCCATTTGCCTGGCAAGGTTGGGATCGTTTCTCGCTCTGGAACGCTCACTTACGAAGCCGTTAAACAAACCACGGATCTTGGGTTTGGTCAGAGCAGTTGTGTTGGTATTGGCGGTGACCCGATACCCGGGAGTAACTTTATCGATATTCTCGAGATGTTCGAAGCTGATCCGGAAACACAAGCGATTGTAATGGTTGGGGAAATTGGCGGAACCGCTGAAGAAGAAGCTGCAGAGTTCATCAAATCAAATGTGAGCAAACCAGTCGTCGGCTATATTGCTGGTGTGACTGCACCCCCAGGTAAAAGAATGGGGCATGCTGGTGCAATTATTGCTGGTGGCAAGGGAACGGCTGAAGATAAATTTGCCGCTCTGGAAGCCGCTGGAGTGACCACTGTGAAGAGTCTTGCTGAAATCGGTAATACCCTGAAAAGGGTGACTGGCTGGGCCTAACGTATAAAGAAGGTGCGCGCGAACCCTATTTCCTGCGTACCTCGCCCCTTCGATCAAATCCTCTGGGTGGTTCCGTGGGAACGACTGAGAGATCGCCAGGTGCACTTGAAAAGTGTGGTCATTGCCCCAATCTTTGGTCGGGAAGAAAATTGTCTATGCTTATCAATGCTCTAGGTTGGGCAAAACTCTATGTCTTTAATCTCTATTTGATCTCAATATTTAATCTTTATATCCGAACTCTTTACATTATCAAGGCTAATTCATGACCAGTGCAAAAAAAGAAACAATGGGCTTCCAGTCAGAAGCAAAACAGCTTCTACATCTCATGATCCATTCTTTGTACAGCAACAAGGAAATCTTCCTTCGTGAGCTCGTGTCCAATGCGAATGATGCGATTGATAGGCTGAGATTTGAATCACTCTCGAAACCCGAAATGATCAAGGAAGGTCTGGAGTTTGGCATTCGTATCGATGTTGATGAGGAGGCTAAGACAGTTACGGTGACCGACAACGGCATTGGTATGACAAGGCAGGAAGCTATCTCTCACCTGGGTACAATTGCGAAGTCTGGAACGGCGCAGTTTCTTGAAGCGCTGACCGGCGACCAACAAAAAGATGCACAACTCATTGGCCAATTTGGCGTTGGTTTTTATTCCTCCTTTATCGTCGCAGATAAAGTTGTCGTTGAATCTCGATCAGCGAGTGTCAATTCAGATGAAGCAGTGAGGTGGACCTCAGCGGGTGAGGCTGAATTTGAAGTAGAGACTATAGAGCGGGAGGCTATCGGTACTTCCGTGGTTTTGCACATTAAGGCTGATGAATCAGAGTTTGCTGATGGCTGGAGATTAAGAAACATCGTAAAGAAGTATGCCGACCACGTTGCAGTCCCCGTTACCATGATAAAGATGTCTGGCGAGGAAGGAGAGGAAGCAGAGGATGAGGTCATCAATACTGCGAAGGCGCTCTGGACTCGGTCCAGAAGTGATGTTACGGAAGATGAATATAAGGAATTTTATAAACTGGTGTCTCATGATTTCCAGGATCCCCTGACCTGGAGCCATAACAAGGTCGAAGGTAAATATGACTACACCAGTCTGCTGTATATCCCGGCAAAAGCACCGTTTGATCTGTGGGCCAGGGAATCGCCCCGGGGTCTAAAACTTTACGTACATCGTGTTTTTATCATGGATGATGCGGAACAATTCCTGCCGTTGTACCTGAGGTTTGTCAGAGGAGTCGTCGATTCAGCTGACCTGGCGCTAAATGTGTCCAGGGAAATTTTGCAGAAAGACCCGACTATCGATTCTATGCGCTCTTCCCTAACGAAACGTGTGCTTGATATGGTCGAAAAGATGTCGGCAAACGAAGACGAGTATCAGGTTTTTTGGGATGAATTTGGACAAGTGCTAAAAGAAGGTCCAGCGGAAGATTTTGGTAACAAGGAAAAGATTGCTGGCTTGTTGCGTTTTGCCACGACGACATCGGATGTTGCGGCGCAGAATCAATCGTTGTCGGCTTACATAGAACGCATGCAGCCAGAGCAGGACAAAATCTACTATGTGGCAGCAGAGAATTATCACACTGCCGCAAACAGTCCTCATTTAGAAATCTTCAGAAAGAAGGGTATTGAAGTGCTGCTTCTGCATGATCGTATTGATGAGTGGCTGGTGAGTCATCTTATGGAGTTTGGCGGCAAACAATTTCAGGACGTTGCAAAAGGTGAATTGAATCTTGGTGACATTGATGGCAAGGAAGACAAAGAACATCAAGAAGAAGTCGACAAAGAATTTAGTAGCCTTATTGAAAAGCTGAAATTGTTGCTGACCGAGAGTGTCGAGGAAGTCAGGATTACGCATAGACTGACGGATTCACCGGCGTGTCTGGTGGTCAGTGAGGATGATATGGGTATGCAAATGCGACGAGTTCTGGAATCAGCAGGCCAGACTGTTCCGGAAAGTAAGAGAATTTTTGAGTTAAACCCGGATCATCCGCTGGTACTGAAACTTAATGGTGAGTCCAGTGAAGACAGATTTAACGATCTTGCGCTGGTGTTATTTGATCAGGCAAAACTGGCAGAAGGCTGCCAGTTGGAAGAACCTGCGAGTTATGTGTCCCGGCTGAACAAGTTGTTGCTGGAGCTGTCTAGTTAGGACCTGTTGCAGGCTGGTAGGCGCTACCAGTCTGCTACTCGTGCTGGCTGTCCCGTAGGTTTCCGATTACGGATTCGAGCGCGCGACTAAATAGCAGGCCATCACTGATGATAGACACGGTTCCATCTTGTAACTCCCTGGCAAGCCCAATCTTGCTTTTTTCGACGACTTTCACGCCCTGGCGGTTTACAAAGATATATTTATCGATGGCGTTAATTTTTGCAGCGAGTTTGCATCGGGTGTTGTTGTCGTCCTCTCCAACAAACTCCACCCAGGTACCTACATTCAGATTTTCGACTTGAACCAGGTTAGGGTCATCATCGGGCAGGTCATCATCGGCGGCGGTGGCTTCCGTTGCGCTAAGGTCCCCCGTGCTATCTGTCAGGCTTACGTCTGTTGTGCTATCTATGAGGTCCGCTGCGTCAGTTATCAATTCCGCTGCGGCGCTTTCCTTTTCGAATTCGATGAAGCTGTCGTTCTGGACCTGCTGTAATTTTTCGATTAATTCATTGATTTCATCCACTTCAACGGTGGCAATACGAAATGCTTTTCTGAGATTTTTGAGTAGTCGGGGGTTAACCGCGGCTAATCTGTCCCTGTCACCTTCATGCTCATGTGCCTGGACACTCCAGAGTAAAACGTCGATGGTATTAATGGCCTGCTTCCAGGCATTACCACTGGGGCCTTCTTTGAGCACCAGCATGACCATGAACTTTTGGAAAGGGCCGTGAAGCAGTTCATCGGCAAAAGCGTGTATTTCCCCGCCAAGAACACGTTCTGCAATTTTCTGGTTAACCAATTCATGAATATCATCAAGTCGATCCTGACGTTCACCCGCGTTTTGAATTCGTTGTTCAAGCTTTTGGGTTGCCCTTGCTTCCTTTTCACGGAAGGTTCGAAAATCCTGGAAGAGATCTTCGAATAATTCGTTAGTGTCACCGTATTCCGCCAGAATTCGTTCAACGAGTTCCCGAATTTTCTGATAGAGGGGATCTTCTCCAAGCTCTTCAACTTCGGTCCAGCCTATTCCCGCCGACGCAAATTCGTTGAGAAGAGCCCTGGCCGGATGATCTTCATTATTAAAAAACTCAACATCAGCGAGTGCAACTTTGATAATCGTAATTTGAGTCCGACCAATGAGTTCCTTGATGGGTATCGGGACAGAAGAATCTTGCCAGATCGCCTCGTAGAGCAGGGTGACCAGATTAATGACATCCGATGACTCGCGATCCACGGCGGTTACCGTATTTTCATCTTCTATCGTCGCTTGTAGAATCTCACCCAACGATTGAGAAATATCCAGACGTTCCACATCTTCCATGGAGCCGGGTACACTCTGCGGTGATTTTTTGCTCAATGATTGTTGGATATCGGTCAGGATTTCCATGAGTTTGGCCTGGTCGACCATTTCCACCGTTTGGCCAGCCTGGGGTTGAAACGGCTGCATAGCGCCCGGTTGTGCGGCTCCCATTGCGGGGTTGGTGGGAACCATCCCGGAAGGAACCATGCCTGCAGGAATCATGTACTGTTGCTGTCCTGCGGGAACCATGGGTTGATCACCACCTGGTACCATGACTGGCATCCCGGTGTTTGATTGCATTGCGCCCGCATTGCCACCACCAGGCAGTTGCCCTGAGTCTGCGTGCATGAGGTTTTGCATCATTGAAAAGAGCTCTGCTTGATCATTGCCTTGCTCGAACGATTCTACCTCGACCGTACCAAACGAACTGATCGGGTCCTGCGACCTGGGCGCCTGGCGAGTTGCAGCCTGAGGTGGACTTCCCTGATCTTCTTCCATCTCCATTGCCGGAATAACACCAGAATCCACCAGAATTGAATTTGCTTCCTCCAGGACCTGATTTAAGCATTTCAGAACAATCTTGTTAAATGACCGGTAGATCGAGAGGGTGTTTTGAGTGTCCAGATCAAGGGGTCCGAGTGCTTCCCGAAAAGCGGTTGTCACCTGTGAGGGGTCCAGTGGATTGTTACTTTCGTCGATTCGTTTAAGTGGGAACAGGGTGCTCAATCGTGTCGTGAAGCTGATGTTGGCAGCGAGGTTTTCATTTCTTCCAGCGTTAACCATGCCCTCAAGTGCCACGATAACGTCAAGATCTTTATCCTCGACGATCGAAAGTGTTTCGAAGTCGAATACCGCATCACCGTCAACAACTTCCTTGTCCATGAGTTTGTCAAAAGATTGGTTCATTTTCGTCAAAAATGCGGTTACTACTTCATCTGAGCGCTGACTGAGGGATTTAAAATCGACAACTTCCTGCTTAACACCGGCAAGCGCTTCCCGAACCATTTGGCTCAAGGATCGAAGCGTAGTTTTCTGAATCTCTGTGACTACTTCGAACACAAGGACACCATCTAGCAGTTGCAAGGCAGCGTTACGATACCTTGAAAATGCACCAAAGTATAGAAATTGTGTTGGGTTTAGTGCAAATTCACAAGTGATAAAATCCTTTATTATTAGTAGGTTAGGAGTTAAATCTTGTTCAGATTCTCACATTGGTACCAGATGGCATGTCTGGCCCAGTGCAGACATAACTGGATGAACTTGCAGCCTTCGTGTTAGATGAAACCCATGAAACTTTTACTCATGCGACATGGTCAGGCTGAGGTCCCCGCAGAATCTGATTTTTCACGACGATTGACCGTGGAAGGTCGGATATCTGTTAAACAGCGCGCCGAGTATTTGTCGGATAACGCGATTTGGGTTAAAAAAATGCTGGTTAGCCCTTATGTGAGAACGAAAGAAACCGCGGTAATCATGTCGGCTGTAGCAGGGCAGATTGAATGCCTGTTTTCCGATGAGATTACACCGGATGTTGCGCCACAAGAAGCAGCTGATGCGCTCAAGAGCGAATTTGCCGAAATATCGGTTGGACTGGCGATAATGCATCAACCTGTTATCAGCAAGCTGATACTATATTTAACTGGAGATAGCAGGCAGATGAGCCCTGCTAACCTGGCGATCATAGACGCGCCAATAATTGGCGCAGGATGTTGTGAGTTGATATGCGTAATCTAATGATTTTGATCGTGCTTGGGGTTGCTGAGTATGCAACTGCGATTGACACTGAGATAACAGGTCATCCACTGAGCCTGCCGTCATCGGCCGATTTAGTCGATCAGGTCATCAATGTCGATGTTTCGAGGCATTTGGTTGTCCTTGGTGCGCTCGAAAAAGTTAATCACATACTCAAGCCTGAAAACTCTGTCATGGTGCAGGGCATCAAGTCAACTTTCACTTATTACCTTCCCGAAGCGAGGCGAACCCAAAACGTTGGTGAGCAGATCAAGCCTCAACTTGCCCAACTCGGTGAACTCGTTTTTGAGTGCCAGGGGAGAACCTGCGGTAGCAGCAGCAATTGGGCTAATCGAATTCTCGGTAAAGCCATTCTTTACGGTCCGGAACAATACCAGCGCTATTACGCAGTAAAGCTGAGCGAGGGTTATCTTTCGGTGTACATCGGTCAGCGCGCAACTCGAAAAATTTATCTCCACATTGAAGTAGTAGACGGTTCAGTTGAAGAATCGTTCCAGTAGTTACGTTGACTTCCGAATGAATCGGCGTAACACCCGCGGCCTGATCAAAGACGTAGATTTCCTGGAAGCAATGAAACTTTTATACACACGAAACACATCGAACCCTGCACGAAGGGGTGTTCTTACGTGCGTGATGACGTGTGTGCAGGAGGCTTGTCCGATTAAGTAGATAACTATCGAATCTTTTTTAGGAAAAGCCTCCCAGGGAAACCTCGGAGGCTTTTTTTATGGCCAGAGTTTAGAAGACAAATGTCATGAGTGACCTACAACTTAGAAGAAACATCAACGTACTGTACGCTTTCAGCTTTTGCTGGCTGGCAATGGTCATCATTCCTGTGATCGTGCCTTTCCTTGCCAGCAAGGGTTTGTCCCTGGCAGATGTTTTTATATTGCAGAGCATATTTGCGTTTGCAGTTGTCGTCTGCGAGGTGCCTTCTGGCTATCTCGCAGACATGATTGGGCGCCGTAATGCGCTGATTCTGGGTTCTTTGTTTCACGGAATCGGCTTTTCGATACTGTGTTTTGCTGACGATTTTTTCGGCCTCGTGCTATTTGAAGTCACGGTTGGTCTTGGTATGAGTTTGCTCTCTGGATCAGATTTGTCGTTATTGTATGACAGCCAGCTAGCGCTTCGATTGTCACCATCTGAGCAAACGCGTGGTATTGCAAAACTCAGGTTTGTCAAATCGATTGCGGAGGGTATTGCATCCTTGCTTGCCGCTGCGCTGTTACTGTGGTCTTTCGATCTCATCATATACGCCAATGCGTTGATCGCGTGGCTGCCATTGGTGCTGTCGTTTCAATTGGTAGAAGCGCCCTATCAGCGCATGGCGAAAGAGACGCCCGGTACGAATTTCAAGAGGATCCTGATGCATTTGTTCTACCAGGACTGCTACTTCGCATTACGACCCTGGCGCTGACCTTCTATGGCCTATCGACATTTTACGTGGTGTGGCTTATCCAGCCATACTGGGAGGCGTACGGTGTTCCCCTGGCGTTGTTTGGTGTGTTGTGGGCAGCCAAGAACTTTGTCGTTGCGATAGCTGCGCGATTTTGTGCGCCTTTGGAAGAGAAGTACGGACCAGCGCCAATCTTGGTAGCAGTGGGCGTCCTACCTGTTATCGGTTATTTTGGTATGGCCATGAATGGCGGGCTAATGGGTATCCTGCTTGCTTTTAGTTTCTATATCAGCCGGGGCTTTCACCAGGTGATATTGACGGATGCCTTTAACAAACGAGTCCCCAGTGAGTTTCGGGCGACGGCAAATTCATTAACAGGATTTCTGTTTCGTTTGACCTTCATTGTCACAGGACCTCTGGTGGGCTACCTGTACGAGTGGCAGGGCATGATGGTCACGCTTTACGTATTGGGCGCTGCCTGTGTGTTATTGCTGTTTGTGCTCCTGCTGCCGTTGATCCGGGAAGTGAATGCCCGCATAGATGAGGCGGCCCCGGATACCGCCGCTTTATAGGTTGGTCCTGACCCTGTATGTTTACGTCTTTGGAATAAATGACGGAGATTTTCAGTGGTCGACAATATGTCAAAACGGGGTTTTGACCCGCTGACCTATAGGTTCGAAGATCAAATACCAGACCCAGGCGGCGTCACAGAGGTTGCTGATGGCGTTTACTGGGCGCGCATGCCGATGTGGGGTCGCCTCAATCATATCAATGTATGGCTTATCCGGGATTATGACGGATGGACCATTGTCGATACCGGACTGTTACGAGATGACGTGCAGGATTGCTGGCGATCTATCTTTGAGAAACACTTAAATGGCAGACCCGTGACCCGGGTGATCGCGACCCATCTGCACTCTGACCATACAGGCAATGCTGGCTGGATCTGTCGGGAGTGGGACTGTGATCTGTGGATGTCCCGCAGCGATTTTTTCATGTGCAAGGTCATGGCTGCAGATGGACCTTCAGATGTGCCAGAGGATGCGATCAAGTTTTATCGTCGCGCAGGCTTTGACGAGGCAAGGCTCGATCGGTATCGCGAACGATTTGGTCAGTTTGGGGCGAACATATCGCCTCTACCAGCGGGATATCAGCGAATCAATGATGGTCAGTACATAGATATCGGCGGCAAGGAATGGCGAGCAGTCATTGGTCATGGCCATGCGCCGGAACACGTTTGTCTTTATTGCCCCGAACTCAAAATCATCATTAGTGGTGATCAGATCCTTCCAAAGATAACGCCGAATGTGAGTGTGAATCCTTCAGAACCGAACGCAAACCCCCTGAGGGATTTCATTAATTCCTGCGCACGATTCAGGGAAGTATTACCTCCGGACCTGCTCGTGCTGCCCGCCCATGAAAGTTTGTATGAAGGCATTCATGAACGACTAACAGAGTTGATTGATTGGCACGAGGTGGCTATAGAGAAGCTCTATGATCTTTGCGAGGAACCGAAACGGGCTGTTGATGTTTTCTCTGCGCTGTTTAAAAGCAAGATTACCGATAGCAGTTACTTCCCAGCAACAGGCGAGTCTATCGCGCATTTACACTGCGCGCTGGAGCGGAGAATGTTAACAGTAGAGGAAGACGATAAAGGAGTTGCCTGGTGGCGTCAGGCTTGAGCTAAGGATGCTCTGATTAATCAGAGGTTGCTTAAACAGGTGCTTTGCGGGGAAGGGATTCGTTATTGGCAGGTGGAAGCGAATGGCTGAGCTGCTCGGTAAGTTCAGCTTTTCTTGATCCAAATGCTGGATCACTCCAAAGATTAATCAACTGATCCGGGTCGCTGGTCATATCGTACAACTCGCCTTCGGTACCATCGTAAAGATGGCCTTTGTTGTACACGGTACACAGAAATCCGTCGCGGTGATAAATAGATTTCAGGTGCATATCGATGGGGCCATGTTCTGAGTCCCATTCTGTTAGGGAGATTTCCCGATTCTGTTTTATTGCCTCAGATTCTGTGCACGGCAGGATGGTGCCTTCACAATAATCAGGGGGATTGATACCGGCAATTGAGCAAAAGGTTTTGGCGAGATCAACGTGACCCACTGGTGAGGTGATCTCTGCGGCCGGTGTATGCGTGTTTGGCGCAGGCCGCCAGATAAAGGGCAAGCGCATCAGTGCATCGATATGGTACGGGCCCTTGAACAATAACCCGAAGTCGCCTTGTAGCTCACCGTGATCTGCGGTGAAGAATATATCGGTGTTTCCCAACCAATCCTTTTGGGTGAGGTAGGAGATAACTTCCCCACAAGCTTCGTCGACTAGTTCGTTTTCGATATGTGTCATCGCATTGATCTCTCGGATCTGATCTGCTGACATATCGGCGGGTACAAACTCCCTGGGTGATTCCAGGTTCGTCCATAGCTTTCCTTCGTAGTAGCTCCTCCAGTGTCGGGGCTTGGCATCGAGCCATGTTTCCAATTGAGCTCGGTCTTCGCTGTACAGGTGGGGTAGGGGTACATCTCGCCAGTTGATTCTGTGTAATTCTGATTGTGGAATGTCCCAGGGATGGTGGGGGTCTGGAAAACTCATCCAGCAGAACCAGGGTTTATCCGCAGATTGAGTCGCCAGCCAGTCCATTGTTCGGTCGGCAACCCATTGTGTGTGGTAGAGCTCAACCGGTACTTCCATTGGCCACACTTGTATTGCCCCGGTGCTTCCCCGGCTGACAGTATTTTGGCCTTTATCGGTCACCATCGGGTAAAAACGCGATTTGTAATCGGCATGCTGATTCATAAACCGGTCATAGTGACTGTGCCCCTCGAAGAAATGGTTTGCCAATTCCATATGATCAAAGCCGCGGTGGGGACCTGTGCTGTCTTCCGAGGCCATTCTGTTTTCGAAGAATTCATCAGGCGAACCTAGCCAGGGTTCAAAATGAGCCTTGCCCAGCAAAGCCGTGTTATAGCCATGATCCCTAAGATGGTGAGCGATAGTGTGCCTGTCTTCCGGCATGGAAACGCCGTTCATCCAGACACCATGAGAAGCAACATGCTGGCCGGTAATGATCGTTGCCCGGGCCGGCATGCAGACTACATTTTGATTGTGAGCGCGCCGGTAGTTAATGCCGGTAGCCGACAGATGGTCAATATTTTTTGTGTTTGCGACGATGCCACCATTACACCCAAGTGCGTCATAGCGCATCTGGTCAGTGGTAATCAGCAGAATGTTTCTGGTCATGAGTTGCTGGTGAAGCCAGGGAACCTCTGATTAAAGTCTTTTTCCGCGATGACCGCGTTGAACCCGTAATCATTCTCCGTGCGAGTTCGTCTTGTCCTCACGAAAAAATCCATTTAATCAGAGCTTCCCGAATAGTCGATAGCGCTGTGCTCGAATTCGAATCCGCCTTTGCGCATTGTCAGTCGGTGTGTCAAGCCACTCCGGTCCGCGTTCCAGTCACTATAACCTGCATCACCATCCCAGAGAGCGACCCGGTTTCCGTCTTTATCCTGAACAACATGCGTTTGATAGTATCGCGGTGTCAGGTCCGATAGGGTTGAAATGGCTTGATGGACTGAGTGGAATTTCGAAAGGTGGTAAAGGGATACCCAGGTTGGGGGTGCCAGGTCAATATCACCGGCAGCGTGCTGATCCAACGCAGCGTGGGGTGATATCCACTGGTGGTTTTGAATCTCGAAACCATCAATATTTATATCGTGGTCCTCTTTCGTGCTTGTGACAAAGAACCAGGTAGCGAATCTTTTGGCGGTGCTGGGCGGTGGTGTCCAGTGGGCAAACCAGACGAAGTTCTCTTTCGGAATAACAATACCCGCTTCTTCCGTTGTCTCCCGGGCGGCTGCGTTTCTCGCTGCCGAGTTGTCATCGATACCATCTTCGTAATCGCCCGCATCAATCTTTCCTCCAGGGAATACCCACATACCTCCGAATGCTATCTTGGAGCTCTTGTGCAACATCAGGACTTCCAGTCCAGCATTTTGTTGTTTGAGCAGTAAAACTGTTGCGGCAGGAATTGCTGGTGAACTGTCTACCTTCTGGCGGTCTCCTTTTATGTCACCGTAGATATCGTTTTTGTGCTTGCTCATGCGATTTGATCCACAATGACTTTCGGCGCGTCTATGAATTTTGCCCGGAGGTATTCGCCCAGGGATTTTGCCTGCTTATCGATTCGGTGGTTTGAAGAAACGCCTTCTCCTAAAACATCGTGAACATAAAAATTCAACGCTTTCAGGTTGGGCATCTCGTATCGTTCGATGTCATATTCGGCCATGTCCGGGATGAGTTCTTTGAATTTCTCAACGGTTAACATAGTAAACAGGAAACTGTAGGACTCATCGGTCTTGGCCCAGACCCCGCAGTTTGCGGCGCCGCCCTTATCACCAGAACGAGCGCCATAAAGCCGACCGAAAGGCAGGCGAACGGTTTCACCGGTAGGTGCCGCTTTGATATCTGCGGGTACTTCCTGATAGTAGATTTCTTCAAGTCCCAGTCTTTGCGTCGGCAGGACTTCAGTCACGACGCCATCCATGTGTACACGTTCAGTGACTTTGTCGCTGTCGATCAAAGTTGGCCAGTAGGCAATGACCTGGTTTCCATTGTATCCAGCCGCTCCTCTGCTGGTGTTGCCAGGTATAGCGGCCAGTCCCAGTTCAGTCACCTTGGCTTGAAACAACCGACCCAATTTTGATGGGTCATCGGAAGTAACCGTAATACGCAAAGCCGCATAGGCTTCTTCGTTGGTTGCGGGGTCCTCCTTGTCACTTCGAATCAGTTGAATATCAACATCTGAATATTGTTCCATGCCTCCCAGATTATGGAAAATCTGATCGACATATAATTCGGCTTTTTTCTCTATATCGAGTCCCGTCAGAAGAACCTCTATGCTCTGCTTGTGTGCCCCCAGGGTGTTGACGCAAACTTTATGGGTCGACGGAGGACTGCTGCCTCGGCATCCGGATACATAAACGCGATCATCACCAGTCTGTGTAACAGTCATTGTGTCGAAATGGGCGATGACATCCGGGTTGTAATACGCCGGCGCCTTGATCTCATAGAGCAGTTGAGCGGTGATAGTGCCGACTGACACCAGGCCACCGGTACCCGGATGTTTGGTGATGGTAAAATTGCCATCGGCTTCGATTTCTGCAATCGGGTAGCCGACGTCACGAAAGCTGGGAACCTCTTCAAAGAAGGAATAGTTGCCACCGCAACATTGAGCGCCGCATTCGATAATGTGCCCAGCAGCAAGAGCACCTGCGAGGGCATCGTAGTCATTTCTTGCCCAGTTAAATTTCCAGGCGGCAGGACCGATTACCAAAGCCGCATCAGTGACCCGTGGACAAACTACGATATCAGCGCCCAGGTCGAGAGCTTCTTTGATACCCCAGGCACCGATATAAGTGTTAGCCGTGACGACTTCGTGGCTAGAATCCGACAGGGGCATGCCACGATCCATATTGATGAACTCTTCACCCTCGGCTTGAAGTTTTTCGATGTCCGCCTTGATGTCGTCACCGTCAATGTAAGCAACTTTCAGGTCAACGCCCAGCTCCAGTAGTATTTTTTGAATTTCTTCTGCCATCGATCGCGGATTAAGCCCACCCGCGTTGGTCGCGATTTTGATGTTTTTATCCTGACAATCTCTTGCGATTTCTTTGACCTGCTTGAGAAAGGTGCCTACATAACCCATGTTTTTACCGCGGGTCTGCATCTGGTTGTACAGAATTGCCATGGTGAGCTCGGCAAGGTAATCGCCGGTCAAGACATCAATAGGACCGCCATCGATCATTTCCTTTGCCGCAGCCAGTCGGTCGCCATAATACCCACTGCAATTTCCAATTCGAATACTTGTCGTCATTTTATTGCCTCTCGTCAATCTGCTGGACCCATTCCGGTTTTCGTTTTTCCCTGAACGCAGCCATACCCTCGGCGCCTTCGTCAGACTGGAATAGACGCCTGCTCCAATCTGCCGTTTCGGCGAACCCATCTTGTATGGAAAGTTCACTAACCCGTCGGACCAGTTTTTTGCATTCCTGTACGGCGATGGGACCGCCCTGGTTGATGGCATCGATCTCTTCCTGGACTGCTGATTCGAGCTGATCCAATGGAACCGCCCTGTGCGCGAATCCCATGGCAACAGCCTGATTGCCGTTAAACCGTTCACCGGTCAGGAAAAGTTTCATGCCGTGATGAGTGCCCAATTTGGGCAGGCACACCACCGAGATGATGGCGGGAATAACACCGATTCGGACTTCGCTGAAGCTTAACTGGACATCCTCAGCGGTAATGACAATGTCCGCTGCCCCGACCAGCCCTAAACCGCCGGCAAAAGCTGCACCGTTGATTGCAGCGATGACAGGTTTTGGACTTTCGAGTATGGCGTTAAGAACATCGGTATAGGGGATAGCTCGGCTGTCTCCGGCTATTTGCCCTGGTGGACTCTTCAGGTCTGCTCCAGCACAGAAAGCCGTGCCCGTGCCTGTAATAACGATTGACCGCACCTTTTCATCTTCGTTGGCCGCCAGTAGATGGTCATAAAGCTCGTTAACAAGAATAGCCGACAGGGCATTGCGATTTTCGGGACGATTAAGTCGTATCCAGGCGGCGCCATGATTGATTTCGTAGATCGTTGCTTCTTGTCCTGTCATGTTGGTTATCCTTCTTGCTCAAGGCTGTTTAGTTATGCTCAGGGCTGTTTATTCCCCCAGCTCAGGGCTGTTTATCCGCCCGGCTCAGGGCTGTTTATTCGTCAGGCCCAGGGCTGTTTATTCCCTCAGGGCTGTCGATAGTCACCAGCATCTGGCCGTTTTTAACCTGGTCACCGGTGGCCACGTGGATTTGTGCCACGATGCCATCCATGGGTGCTGTAATGCGATGTTCCATTTTCATCGCTTCAAGTATGAGCAGCAGATCGCCCTTGGTTACCTTGTCACCCTTTGAAACCTCTGTCGCCAGTACAGCGCCCGGCATAGGTGCAACCAATCCTCCGGTTATTTCTTCATCTGCGGACAAAGGAAAGCGCGGTAACTCAATGAGTTCCAAATCGCCTTTGTCGCTGTGCACCAGCCAACTCCTGCCTTGTCGGGTGATATGGTAAGCAACGCGTTTACCGTCTATGTCAATATCAACCTGGCCCTCTCCGCAGGCGTATACGGTAACTGCCATTTCGTCACCATCTTCACCCACTTTTACTCGAAATCTGCCGTCTCGCCTTGATCGATATTCCACATGGCAAATTGAATCACCGAGCCTAAACTTCATGATTTCGAACGGCAACATGGTATTGCGCCAACCGCTCTGAATAGTTCTCAGGACCCTGGCGGCCGCTCGATTTCGCGCCTGGGATTCCATGACTGTGGCGATAGCTGCTTCGTTAAATTCGGTTTCCGAGACAATTCGTGTGCGGGACGGTGAGACGCGCTCAATAAAATCGGTCGTGGTGTCTCCTGCCAGAAAAGCGCTGGTACGAAGTGTGGCGACGAGAAAATCTCGATTTGTGGTTAATCCCTGAATTTGGGTAGTTTCCAGTACTCTGGCCAGTCGTGCAGCAGCTTCTCTGCGAGTTGGTGCATGGACGATGACTTTAGCTATCATTGCATCGAATTCTGTCGCGATCACACTGCCTGATTCCACGCCTGAATCGAACCGCACATCACCAATGATTGAAGGTTTCCAGATGGTGACCGGCCCAGGAGACGGCAAAAAGTCATTGTCGGGATCTTCTGCACACAGACGTGCTTCGATGGCATGCCCATTGATCGTGAGATCTTCCTGGGTAAAAGACAGGGTTTCACCTTCAGCAATTCTGATCTGTTCTCTGACCAGGTCCTTGCCAATGATCGCCTCGGTGATGGGATGCTCAACCTGAAGTCGAGCATTGACCTCCAGGAAGTAAAATTCATTTTCCGCCAGCAGAAATTCGACAGTACCGGCAGAAGAGTAGCCGAGCCTGCTGGCAGCGGTTAGTGCCGCGGCCCCCATGGCAGCTCTAATTTCTGGTGTCACAGCCGGGGAGGGAGCTTCCTCAATAATTTTCTGATGACGCCGTTGAATCGAACATTCACGTTCAAAGCAGTGCACCAGGTTGCCATGTTTATCGCCAATGATTTGAATTTCAACATGCCTGGAAGACTCCAGCCATTTCTCAAGAAAGACAGTGTCGTCACCGAACGAACTGCCAGCTTCTCGTTTGGCGCTGTCAACCGCAGCCTGCAGATCGCTTTCTTTATCCACGACGCGCATGCCGCGACCGCCGCCACCAGCTGAGGCTTTTACCAGAACCGGATATCCAATTTCATTGGCGGCAGAAGCCAGGTCAGTCTCACCGGTTATAGGAATAGCCGGTAGCGTTGGCACACCGGCGTCCCCCATGAGCTTTTTGGCAGACAATTTATCGCCCATGGCGCTAATGACCTCAGGAGTCGGGCCAATCCAGCTGATGCCAGCGTCAATGACAGCTCGTGCAAAATCCGCGTTTTCTGACAGGAAACCATATCCCGGATGTAGTGCATCTGCACCGGAACGCTCGCAGGCTTCCAATATTTTCGCGACGTCCAGATAGGTTTCGGTAGAAGTGCGTCCTTTAAGGGCGATGGCGGTATCGGCCTCGGTGACAAAAGGCGCTAGTGCATCTCCGTCGGCATAGATTGCCACGGTTGAAATACCCATTTCCCTGGCAGTGCGCATGATTCGCCGGGAAATTTCACCACGGTTGGCGACAAGCAGCTTTGTGATAGGTTTTACATCCGCCATGTGCCGAACTCCTTGGTGCCTTTAACTTTGTTGTTGTATGCAGCAGATAGCGACATCGCGATGATGTCCCGGGTATCTCTGGGATCAATCATCCCATCATCGGATACGCGGGATGTGGCAAACAAACCTTTTGAACGCTCCTCCGCCCAGTGTTCCGCAACGGCTGCACGTTCTGCGTCGGCTTCCTCATCCCATTCAAGTCCCTTTCGCTCCGCGGAGGCGCGCCCGATGATACTCATAACACCGGCCATCTGTTTCGGGCCCATTACAGCAATTTTTGCCAGCGGCCAAATGTAGGTGAAACGTGTACCGAATGCCCGGCCGCTCATACCATAGTTACCCGCGCCGTACGAAGAGGCGAGGATGACCGTGATGTGCGGAACCGTCGAGTTGGCGACGGCGTTAATCATCTTGGATCCGTTTTTGGTAATACCATTTTGCTCAAAATCGGTGCCGACAATGAACCCCGTTATGTTGTGTAAAAACACCAGCGGCACGTCGATCTGGTTGCACAGTTGAATAAACTGTGCGGCTTTTTCCGATGACTCAGAGAACAGGGCGCCATTGTTTCCGAGGATGCCAATCGGATAACCGTGAAGAGTCGCCCAGCCACAAACCAATGTGGGGCCGTATAAGGGCTTGAATTCCTCGAAGTAGGATCCGTCAACAATTCGGCTGATCACCTCACGAATGTCGAAAGGTGATCGGAGATCTTCGGAAACCAGTCCTAGCAGATCGTTTGAATCATGAACAGGTTCCTCAAAATCAGGATTGGGCTCAGGACCAAGCTTGCGCCAGTTCAAATGCCGAATGACTTCTCGGCACATACGGATACCGTCCATCTCATCTATGGCCAGGTAATCTCCCAAACCGGAAATAGAGGTGTGCATGTCCGCGCCGCCCAGGTCTTCTTCATTGGCATCTTCACCGGTCGCCATTTTGGTGAGGGCAACGCCGCCAAGGAAAACCTTCGACTGGTTTTTAATGAAAATATTGTAATCACTCATGCCGGGTTGGTACGCACCACCCGCCGTGGAAGCCCCGAATACCACTGATACTGTGGGGATTCGCATTTTAGATAATTCTGTGATCTCGTAAAAAAGTCGACCGCTTTCTGCAAAGTGGCCACCTTCACGCTGAATAGCCGCTTCCGGATCGCCGCCATCTTCGCCGCGCAGATCTGCCCCCGCGGATTCTACGAACTGGACATAGGGCAGTCGGTTTACTCTGGCAATCTCCAGGCCTCGCATCAGCTTCTTGGAGTTGAACTGATTAAATGCACCAGCTCGAACCGATGGATCGTGTCCCAGAATGACGCACTCTACATTTTCGATGACACCAATACCGACGACGAATCCGGAACCAATGGCAAAAGGGGATCGCCAGGCAGCCAGAGGGCTAATTTCCAGAAAAGGCGAATCCCGATCGAGTGCGTGGGAGATGCGTTCTCGAATGGGCATCTTGTCTCGCGAGCGAAGGCGAGCCATGGCTTCTGTGCCACCACCTTGTGAGGCCTCCTCGAGCAGGTCATCGATGGTGTTCAGCATGCTGAGCATGTCTGATTTGTTTTGTTGAAATAATTCGGACCTGGTATCCAGCTTCGATTCCAGAACGGGCATCGCGATCTCCTGATTCCACCTCTCGAGAAAGGTCCAAAGTATCATAGTTAAGCTCATAAAAAAAACCTTCCGGATGGCTTTTTATATGGTAAATTGTCGGGTGCTTATTAACACATAGTCAGGATTGCATGCCAGAAACTGGTCTCCAGCAAGCAAAAAGTCATCGCGCAAGAAAAGCAATTTGTACCGCGACAATTGACCTGTTGGTGGAGCTTGGTTATGCGGAGACATCCCTCAATCGAGTCGCGGCTCAGGCTGGCTTTTCGAAAGGCGCGCTGCAGCACCATTTTCCTAACAAGGAAGATTTGATTGCAGCCACAGTAGATGAGTTGCTGGCGCGCGCATTCAAACCGCAACGAACCAAACCTGGATCTGTAGACCAGGTGCTAACAGGTTTCTGGACCCGGTTTGTTAATACACCGGCCTATCGTGCACTCATGGAAATACTCAGTGCTGCGCGTACAGATAAGGATCTACAGAAACGATTATCTGCTGAGCTCGTTGAGTGGGGCAAGAAAATGGACGAGCAATCCGTGCAAAATTTTGTAGCGGTGAGCGGGGATGACGATGAAACCATCATGTTGCTCAATATGACTCGAAGTTTTATGCGCGGGTTGTTGTCACAGGAACGATACGGAGTCACCGCGGAGCAGACTTCACAATATGTGAAAAAGTGGGTTGAGCTCATCTCCCCCTTGCTGGAACTAAAAACTCATCACTCAGAATAGAGGTTAGGACATGGCTGATGTGACTGAAAAGGAAATGATTGAATTCCGGGATGAAGTATCTGCCTGGTTCAAAGAAAATGCTCCCCGTGATCCGGGCTTTCTGCTGCCTGAGACATTTATGGAGGTTGGCACCGATCAACAGTTCGAGTTTCTACGTAGTTGGCAGCAAAAGGTCTATGAGGCTGGCTATCTGGGAATGGCCTGGCCTGATCAATACGGTGGTGGTGGAAAGCCTCAGGTGTTTCAGGATATCGCCTCGCAGGAAATGGCCAGGCAACGGGTCCCCTTTATGCCAAACACCATTGGTTTGAATTGGGCCGGCCCCCTGATTCTGAAAATGGGACGGGAGGAAGACAAGCAGAAATATATTAAGAATATACTCAGCGCAGAAGATATCTGGTGTCAGGGATTTTCGGAACCTGATACCGGATCTGATCTGGGCAATTCTCAATGTCGAGCGGTCAGAGATGCCGATGACTATGTCATTAACGGTTCCAAGATCTGGACCAGTCTTGGTACCTATGCGAAGTACATGATATTGCTTGCCAGAACCTCTACTGAAGGACCCAACAAATACGCAGGACTCTCGTATTTCCTTGTACCCATGCATGCCGATGGTATCGATCCGAAACCTATCAAAAAGCTCACCGGCGAGTACGGTTTTTGCCAGACCTTTTTCGACCACGCCAGAATTCCCGCTGATTGTCTTATGGGGAAAGAAGGCGAGGGCTGGAACATCGCCATGGTGACCCTGACCTTCGAGCGCGGTGCAACAGGCGGACAAGCAGGGGGCATAGCTTCGATGGAACTCAACGTTAACGATGTTGTTGAGCTGGCCCGCCGTGCCAAACGAAATGGTCGCCCGGCCATTGAAGATCCGCATGTCCGGGACCAATTGGTGCAGTTTATTATGGAGTCGCGCGGTAATCAGCTCATGGGGGTGCGGTCACAGATTCCGGAACTGGCGACAGACTGGCCGACTGCGATCCCCATGTCCGGGAAATTAAGGGGCTCTGAGCTAAAACGCCGCATGTGCCAGTTCGCGCTATCTCTTCAAGGGGCCAATGCTTCCCGATTCGTATCGAATGAAGCCATTGATGGTGGCAGATGGCAACGATCATACTTCAACGCTTTTTCGGGCACCATCGGGGGTGGCACCAGTGAGGTTCAACACAACATTCTTGGTGAGCGTGTGCTCGGTCTGCCGAAGAGTTAGGAGGGAACATGCGTATCGACTTCACCGAAGAGCAGGCGATGTTGTTGGAGACAGCAGCAGATTTTTGTCGAAATCATTCACCCATGGACAAGGTTCGTAGTTCGCTCGATGCCCAGCAAATTGATGCGTCAACCTGGCAGGAAATGGTAGAACTGGGTTGGCTTGGGATCAATGTTCCGGCCGAATATGGAGGACTGGATCTAGGATTACATAGTGTTGTGCCAATCGTCGAAAGTATGGGCAGGCATCTGATGGGGTCGCCCTATACCAGCACAGTCATCACCATCGAAACGCTAGTCCGTTCGGCCAGCGCTGCTCAGAAAACGCAGTGGTTACCCAGGCTTGTGGCAGGGTCGATAGCCACCATGGCGCTAACGGAAGAAGACGGTAACTGGCGGCTCGACGAGGTGAGTGCTACGGGAGAACAGCAAGGCGAAGTCTTGATATTGAGCGGGCAAAAATGCTTTGTCACTGACGCAGATTGTGCCGCGCTTATTGTTGCATCTATCAAGGTTGCAGGTACGCCCAGATTAGTCCTGATTACCGCAGACCAGATACCCGAGGGTGCTTTATCAAGGGAAACCGTGATTGATCAAACTCGTAGAAGTTTCAGCCTCAGCCTCGAAGGCATTGAAATTCCTCTGGACCAACTGTTACCGGCCAGTGATTTCACGACTATTGAGTTGGCTTCGGTACTGATGCTTTGTGCAGAGATTTCTGGGGGCCTGACCGGGGTGCTGCATACCATTATTGAATACCTCAATATGCGCAAAGCATTCGATCGGTTTATTGGTAGCTATCAGGCACTCAAACACCCAACAGTGGACATATTGTTGGGCCTGGAAGCCGCAAAATCGCATCTTTATCATGCAGCGACAATGCTTGCATCTGATCATCAGCGTGATGCAGAGATAGCGTTACGAATCGCTAAATCTCAGGGTTCAGAAACCTTTGCTTTTGCCGGTGACCGGGCGATTCAGTTCCATGGTGGTTTTGGATTTACTTTTGAGTGCGATGCGCAGCTTTATCTTCGGCGCGCGCTATGGTGCCAATACCAATTCGGCGATGACGCCCATCATCGTCAGTTGCTGGCGCCTCTTCTACTGGATGAATACTAAGAAACAGGTGAAATAATCCTATGCGTGTTAATACATCCATCCCGGCGCACGAATTGAATTCAGTTGGCGACGCGGCTCGACGAGTAGAGCGCCAGGGCTTCACCGGCATATCCACACAGGAAAATCGGCATGATGCCTTCCTGCCTCTGGCGGTCGCTGCGGTCAATACAACAACGCTGCAGTTAAGAACCAGTATTTCCATCGCCTTCGCGCGTTCACCCATGTCCAGCGCAATGCTTGCCTGGGATCTGCAGGCAGCCTCAAACGGACGGTTTACCCTGGGTCTTGGCAGCCAGGTCAAAGGACATAATATTCGACGATTTAGCGTCCCCTGGAGTCCACCGGCCCCAAGAATTCGGGAATATGTTCAGGCTGTTCGGGCTATATGGGATTGCTGGGAAAATGATACCCAGTTGGATTATCAGGGAGATCATTACCAGTTTTCACTGATGACGCCGAACTTTACGCCAGAAAAACTTGAGGGCCCACTGCCAAGAATTGAAATTGCAGCCGTTGGACCCGTGATGATGAAAGTAGCGGCGCAAGAGTGCGATGGGGTGATGCTGCACGGCTTTTGCACCCGTAAGTATCTTGAAGAGACAATTACGCCGCGATTGATGAAAGGGCTCAGCTCAGCAGGTCGAACCCGTGACCAGTTTGAGATCTCAGGGGGTGGTTTTGTCGCTACCGGGAGCGACGATGAAGCGGTGAATAAAATGTTTGAATGGATCAGGATGAGAATCGGCTTCTATGGCTCCACACCCTCCTATTGGCCTGTGTTTGAAGTCCATGGCCTGCAGGATTTGGGGTTGAAACTCAACGATATGTCCAAAGAGGGATTATGGGATGAGATGACGAAAGAAATTCCTGACGATCTAGTTCATCTGTTTGCTGCGGTAGGACGACACGATGAGCTTGTTTCAGCCATCACTGACAGGTTCGGTGGTCTCGTTGATATTGTGGGATTGCCCGAGGATACGCCGCCGGAACTGATCCAGGATATTACCGGCATAAGTTGTCCTTGTGTGGACCACTTGAAATGAATACCACGCAACTGAAAGACCTAGGAAATCAACGACAGAAATTCCATTCGAGTGCTCTGGTTATCCCTGAAAGTACCGAGCATCACCGAGGTCTTCATCAATGAGTTCTGCTTCTCAACTCCGCGCATCATCATACACATATGTTGTGCCTCAATAATGACGCCTACACCTGATGCGTCTGTCACTGATTTTATCGCCTCGGCGATTTGCTTCGTCAGGTTTTCCTGAATCTGCAATCGCTGGGCATACATGTCGACAATCCGTGCAATTTTGGATAGCCCGAGCACTTTACCGGTTGGCACATAAGCTACATGGCACTTCCCGATGAAGGGCAGAATGTGATGTTCGCACATTGAATAGAGTTCAATGTCCTGAATCAGGATCATTTCGCTGGTGTCAGAATCGAACAATGCACTATTGACGACCTGATCCAGCGTCTGAGCGTAACCCCGGGTAAGAAACGCCATCGCCTTGGCAGCTCGTAACGGTGTATCGACTAAACCGGCGCGCGCTGGGTCTTCGCCGATTTTTTCAAGGATCGTTCGGTATTGGTCTTCCATGGTGCTAAAGCGTGACGAAAAAGGAAGCTAACCCTACGGCATTGCTAAACTGACGTAAAGATCGATCTGGGCGATAAGTTCAATGTGGGGTTGGATGGGATGAATTAGCCAGTAAAGCCTCAAATGGGGAAGCTACCGGCGCCATTCGTATATAATAGCCTGCTCATGGAATGGAGTATTGGATATGCCTGGCAGCAGCATCGGTGAACTGTTTAAGGTGTCGACCTTTGGCGAAAGTCATGGGCCTGCACTCGGCTGCGTGGTGGATGGCTGCCCTCCGGGGCTGGCATTGTGCGAAGCTGACATTCAGATTGATCTCAATCGACGCAGACCGGGAACCAGTAAGTTTACGACCCAACGCCAGGAGAGCGACGAGGTCAAAATACTGTCAGGGGTATTTGAGGGTGTTACTACCGGTACATCTATTGGGTTGGTCATAGAAAATGAAGACCAGCGTTCCAGGGATTATTCCGACATAAAGGATAAGTACCGTCCTTCGCACGCTGATTTCACCTATCAGCAAAAATACGGTATTCGGGATTATCGCGGTGGCGGACGATCGTCCGCGCGCGAAACTGCCATGCGGGTGGCCGCAGGAGCAATCGCCAGGAAATACCTTCAGGAGAAACTTGGCATCGAAGTACGCGGTTTTCTGAGTCAAATGGGTGACATAAAAATCGAAAATTTTGACTGGGAGGAAATTTCAAACAATCCGTTTTTCTGTCCGGATGCGAACAAAGTCCCGCTGATGGAAGATTTCATCGAACAGCTACGAAGAGATGGCGACTCAATTGGCGCCAAAATAACTGTCATCGCATCAGGAGTACCCGCAGGATTAGGCGAGCCGGTTTTTGATAAATTGGATGCGGATATTGCCAAGGCCCTGATGAGCATTAACGCGGTTAAAGGCGTGGAATTAGGTGCTGGTTTCTCTGTGGTCAGTGAGCGGGGGACGGATCACCGGGATGAAATTTCCAAAGATGGATTTCATTCCAACAATTCAGGCGGCGTACTGGGGGGAATTTCAACGGGTCAGGATCTGGTGGCGAGTATCGCTTTAAAGCCTACATCCAGCATTACTACACCGGCAAAAACAATTGACGTCGAAGGCCGGGATACTGAAATTGTTACCAAAGGGAGACACGACCCCTGTGTTGGCGTGAGAGCGACGCCGATTGCAGAGGCGATGGTGGCGATTGTATTGATGGATCATTTCCTCCGGCAACGGGGGCAAAACGGTGACGTGGAAGTCAGCTCTCCCTTCGAACATTGATCCAGGGAACCTCTGATTAAGAAGATCGTCAGAACAAGTGGTCCGGCACACCGGAAGAGGCGAGCGGAGTAAGAGCACGACTCTGACGCGGTTATGGCGGAAATAGTGATGGGGCATACCGACCCAGATGTTCCCTAATAGTCAGCGCCGGCTCGTAGCCTGTTGATAAACGCTTCACCGGCATTGGACAGGGTATGGTTGACGTGTCGAATCACGCCGAGTGTTCGTTCAATGCAGATGTCGATATCCAGCACTACCACGCTGTCATCTATCATGGTTTTCGGCAGTACGCTCCAACCCAGGCCGACCCCGATCAGCATTTTGATGGTTTCCAGATAATTTGTGGACATGCCCACCTTAAGAGACAGGTCATGATCTGCAAATATGCCTTTAACGATACGACCGGTAAACGTGGTCATGTCGGGCAGAATGGCGGCGTATTCTGCCAGCTCCTGCGGAGATATTTCCGATCGTTTCGATAGTTCGTGCTCATTGGCGCACACAAACACAAGCTCGTCTCGCCAGATCGGTTCTGCGATGAGACGCTCATGGGTGACAGGCGCGAGGGTGATGATCGCCATTTCCAGCTCGCCCTGCAGAATCCGTTCATGGGCAACTTCAGAGTCCATAAAATGTAAGTCAAGAGTCACTTCCGGATGATCCACCACATAGGACTTAAGCACGTCGGGTAAGCGCCAGAGCCCCGCATGATGGCTGGTCGCTAAGGATAGTTGACCGGAGACCTCACCATTGAGATTGCGAATGGCTCTCTCGGTGTCTTCGACTTGTTGCAGAATAATATTTGCCCGGATAACAAGTGTGTGGCCGCCTTCGGTCAGCCTAACCGTCCGACCGATGCGATCAAAAAGCCGGGCTTCGAGTTGCTGCTCCAGTTGGGCTATTCGCTTACTCACGGCGGGTTGGGTTATATGCAACCTGTTGGCTGCGAGGCTGAAAGAAGCGCTCTCTGCCACCGCAACGAATGCTTTAAGACTGTCTATGTCCATGACAATATCCTCGTGTCCCGATATTCGTGATCCAGACGATCCGGTCATCGCGATCCGATCTCGCGACCCGCTACAGGTGATCAGATTACTATTTTTTATTGATTCCATGATAAATATGAATTTGTTTTATATCAAATGGAGCTCTAGACTGCGCGAAAATATCCGTAAGCCATGGAGATCGGTATGAGTGAGTTTGATGTAGCAATTCTAGGAGCCACAGGCGCAGTTGGCGAAGTGATGCTGGAAATTCTGGAAGAACGCGAGTTTCCGGTGCGAAACCTGCATTTATTGGCCAGTGAAAGGTCGGCCGGCTCGCGTTTGCAGTTCGCCGGACGCTCAATTGTCGTCCAGGATGTGACCGATTTTGATTTCAGCCAGGTGCAAATTGGGCTGTTTTCAGCGGGCGGCGCCGTTTCCCGGGAATATGCTCCGAGGGCCGCAGAAAAAGGCTGTATCGTTATTGATAACACATCGGAGTTTCGCCGGGAACAGGATATTCCGCTGGTTATTCCGGAAGTGAATCCTCATCGAATTCTCGAATTTGGGGACAGACGCATCATTGCCAATCCAAATTGCTCGACCATTCAGATGTTGGTGGCCTTGAAGCCCATATACGATGCCTGTGGAATCACCCGCATCAATGTTGCGACCTATCAGGCAGTCTCTGGCGCCGGGAAGAGGGGCATAGCGGCGCTAGCTACGCAGACAGCCAGGCTACTCAATGTGCAACCGATTGAAGAGTCCGTCTTCCCCCAGCAGATCGCGTTTAATGCGATTCCCTACATCGGGGATTTCCAGGACAACGGCTACACCCTGGAAGAAATGAAAATGGTCTGGGAAACAAAAAAAATCTTTGAAGATCAATCAATTGAAGTCAACCCCACCTGTGTTCGAGTACCGGTTTTCTTCGGTCACAGTGAGGCAGTACACATTGAAACCAGGGAGCCTATTTCTGCGGTAAAAGCCCGGGAACTACTGTCATCTGCACCGGGGGTCGAGGTCATTGACGATGTTTCGGACCCTGATTTTCCAACTGCAGTGCGAGATGGCGTGGGTTCGGACCCGGTGTACGTCGGGCGAATTCGAGAAGATATCTCAACGGACCGCGGATTAAACCTGTGGATTGTTTCGGATAATGTGCGAAAAGGGGCCGCTTTAAACAGTATACAAATCGCTGAACTTTTGATAAAACATCTTTAATAAGCGATACTTAACGCAACTATCAGAGATCGTTTCGAGGTTTTGCCGTTAGGTTAGTGATAACAGGCGGTTTTTTGTATGTATCGAGACAGATCCCAATATAGGCAACCTCTATGAACATCGAGGTAAAGAGAGGAATAATAATGCTACAAAGGTTCCGGTTGCTATGTGCAACACTCTTTACCTTACTCTTTACCTTACTCTTTACCCTTTATTGCGGTTCTGCCTTTGCCCTCGGAATGGGCGAACTGGAGCTAAAATCAGCCCTGAATCAGCGCTTCGATGGTGAGATTGTACTGACCAACCTTCAGGGTATGGGATTGGACGAAATTCTTCCAAATCTGGCTTCCCAGACTGATTTTGACAGGGTAGGCGTTGCAAGAAATTATCAGCTGACAGATCTCCGTTTTAAGGTGCGGGTCCGTGAAGATGGTACCTATGTGGTGAATGTCACCAGCAGTAAAGCCATCATCGAACCCTTCCTGAATTTCATTGTTGAAATTATCTGGCCGACCGGTCGAATCCTTCGTGAATATACAGTACTGCTGGACCCGCCTGTTTTTGGCAGCCAGGGTATCGAAAAAATCTCGCCTGGCGTGTCCAGCCGGGAAATAAGAGAGCCATCCGACACTGCAAGCACGGGAAGACGCAGGGAAATTCCCGCAGCGCCCATGGTGAGCTCAGGCAGGAGCGAAGGTGTTGTCACCCAGGACGATGAGTATGGGCTGACCGGACCCGGCGATACCCTTTGGACTATTGCCCTGAAAGTGAGACCCAATGAAAATGTCTCTGTACAGCAAACAATGTTGGCACTACTGCGAGCCAACCCTGAAGCCTTCATCAATAACAACATCAATTTACTTAAAGCCGGTCATGTACTTCGTATCCCGGATATAAGTGAAATTGAGGCGGATACAGTAGTTGATGCGATCGCTGAAGTTCAGGTTCAAAACGAGGAGTTTCAGGACTACAAGTCGGGTGACGTCACTCAGTTAGATGCCAGGCGTACAGCCAGTCGGGATACATCCAGTCGGGATGAACCCGGCGATGGTGAATTGAAATTGTTGGCTGCAGATCAAGCAGGTGCTAGATCTGGAGATGGCCGTCGTAATGTTGAGTTGGAAAATTCACTCGCAGTCGCCAGGGAAGACCTGGACCGCTCCAGACGAGCGAATTCAGAGATCAGTGTTCGGCTGGATGATCTCGCTGATCAGGTGGAAACACTCAACGAGATCGTCAAACTAAAAGATGATCAGTTGGCTGCACTGCGCGCTGAGCTTCAAAGATCGCAAGCCGAGGCCCTTACCGAGCCCAGTACCGCACCTGTCGTTACTCAACCCACAAAGAGCGTTTCGCTCCTGAGTAATCCGATGGTTCTGGGTGGCATCGGTGTATTGTTGATCATCCTCATTGCCGGTGGCCTGATCATGCTGCGTAAGCGCCGCCAGAAAGCCGATCTGGACGATGATGATTTTGCAGAGGCTCTTATCGACGAGTCTGAGCCAGAGATGACGCTGAGCGAAGAAAGCGATGAGGATTCGGCCGACAGTGAGCCCGCTGAAGAAGATGAGGATGTCACTCAACAGACTAGCGATGTCATCGGTGAGGCTGAGATCTATATTGCCTACGGGCGATTCCCTCAGGCTATCAGCTTCCTGCAAAATGCGATGAAAAATGAACCGGATCGGGCAGATATTCAGCTGAAGTTGTTGGAAGTCTACGTTCAGACGGAAGATTCAACGGCATTCAACCTGCAGTTCGACCAGCTAAAACTGTTGGGCGATGACAGCGCTACCAGTGATGCACTGGCGCTTCATGGCCAAATTCCTGGCGCAGCTGAAACTTCCGCTGCTGCCATGGACGCAACCATTATCAGCTCTGAGCCGATCGAGGCCATCGCTGAACCTGACGATGATGATCTGTCCTTCGACCTGGATGACCTCGATTCAGATGCAGACGATGATGCACTTGAATTAAGCCTTGTTGAGGATGATGCGGGGGATGAGTTAAGTCTCGATGAAGCCATGGAGTTGGGTGAAGCTGATCTCGACCTTGATCTGGACGCGGCGCTTGAAGAGGCGACTGAAGCTGATGAAGCGGAAGAAGAATTCGATCTGAACCTCGATGAAGAGATCGATTTGGATTTCGATGATGATACCAGTGATTCTCTGGCAGAGACTCAACAGCCCGAAGCTGCAGATGGCCTGGAATTATCAGACGATGACGGCATTGAACTCGATCTGGATCTGGATCTGGATCTGGATCTGGATTTAGCTGATGATCTCGATTTGTCCGCCGATGATGACACGATAGAGCTAGATCTGGGTGA